>Ga0118677_10011089_pt1 | contig 13613 bp, 17 predicted proteins | sample AliMusrvi5mmetaG_FD_86154 | JGI IMG/M metagenome (GOLD analysis project Ga0118677, IMG submission 86154)
TCAGAAAATGGCGGAAGGATGGGGAAAAGTATGAAGTCAAAATTATGAAGTATGAGAGAATTTGCCACAAGGGGCACAAGAGGGGATGGAGAGTTCAGAGTTCAGAGATCAGAGATCAGAGATCAGAGGTCAGAGGTCAGAGGTCAGAGGTCAGAGGTCGGAGGATGGGGAAAAGTATGAAGTCAAAATTATGAAATATGAAAGAATTAGGAAAGGAGGGCGGAAGTCCGAGGGCGAAAGGCGGAGGTCAGGGGGCGGAGGAGAATGATCAGATTTCAGCTGCTCTGGTTTCAAATGTCTTCATTCAGTTGAATGAGTCACTTATGGACAAAACATCCAATTCATCTATATTGGATGAATTATGATTACAGTGGCATCCAACGAAGCTAAACAATCCTTCGGAAGCATTCTCGACCGTGCACAACGGGAACCAATTTTGGTTCAGAAACATCAGCGATCCGTCGCCGTAATTCTTTCCTTTCATGAGTATGATCGGCTTCGTGGAGCCAATGTGAAGGAGTTTATCTCATTCTGTGATCGCATTGGATCAAAAGCGAAAAAAGAGGGGCTTACGGAAAAGAAACTTGCTCAACTCCTGCATGACAAATGATTTTGTCACGACGTTGGGTTGTGGATACAAATACACTGATCAGTCGGCTGCTTCTCTCTCATTCAGTACCAGCGCGGGCGGTGACCAAAGCACTACAGCATGGCGATCTGCTTGTCTCTGAAGCCACCCTTGAAGAGCTTGCAGAGGTGCTGGAACGCCCCAAGTTTGACAGATATCTCTCGACTGATGGCAGGCATGCATTTTTTACTCTCTTGAGTCGCGTGGCGATTCGTGTGGAAATTCTTAGGGAGATTTCAGTCTGCCGAGATCCCAAGGATGACAAATTCCTCTCGGTGGCCGTTAGCGGTGATGCCGATGCGATTATCACTGGTGACAAAGGCTTGCTGGCACTTCATCCATTTCTGGGCATTCCTATCTGGACTCCCAAGACATTTCTCGAAGGTTTTGTTACCTGATACCATGATTCATCAAGGATCTGACGCTCCGACTGCTTCGTTTGATGAGGGGCTTTTGTTATCATCACTTCGAGTTTTGGACAGCTTGGCTCGCTGCGGCTCATTGAATCCATGGAGGACCAGGTTGTTGGGGAAAAGTTGACAAGCTAAAATAAGGGTGGCAGGGGAAGATGTCGGAGGTCGCGTTGCGTGGCATGAAACCTGAGGTCCTGAGACCTGAGACTTGAGTCAGAAAATGGAATTAGCAATCTGACATCAGAGTCGGGCGTCGAGAGACTTCACCCCCGTGTAGTAGAGGATCCGCTCATCAGCAGTGAGTAGGGTGCATTTCTTGACGATGGCCGTGGCCACGATCTGACGATCTGCCGGGTCGCGATGGAATGTGCCGGGTAGTTGGTAAGACTTCATGGCGATCTCATGGGTGATGTCGTGGCTTTTCAAGAGAAGATCGTTGGTTGATTGATTGAACCAATCTACAAGGGAGCAGTGGAGTTGTAGATCTCCTCCGTCGATCAGACGCGCGATCTCCAGTGTGGAGACTGCAGAAATCCATCGCTCGGTTTTTGGATCCTGCAGGATTTCTCTCGAGGAGGCGCCGAGTCTCTGACTCCCTTCGAAAGCCCAGATCCAGACATGGGTATCCAAGAGGACGATCACTTGTTGATCTCCCATTCATTACTGAAGTCCATGTTGACCAAGGAATCATCCGATACCCGCTGAGCAGTCAGGGATCGTCCTGTGCCGAGTTTGACCTCTTTATCGGTGGGGGAGCCGTGAAGTGCCGTCTCAATGGTTGCAAGGACCTCCTTGTTGAGGCTGCGATGGTGAAGTTGAGCCCGTTGCTTGAGAGCGCGATGGAGATGATCGGGAATATCTTTGAGGGTAATTGAAACCATTATGGAACCAATGTGGTTCTAGTAGTGTTTTTTGTCAAGAAGGAGAGGGCGGAGGTCGCGGGGAAAAGTATGAAGTCAAAATTATGAAGTATGAAAGAATTAGCCACAAGATGTCGGAGGTCGCGGAGGGGGCGGTATTGACGCTTTATAAAAAGACGATATAAATAAAGTAATGTTTACGAGAGTGCTCAGCTCTACCCTGCAGAAAGCTCTAGGCAAACCATTTGTTCATATTCTTTTCGGTGCCCGCCAAACAGGAAAGTCCTTTCTGATCCGTCACCTAATTCCGGATCCCTCGTTGAGGTATGATTTCTCCAATCCTGCTGAGAGAACCAGAATGCTGGCAGATCCAGGAGTTTTTATCAGGGAGTGCGAGGCTCTTGTCACTCGGATTGAACCCCACTTCGTGGTCGTGGATGAGGCTCAGAATGTCCCCGAAATTTTTGACTCAGTTCAGTATCTCTATGATCAGGATAAAACGCGTTGGAGATTCGTTCTGCTCGGTAGTTCCGCCCGAAAGATGAGGTTATCTGGAGCCAATCTGCTTCCAGGCAGGGCTCTGCTTCACAAGATGATGCCGCTCATGATGGCGGAGCGGCCAGCCAATCGTGCCAGTGAGTGCATGACTCCTATCAATATGGGATCGGTGGCATCTCCGATATTCCCTGATGCTGAGTTGATGGAGCGGCTTGCCTATGGAGAGTTGCCTGGAGTGGTGCTGCTATCCGAGGAAGATCGTGGGGAGATCCTTCGATCCTATGCCACAATTTACCTTGAGGAAGAGATCCGTCGGGAGGGACTTGTCAGGGACTGGGGTGCCTTCGTGAATTTTTTACGACTCGCCGCCAGTGAATCCGGCGAGGAAATCAATTACGCATCAATTTCGCGGCAGGTAGGAATCAGTCTACCCACAGTAAAGTCTCACTACCAATTGCTGGAGGATATGTTTTTAGGGATCCGGGTGCCGGGCTGGTCCCGGAGTTCGCGAAGAAAACTAGTATCGAATCCGAAATTTCTAATTTTCGATACTGGCGTGCGTCATGCTGCGGCAGGGCTGAAGACGGACGTCGATACGGTAAGCGCAAATCCCGGCCCCATTTTTGAGCAATGGGTGGGTATTGAACTTTGGAAACGTCTGCAATACCTTGGAGGCAGTATCCACCATGTGAGGAGCAAGGATGGGAGGGAGATTGATTATCTGGTCGAGCTAAACGGGGAATTGATACCGATCGAGGTTAAGTGGACAGATCGTCCGTCTCAGAGTGATGCTAGACATCTCATTGCTTTTCTGAAGGATAACAAGGAAGCGAAACGAGCCTATGTGATCTGCAGATGCCCAAGACCGCAGCAGCTGGTGGAGGGAGTCACGGCTCTTCCATGGAAAAATCTCTAACCCAATGACCTTCTCCATTATCACACCGAGTTTCGGTCAGCTTGACTGGCTGAGGCTTTGTATTGCGTCTGTGGCCGATCAGGCTGTGTCGGGGGCAGAGATCGGAGATCAGAGGTCAGAGGACGGAGGATGGGGAAAAATATGAAGTCAAAATTATGAAGTATGAGAGAATTTGCCACAAGAGGGCAGCGGTCAGGGGGCAGAGGAGAATGATCAGCTTTGGTTTCAAATGTCTTCATTCAGTTGCCAAACACAGTGCTCCACGCGGAAGAGCTCTCAGATAGCTGGATTCTTGCCAGGGAAATGAAGCCGATACCACAAATTGCACCCTTGGAGTAATCCCATGCAAAAACTTCTTTCCACACATGAGATCCAGCTCATTGAAGCGAGCACTTCCGAAGGGATGGTTGTGCATCTTAAGTTCAAGGATGGCCGCGAATTCGATCTTGATCTTAGTCCCGACCTTAAGCCTCTCTATGGTCCTTTGGTAGATCCCCTGAGGGATCCCTCTTGCTTCGCTCAAATGGAAATCAAACATGGGACCCTTGTTTTCGCAACTGGTCTCGACTACGGGCAAGATATCCTCAGGATTTGGTGTGAGAATGGCGGAGTTACAGACCAAGAGGGGACTGACAAGTTGGCTGCGCTCTATTTACCATACAAGGAATTGTTATTGCAGATTGCGTGAAGCAGAGGTGATTAATGATTCCTGGTTTTTGCAGCAATCAGCAATCGAGCTTACCCCATTGATTAGGCCAGCGCTGGGTTGAGGGATTGGTTTGTCTTGGGTTTTTAATTCTGTATAATTGGTGAAATGGAAGCATCTCCAATCCAGCCTAGTCAAAGTCGTGACGGGATGATCCGAGAGGATGTTCTTTTGGATCAAAGTCACCCATTGCATTGTATTGCAGAGCGACTAAGGCCTTATCTTCGGGTTCTACAGGACCAATTTCATCCGGAACAAGTTATTGTTTTTGGATCGTATGCCTATGGGAAACCTGATCACGAGAGCGATGTCGATCTTCTCGTTGTGAAGCCGATTGTTCAGAGTAGAATTAAAGACAAGGTGGCAATCCGCTCGGCTTGGTGGCCATTACTCCGCAATGATGAGCCTCTTTCCTTTGATCTCATGTTAGCCGATCCGGCGGAATGTAATCGGATTAACGACGGTAAAAATTCTTATCTGGGGGAGATTCTCGAAAGGGGATTACGCGTTCTATGAGAACGGATCCATCGAACCCTTCAGACTGGTTCCTGATGGCTAATGACAGGTTGGAAAAGGCTGATGCTTTGTATCAGCAATTCAGGCCTTCATGGTCCGGAGTCGAACTATTGCATGAGGGCGCCGAGAGATATCTGAAAGGTGGCTTGATATCACGGGGATGGAAGTTGGTCAGGCCCCATGATCTCAACCGATAGCTCGGAGACATGTGCAAATTCGATGAGCGGTTTGAAGAGTTTGCTCCTGCATTTCAAAATCTGACGGAGCAATTCTGGGAGCAACATTACCCAGGAGGAGAGTTGGACGAGGTTGGTGAAGACTACGATGAGATAAGAGCGTCGCTTGATGGGATGATTCAACTCATCAAGGGCATTTCTGCTCGCTGAGCTTATAGTAGAGATTCTATTCTGTGGACCCTTCATGACCTTCTCCATTATCACACCGAGTTTCGGTCAGCTTGACTGGCTGAGGCTTTGTATTGCGTCTGTGGCCGATCAGGCTGTGTCGGGGGAGGGCGGAGCTCAGGGGGCAGAGAGCAGAGATCGGAGGACGGAGGTCAGAGGACGGAGAGCAGAGGTCAGAGGACGGAGAGCAGAGGGCGCAGGACTCCAAATTGATGATTGTTCATTGTTGATTCCTGATAATTCAGCGGGGCAAAGGCAAGGGGCAGAGGACGGTATTGAGAGTCCAGCGAATGCGGGTAAGGTTTCAGAGGACGAAAGAGGAGGTTCTGCAACCTGCAATCAGCCATTAGCAATTAGCAATTCTCAATCCTCTCCGCTTTGCGTGGAGCATATCATTCAGGATGCTGGCAGTCCCGGGATCGAGGAGTTTGCCAAGGAGATTGGTGCTGAGTTTTACCGGGATGGAGAGTTGGTCTTTGGCCATCACCCCTTGCCGACCGACCTTCAACTTTATCGCCTGACCATTTATAGCGAGGCCGATGCAGGGATGTATGATGCGATCAACAGGGGGCTTGCCAAATGCCGCGGGGAGATCTGCGCTTGGATCAATTCGGATGAGCAGTATCTGGAGGGAACACTCCAGAAGGTTGCAGGGTATTTTTCCCGGATCCGTGAACTGGATGTCCTGCTGGGTGATGCGGTCTTGACAGATGGTCGGCATGATCCCATCTGTTACAGAAAAATCATGGTTCCCTCACGATGGCACACACGTTTGGACCACCTGCATGCGCTGAGTTGTGCGATGTTTTTCCGCAAGTCATCACTCCCGTCACCTCCGCTGAATCCCAAGTGGAAGGTGATCAGTGATGCGATTCTGATGGACTGGTTTCAGTCCTCAAAAAAGAGAATCGTGGCGTCGGGGAAATTGTTTTCCATCTACTCGTTTACTGGGGCTAATCTAAGTGCTAATCCCAACAACAAAGAACATGAACAATGGCTGAGCCAACTTGGATTCCCTCCCAGATCTTTTAAATTACCAATGATCCTTTTTCACAGAATAAGAAAAATCCTCAACAGGTCCTACCGTAAGGTGCAGATTGAGTTGGGAATCTACACCTTTGACTCAAATAAAAACCGCGCCCGATTTTCCAGAGAGCTTGGCGGGAAGTGGCCTAAGCAAAAAACCCAATGAGATATAAAGTCCTACAGATTTTTCACCGGTATCTCCAATACGGTGGTGAAGAAGGAAGTGTTACCCGAATCGGGGATGCCCTGGATGGGATTGCCGATGTGGGATATTTTGTCTCCTCATCTGATCAGTATTTAAGCAATAACTACCTCAAAAAACTAAAGAGTGCATGCCTTTCGCTTCATAATCACACACTGATAAAAAAACTAATTAATCAACATAATATTGGAAAATATAATATATGGCAGATTCATAATGTCTTCCCTTTTATGTCTCCATCTGTATACGCGGAGGCCTTCCGAATGGGAACCCCGGTCATCCAATACCTGCATAATTACAGGATGTCGTGCGTGAACGGATACTTTCTGAATGATGGAAAGACCTGCAAGAGTTGTATTAATGGAAATTTCCTAAAAGCTGGTTTGACCGGATGCTGGAGGGATAATCATCTAGAAAGCGCTTTTGGTGGGGTGATCCTGAAAAGGATGCAGATGATGGATACTTTTCAAAAGGTTTCAGGATGGGTCGCGCTGAGCAAAAAACAGAAAGAAAACCATGTGTTAATGGGTATCCCGGCGGATAAAATCCATATCATCCCTCACTTCTACCAATATTCCCCTGAGAGAACAATCGAGACAGTAGGTAAAAATGTCCTTTTCGTTGGAAGACTTTCTAAGGAAAAGGGTGTTCACTTGCTTCTTGATGGCTGGAAATTAGTGAATCAAAGGGATGCCTCGCTAATTTTCATGGGTGACGGTCCCGAATTAAAAGCTCTTCAGGCCCGAGTCCACGACGAGGGGATTCCCAATGTAAAATTTCTCGGCTTTGTGACAAAAGAAGAACAGCAGGATGTCTGGAGAGAGTGTGCTTTTTCAGTGGTTCCCTCCATATGGGATGATCCCTTGCCGACAGTTGTCTTTGAATCCTGGGAGCGCGGCAGGGCCGTGATTGGAAGCTCCAAGGGAGGTAACATCGAGACTATCGATCATGGTGTGAACGGCCTCAAGTTTTCAGATGATAGCGCCGTTGAACTTGCCGAAGCAATCGGGCATCTCCTTGGCAAACCGCAATTATGTTCCGAAATGGCTTCCAATGGCATTCAGAAAATAAATTCCACATACAATATAAAAGATTGGGAGTTGAAAATGCATGCTCTTTATAAACTTGTTGTTTAAAAAAGAAATCAAGCCGATGAAAATGTCCCCTGCTTTAAAGATGCTCTTATTGCTCTGGCCGATCCTCTATTTGGGGGCGATCTTTCTAGTTTTCCCGTTGATTGCTATTGCCACTCCGATCCCCCTTATGGCTGTGATTGGATTGCTCCTCATCTCTCACACAACGAGCAAAACAAGGGTCATCTTTTGGGCGACAATTTACACCTTTATAATTGGTTTAATGTTTTTTAACATTAGGATTTGGAATTATGTCCATTCAAGTTATCACGATCCCGTGAATCAATACAGTTTAAGCGAGAATCTTTTTAGATTCGGGACCTTTTCCATCATTGCCTTTCTTGCCAGTATTTACGCCATAACGAGGGATAAAATAATAATTTTAAAAAATTTCAACCAAATGATTCTTGATTCTTTGGATGAAGCTGTGATCACCGCAGACATTAATGGGCGAATCTACTTCCTCAATAATTCTGCTATTAAACTCCTAGAAATCAACGAATCTACGAAGGATAAATGCTTCCCGGAAATGAATGTCATCGAGATGTTTTTTGACTCAAAAAATCGGGGTAAAATGCTTTCTAAATACATCGAATCATTCGACTTAGAAGACCCGAAATTGGAATTGAAAATCAGGAATAGCCCTGTTCTAGCGAAACTAAAGAAAATCAAGAATTTCAATCAAGATTTAATGATGATTATTATTCGACCTTGAAATGCCTTGGTAAGCCCTTGGATCGATTCCTTCTTTTTTACAATATCTCCCAGATCACAGAGGATCTTTTAGACTTATCTCACTCTGAATAGAGTTCAATACCGACACGAAATAACTTAGAATAACTTTGCAACCCGCCGACACTACCCGCCAGTTTAAGATCATCTTGGGAGCGCGTATTGAGTCGTTGACATACCATTCCCTTGGTGAGCTTTTGATCGGTCTAATAAGAGCCCGGTCGGGGGTCCGTGCCATCGATTTTGCAAACACCCAGATTGTGACGATGCGTAGGCATGATAAAGATTTTGCCAGACTTTCGGATTGCATCGACATCACGCTCCCGGACGGGATGCCGCTAGTCTGGGCCATGAACCGCATGGGTGCGGGGCTGAGTGACCGGGTCTATGGACCGACCTTCACAAGGGAGTTTCTGAGGACGTGCCCCTCCGGAATGACCCATTATCTGGTGGGTGGATCCGAGGAGTGTGGCCGGAGGTTTCGGGATAGGATGAGGGAACTCAACCCAACGCTGAACTTTGTGGGGGGGTATCATGGCAAGTGTTCGGCGGATGGAGTCCTGAAGGATGATGATGATGACGCAGTCCTGGCTGACATCATCAGTAAGCGTCCTGATTTCATCTGGGTAGGACTTGGGACGCCGAAGCAGTATGCCTGGATCAGTCGGGTGAAACCTCATCTCGAACAAGGAATCCTGCTTGCGGTGGGCTTTGCCTTCGACGTGAATGCGGGAATGAAGCCCGATGCCCCGCTCTGGATGCAACGAGCGGGGCTGACCTGGCTCTATCGAATGGCCAGTGAACCAAGGCGGCTCGTCGGCCGTTATTTAAAATACAATTCGATGTTTCTCTGGTATTCCGCACTGGAATGCCTGAAGTCAACTGGCTGCAAAAGCGAAGGCTAGAGATGAAGGTTGATTTCCAGAAGTCTCACCCGATTGGAGTGAGACCCGATCCCAAGCATCATATTTCCCGAAAGCCATGAAGAAACTCATCCGCAGGTTCTTGCTATCCATCCTGAATTTGGTTTCCCGAGAAATCATGGATTGCAGGAGTGGTGAGAAGCTTGGGCGTGGGTTCCTCCTGGCGTGGGCGGGTAAGATTCAGCTCATCGGCTACAATGGGCGGCCGCTTATCCCGGTCTTCCTACCACAACAAAGACTCACATTTTGGAGGCAGGAGATCGGTTTCACATCACATCCTGATCCTGATTTTCCAAGAAGGAGTGAGGCCGGTACACCCCGCTCCTACACGGGAAACAAGGTTCTGAATCTGATTATCACCCACAAGGGGGGGGAGCAGGCTGAGAGGCTCCTGAGGATTTGGAGAGAGTGTTCCTCCGAGGAAAATGTCTGGTTGATCTTCGGTGGAAGCCGGCAGGATTTCGACACGATCAATTATCCGAGAAAACTCTTCATCGATGACCCGGGATTAAGAACGCAGGATCACCAGAGGGAAAAACAGTCTTATGCGGGCATTCTCAAGGCTTGTGTCCCCGTTATCGAGCGGGAGTCCCCCGACTTTGTCTATCTCTGCGAGTATGACCATCTGCCGGCGGTAGCCGATCTGAACGAGCGACAGATCCGTGCCCTGCGCGAGGACGGAGCCGATGTGATGGCCCATTCCCTGATCAGGACGGACCGGACCTGCTGGCCAATCGCATTGGCCCATGAGTCAGATGCCTCCTTCCACCCGTTCTGGGAATCGCTTTCGCTGCGGGATGATCCGAGTGTCGTGCTCTGGATGTTCGGAAGTGGCTCTTTTTGGACTAGGGATGCATTCATGGCCGTTGCCTCAAGGCCGCAGGAGATGCCCTGTTATTTCGAGGTTTATCTTCCGACTCTTGCCCATCATCTCGGGTTTCGTGTCCGGAACTGGAAAGGGTCCGATCATCTGATTCATAATTTGCCGGCGCGAGGTTTTACTCTGGATGCGGCGCGGAGGCTGGGTTGTTGGACGGTGCATCCGGTGAAAGAGTTGGACGAAAGGATCTCTCCCGGTTTGTGAAGCAACGGGCGGCCTCCACATTCAGAAATCCTATCGGTTAAAACCTTGTTGTCGTTGTGATCTTATAGAGGCAGTCAGAAAAACGACGGATCGAGATGAACCCTCAAAAACAAAAACTCGCTGATTGCTGAAAGTCGCTTCAAGGGTAGATTGCATTCCCGATTGCCTGATGCTCTAAATAGTTCCGGAATGACATTCATACCCACCAATTCCAGGTCGCTTGTCGTTCGCATAGGCGTCGTCTTCGTGCTTGTTATCGTGACTGCGCTGGCCTTTCACTTTTCAGCGGTTATCAACTCCTCGACGGAAAGTGGAGTGGTGATGGAGTTTCCAGAGAGAGTCGGGGGTTTTTCAGGTAAGCAATCCGAGGCAAGTGAAGGGGAAAAATTTGTCCTACCAAAAGATACGGAGATTGCCAAAATGGTTTATTCCAATGGGGTGGGTGATGTGTTAAATGCTCAAATCGTCCTGGCTGGCGCGGAGAAGAGAAGTATTCACCGTCCCGAGTTGTGCCTTCCCGCCCAAGGTTGGTCGATCAACGGACGGGAGACAGTTCCCGTGAAACTGGCGGATGGGAGAACAATTTCCTACATGAAGGACACAATTTCCCGGACTGTTGACGTCGGAAATGGGGTCACAAAACCACTCACCAGTCTTTACTGCTACTGGTTCGTTGGGAACGGAGCCTCGACTCCCTCCCATCTGATGCGCTTGTTCCTCACAAGTTGGGATCGTGTGGTCCACCACAAGAATCATCGCTGGGCCTATGTGGCTGTGAGTGCTCCGGTCTTGGAGGGGTTCACTCGGAATGGGAAAAATGCCGAGGCCACCCAGAAAATGATCGATGAGTTTATTGCAGAAATCGGACCAGTGGTGATGAAGGTTAATCACGCGAAGCGCGTTTCCAAAAGTCAGAGTTCAGATGTCGGAGATCAGAGCTTGGATCCTTCCTCTGTAAGTAAGGTTGAAATAGGAGGGCGAACCCCTGATGCTGGCCATTCGAATTGAAAGCCAGATATCACGGTCATCAGGGTGTCGAGCATGAGGATTGATACGGCAAAAGATCTGGAAGTCTATAAAAAGTCCTATTCCCTTGCGATGGAGCTCTACTGGATCACAAAGCAGTTTCCTACCGATGAACGGTATGCCCTGATCGATCAACTTCGAAGAAGTTCCGGATCAGTTGCCATGAATCTCAGGGAGGCGTGGGCCAAGAGACGATATGAAGCCCATTTTATCAGTAAACTAACGGATTGTGACGGTGAAAACGCCGAGACTGAGACTTCTTTGGATTTCGCTCGGGAATGTGGTTATCTAACTTCTGAAATTCATGCTGATCTGTTGGGTCGGAATCGGGAAATTGGTAAAATGCTCGGCTCCATGATCAAGAATCCTGCTCCATTTATTCTGACCTCTGACCTCTGACCTCTCTCTACCATGGAATCTAGACAGCCATCCCTTAATCAACAATCAGCAATCAACAATCAGCAATCACTGAGTATCCGCACTCTTGGCATTGCAGGATTCGTTGTCCTCGCTCTCACTGCATTCCTGTTATCTCTTCAATACAGCTATGGGGTGGGAACAACCACCTACTCTCTTGCGCGTTATATCTGGATTAACTGGACCGAGAACGAAGATATGGGGCACGGATTTCTTGTTATCCCGGCGGTTCTCTTCCTGATCTACAGTGATCGGAAGAAACTGCTGACCCTGCCCCTTCGCTCAGGCTGGGGAGGTCTCTACCTGCTTGTCGCCGGGCTTTTCCTGTTTTGGGCGGGCAATCAGGCTGACGTCACCTTCATCGGTCTGATCAGTATCATGAGCGTTCTGGCGGGAACTATCTGGTGGTTGTTAGGTTGGGATTTTCTTAAGGCCCTCTCTTTTCCCCTCGGATTTCTGATCTTTGCGATTCCTTTTCCGGGACTTGATATGATGGTGGCTCTGCCCCTGAGATTCATCATGTCTAGGCTTAGTGTCGTGGTGCTGAATCTGATCGGGATCCCGACTCTCCTGAGTGGAACAGGAATTCTTTCGGCTCCGGATTCATCATTGGGCCTTGCGACGGGGCAGCGTTTTGCCATCGATGTGGCTACCCCCTGCAGTGGGATTCACTCTCTTTTTGCGTTGATGATGGTGGGAGCTCTCTTTGCCCATTTCACGATGCCCAATCCCTGGAAAAAGTGGGTGCTTTTCCTCGCCACCATTCCGCTCGCCGTCTTGGGGAATTTTGCCCGGATTCTGATGCTGACCCTTGGCACCTTGGCTTTCGGCAGCACATTTGCCTTGGGGAAGGATCCACTGAACGCCCCCTCGTGGTTTCACCTCGCGGCCGGGTATCTTGTCTTCATTGTCGCCCTGCTTGGAATGATGGGGTTGGGGGCTTTATTGAATCGTCAATGGAGTGTCGGTAATATCGATTCTTCCCGATCGGTAAAAAATCATAAGTCGGAGGATTCCAAGAATGTTGACCCCTATTGATCAGGGTCAGCCTCGTTTGGGGATGAAATTGAGGATTCATGAACTTCATTATTCCCAAATTCCTCTGACCACGGCGAATGAAGAGAAAGCATGACCGCTAAAACCTTGCCAACTGGAAAGATTATGGGAGATGCATTCGGACGGCCAACCCGGCTTCTTCAGATCTTTTCCCGTTACCGGGATTATGGTGGTGAGGAGGGGAGTGTTTACCGGATCGGAGATCTCCTGAGTGAAAAATATGATATTGGATATCTTATCTATACCTCTAAGGAACTTCATTCTAGTGGTTTCCTTAATAAAGGAATGGGAGTCCTAAAGGCTTTTAGGAATTGGGAGGTTCTCCAGGAAATCACGAAATACCAGCAATTGGGGAATTACGACTATTGGCTTGTTCACAATGTCTTTCCCGCGATGTCACCCGCAGTTTATTCTTTAGCCAAGAAGCTGAAGGTAAAAGTTATCCAGTATCTCCATAATTACCGAATGGGATGCGTTAATGGATTTTATCTTAACCATGGTCAACCTTGTCAAAGATGCTCCTCCGGAAATTTCTGGCCTGCATTTCAAACAGCCTGCTGGCATGACGATAGAATCCAAAGCGGAGTCATGGGGGGCATCATGGCTAATGCCCGCCGCAAAGGCATTCTGGATGTTCCCTATCACTGGATTGCCATCAGTGAAGCGCAGAAAATGGAACATGTGCTAATGGGTATTCCCAAGGAGAAAATCACGGTAATACCTCATTTTTTGATTCCTGCCGATAATACCACTCCTTACCCAGAACACGGTGATGTCCTCTTTATCGGACGACTCTCCGCAGAGAAGGGAGTGGATCGCCTTTTGGAGGCGTGGAAATACGTCCAAGATTCTGGAAGAAATTTTTGGATTGTTGGTAATGGACCAGAACGCGAAAAACTTGAAAAGATGGTGAGCACGCTCTCCTTAAAAAATGTTCATTTCACCGGATTTTTGGAGGTCTCTCAACAACGTGAGATTTGGGCAAAGGCGGCTTGCTCCGTAGTCCCTTCGATTTGGAAAGAGCCCTTTGGTATGGTAGTTTTAGAGGCTTGGGCTCAAGGGTGCCCTGTGAT
>Ga0118677_10011090_pt1 | contig 13611 bp, 2 predicted proteins | sample AliMusrvi5mmetaG_FD_86154 | JGI IMG/M metagenome (GOLD analysis project Ga0118677, IMG submission 86154)
CTGACACCCGACGAGGCGTGGGCAGCGCAGAATCCGCCCAAGGGCGAATGCTGCGTACCGGCGCCGGCGGTGCTGGTATTCGATGTCGAGGGCAATCTGCTCAAATCATGGGGCGGCCCCGGCCACGTACCCGACTGGCCGGTGTCGGAACACGGCATCCATGTCGATGCCAATGACGACGTGTGGCTGGCCGGCGCCGGCAAACCCGCCACCCCTACCGCCACGGTCTCTTCCGGCAGCTACTCGCCGTCGCTGTGGCTGAGCGGCAACTCGCTCTATAATTGGCAGGTGGTCGCCGTCAACGCCTACGGTTCCACTGCGGGCGCGGTGTGGTCGTTCACCACCGGCGACCGTTATCCGGGCTATCTGGTCCCATGGCCGAAAACCGTGACCATGGGTGCGGGCGATTTCAATGTGACCACTGCCACCCACATCGTCGCCGAAGACCCCCTGCTGCTACCCCTGGCGCTAGTGATGGCCAGGGACTTGTTCATGGCCTCGGGCCTGACTCTAACCACCTTGCAGGGCACCGCTCAGCCCGGCGACATCGCGCTGCGCTTCAACCCGCTTCTAACAGGTGAAGCCTACACCCTGGACATCAATGGCTCTAACATCGCGCTCGCAGGCCGGAACTATCAGGCCGTGGCGTGGGCATCGGTCACCTTGCTGCAGGCCCTCGACACCACCGTCACGCCGGCCAGGGTGCCGCAAATGGTCATCGCCGACCAACCGGCCTCGCCGCTGCGCACCGTGATGTGGGACATCGGACGGTTTTTCCATCCGCTCGAGTGCCTCTATGAACTCGTCGACCTGCACCGCATGTACAAGGTCACCTACATGCATCTGTACATGAGCGCCAACGGCCTGTTCACGTTTGGCACGGATATACCAGCCCTCGCGGCCCTCAAGACCACCAGCAGCGGCAACAGTTCGGCGGGCTTCTATGTGCCGCCGGCCGGTTCCCGGATGTATTACACCAAAACCGAGTTGGCGGCCTTGGTCGAGTATGCCAAAAACCGCGGCGTGGTCATCGTGCCCGAGATCGATTCCCCCGGCTGGGCGGGTTTCATGACCTCCACGCTACCCGCCGTGTTCTGTTCGGCGACCGGCGCCGGCACGTCCTATGTCAATGTCAACTACCCCACCGCCGTGGCTGCCATGGACACCCTCCTCGCCGAAATGGCCGGCGTCTTCTACACCTCACCGTATATCCACATCGGCGCCGACGAGGTTTCCACCGGGGATTTCACCTCCTATCCGAACTGGGCCGCCAGTTCCGCAGCTAACAATTATGCCACTGGCGGCGAAGCCATGCTCTGGTACATGAGCCACCTCAATGCCACCATCGGCGCCACCTCCAGTCCGCCCGGAGGCGTCGCCCGCAGTTCCTGGTCGTGGAGCGCGCCGGGCGGCGTCGGCAAAGGCTATGACATGCCCACCAACATGGTCTATACCGCGTGGGGTTCGGATGACGGCCAGGGTCCCTCCGCCACTGGCTACTCGGTGATGCGTGCCGCCGGCGGCCACGTCGCCGGCTATGGCCAGATCAACCACGCCGCACCCTACAACCGTTGCCTGCTCTTTCGGCCCGCCCAAGGCATTTACAACCGGCTCACCCCGTTGCTCGCTTTCATCGGCGCGCCGGATAACATCTATACCGACCTGACGCCCACCTTCCTGGCGCCCACCGGCCACGAGAACAAGATCCTCGGTGCCCACATCATGGAATGGGAAACGCCCTACGAACTGGAGGTGCCCGCCATGCGCCTGTCCATGCCCGCCCTCGGCGAGCCGACCTGGAACCAGGAATCCTCGACGCGCCGCACCTGGGACAATTTCGTGGTGCGCCAAAAGCAAACCGATCAACTCTATCAAAAGGTGATGCGCCCGGTGAACCTGAGCGTCACGACCCAGGTCGACCCCAAGGACGTCTGTTTTGTCGCGGGCGGCATGGTGACGATGTCCTCGCCCGTCGCAGGCACCATCCGCTACACCGTGGGCACCAACTATACCAACAGTTGGTATAACTTCCCGACCAACACCTCCAGCGCGTACACCGCGCCCTTTGCCATCACCCAGTCCTCAGTCATCAGCGCGCGGCTGTTCGACGCGGCGGGAACCCCCCTCGGCAACCCGGTGACCCGCGGGTTCTATCTGATCACACCCAAGGCCCACTACAAATATTTCTTCACCGGCGCGCCCGTGCCCGCGAACTTTGATAAAGGCACGCCCATGGTCAGAAGCGTGATGGGCCAGATGGATGGCGACGCGCCGCAGGAAGATGTGCGTTTCGGCGACACCGATCACCGCACCATCTATTCGGGTGCACTCACGATCACCACCGCCGGTGCCTATACCTTCAGCGCCAGCTATGGCGGCTCCATCAGCATCGACCGGGTGGCGCTGGCTGACGGCACGCCGGTGACGCTCGCGGCGGGCGAACACATCTTCAAGATCGTGACGCCTGCCTCGGGTCTGGGCACGCCCTATACCTACAGCGGCCCCGGTGCCAACGCCGGCAGCGATCTCAATAACTTGCTCAGGACCTTGGCCACCGCATCCCAGGTCTTTCCCACCAGTTATGGGTTCGGCACCCAGCCCCTCGGCTTGGGCGCCACCCCCAACAAGGAAATCACCATCGTCAATCACAGCATATCCGCCAGCCTGACCATCAGCAGCGTCCAGCTGGCGGGCGCCAATCCGGGCGAATTCCTCCTCAGCACCGATTCCGGCGAATCCGTGCTGGCCCCGGGTGCCGAGCGCATCGTCGCGGTTTGCTTCAATCCCACGTCCATCGGCAGCAAAACCGCCAGCCTGCATGTGGTGGCCGCCAACTTGCCCGGCGGCACCGCCGATGTCACCCTAACCGGCACCGCGGCCGCCGGATCACCGCCCCCGGCTCCGGCTGCCCCGGCTCCAGCCGACAGCGCCACGGGCGTTGCCGTCAATCCCACCCTCGACTGGGGCGACGTCACCGGTGCCGCCAGCTATGACGTCTATCTATGGATGGCGAGCGGCAGCAAGCCCGCCACACCCACCGCGACGGTTGCACTGAGCCAGTGGACGCCGCCGGCTTTAACCAATGGCGCGACCTACAACTGGCAGGTGGTGGCGACCAACGCCGCCGGCTCCACCAGCGGGCCGCAGTGGAGTTTTCACGTCGGCACCTCGACGGTGGGGTTCACCAATCTATCCGACGGCCAGGTGCTGCGCTATTCGATGGTGCTGGTGGACGGCACGTTTGACGGCGGCACCACTCTAACCATCACGGCGGCGCCCGTCACCACCGGCATCGCCCTCACCAAGTATGGCACCCGCTTCCGTTGCCTGGTGGACCTGCGGCCCGGCACCAACACGCTGACCTTCACCGACGGCCACGGCCCCGTCACCCTCAACCTGGTCTTCGCGCCCCCCACCGCCACCGACTACCGCTTCCAAGTCTGGTATGTGGTGCCGTCCGACGAGGCCAACTCGCCGGTGGACCCGAACTGGCTGGCTCATTTCAGTTTACAGACCAAACTGATGCAAAGCTGGATGGCTGAGGACCAAAAACGCGCCGGCAATGGGCGCGCAACATTCTATCCGAACCTGGACGCCTCCAGCAACGTCGATGTGCAGAAACTGGTGGTGACCCAAACCCGCGCGCAGGCCACGGCGCTTGGCACCGCCATGTACAGCCAGGTGTTCAACCAGATCCCCGCCGCTTACAAGGACGGACTTCACAAGAACCTGGCCTTCTCGTCGGTGGCCTTCAATGCCCTGGGCAGCGGCGACCTGTGTTATGTCGGTGCCTACTCCGCCGCCAACTTCCATCCCGCCGACGCCACCCAGATGCTGACCAAGCTGCTGTCCACCCAGCTGGGCGACGACAATGCGCTGACCTATTCGACCTACGTCGGCGTGACGCTCCACGAGACCTGCCATTGCCTCCACCAAATTTGGCACGACACCTCGGCCTACAACATCATGGGCGGCGGCGGTTATGATATCTCGGAGTATTTCACCCTCACCTTCAGCGCGTCCAACAACACTCCGCACAACGAGTCGGGTGCCGGCACCCTCGGCCCCGAACGCGACCTTGCCGCATGGAACCGCTACCTGATGAACGCCGATGCCCACGTGTATCACAACACCACCGTCGGCGTCACCGTCGGACCGGAGTATCTAACTGCAACCTCGGCCTATCCGCTCGCCGTGTTCCAATACTATATCCCCGAAACCGCTGCCGACCAGCACGCCAAACTTCCCGCCTCCAACGTGTTGACATATAGCAAACATGCCGGCCAGGCGCGGTTGGAATTGGGCGCCAATCCCTTCAACGTCATGGCAGTGGATACCGAGGGCAACATGAGTTATGCTACCTTCAGTGCCACCAAAGTTCCGGTGGTGGCCATGGCCGACAGTTATGCCCTCAGCGCCGCGCTTACCGTCGCTGCGCCCGGCGTCCTCGCTAACGAAGTCAACCCGAGCGCCAGCACGCTCACCGCGGCGCTGGCCACCAACGTGCTGCACGGCACCCTGTCGCTCAACTCCAACGGCGGCTTCACCTACACGCCCGCGGCGGGCTATGTCGGCACCGATAGCTTCACCTATACCGTCAGCGACGGCATTTCAAGCGACCAGCAGGCGCTGGTGACCCTCACCGTCACGGCCACGCTGCCGGCGGTGCCCGCCACGCCCTCACCCTCCAGCGGTGCCGCCGCCGTGGCGCTCACCACCGCGCTGGACTGGGCCGACAGCAGCGGCGCCACCAGCTATGACGTGTTCCTGTGGCTGTCAGCACAATCCGAGCCCGCCACGACCACCGGGCATGTGACCACCAGCAGTTATACCCCGCCCGTCAGCCTGGCCGGCGGCAGCGCCTACAGTTGGCAGGTCGTTGCCAACAACGCGGGAGGATCCAGCAGCGGCCCGGTGTGGTCCTTCACCACCGTGGCCCTCGGCGATGTGGTCCAGGCCATCGACCTCGACTACACCACCGCCACCCCCGGGCCGACCCAAGCCGGGTTCACTCGCTACACCCAAACTAACAGCACTGACACCACCGCCACCCGTACTGATGGCGGCGTGACCTGGACGTTGACGCTCCTCAACACCGGCAGTTCCTCCGGCTGGCGCGACCGGATCCCCCCGCCCATCGGTGCCTATGCCAATCTGCTGCGCGATCTGGCGTTTGGTCCGGGTGGCATCCGTTTGGCCTTCAGCGGTCTAACGCCGGGGCAGAATTACAGCGTGGACCTTTACGGCTTCGACTTCACCGGCAACTCGGGCATCGCCGAGTGGCGTTACAGCACCAGCGGCGCGACCGCCGGAGCTGGCGCGGGCACCACCCGCATCGGCTACCTGTGGGAAATGCTCGGGAGCGATGTGAGCAATGCCAGCTTCGTCCCGACACCCCAAACCGGCACCACCGTGCCGGTCAGTGGTGCAGCCGCTCCCGCTGACGTCGGCCGCTGCATGGTCACCCAAAGTTTCGTGGCCCCGGCCGATGGCACGGCCAACTTCTTCACCAACGGCACCCTGATCAAACCAAGCGTGACCGGCGGCGGCAGCGCCTTCACCATCAATGGTTGGCAACTCTCCAAGGTCGCCACGCCCTCCGCCTACGACGTTTGGGCCTCCACCCATGCCGGCGCCCAGGCAGCCAACTTGGATTACGACCATGACGGCATGCCCAACGGCGCGGAATATTTCATGGGCTCCGCCCCCGGCTTCACCGCCAATCCCGGCGTCGTCAACGGCTCGGTCACTTGGCCGCATGTCGGCGTCGTTTCCTCGTTCAAAGCGCAGGTTTCCGCCAACCTAACCGATTGGGTCGATGCCGCGCCAGGCGATGTCGACACCTCCAACCCGAACCAGGTGACCTATACCTTCCCGGCCGCTGCCACCAACCGGTTTGGCCGGCTGGTCATCACCCCTTGATCTTCCAGGGTTGGGAGCCGCCCGGTGCCCGCTCGATTTCCTGCTTTCGGCTCATGGGGCCTTTCCGGGCGCGAGTTCGTCACGGTATTTTGTGAGCAAGCGGTTGGCTATCTCACAGGCGTCACCGTGCGGCGTGGTGACCAAACCCGGGTCGGCGGCGGCGGCCAGCCAGCGCTCTTCGAAGGCGGTGCGCCAGTCGGTGTAGGCGGGCTTGTCCAGCGGCTTGGCCTCGACCATGGCGGCGTCCATGCGCTTGATGTATTCGCTCCAACGCTCAAGGTAATAGCCGCGCATCAGGCCGTTCCATTGGCGGTTGCCGTAATCGTCGAGGCAGGCGCCGGCGGTATGCCAGGTGGTGATGATCTGGCGCGCGTCATGCTCGTAATATGCCTGTTCGGCCGCTGTGGCGCCCCAGGACCGAGCATCGGCCAGCCATCGGCCAAGCAGGAACTCGTGGCGCGTCCCTAGCAATTCATCGAGGTCGCCCCCAATCCCCAGAAACAACCCGGCCTCACGCCGGAAACCCGCCAGATCCTTCGCCTCGGCGGCAACTTGCATCCGCGCCTGAACGATAGCTGCCTGGTTGCTCAGCGCCTGGCGGGTGAGGTTGACGATGTCGAACTGATAGCCGTCGGCTTGGCGGCAGGCGGGCGCGGCCGTGGCCATGGCGTAGAGGGCGGCGACGAGGTCGCTCTGTTGATAGGGATAGGTGTGATCGCTCCAGCGGTTGCTAGGCGCGGACTTGAAGTCGTCCTGCGGCAGCCCCTGGAAAATCGTGCCGTGGCCCCAGATGCCGATGCCATTGTCTACCAACACCTTTTCCGCCAGGATCTCCCAGGCCCGCAACACCGCCGGATCGGCCCGTCCGGCACGCCGCGTGGCATAATCGGCCACCCAGCTCTTGAGATCGACAGCGGCGGCCGCGTGCCACGGTTGCTCCAACAACAAGTCGTAGGCGATTGGATTGACGCTGAGGCCCTCGAGGGTGGAACCCACGCCACGGCAATTGGCAACCGTGAGGGCCTGGGTGAGCCTGCTGGAGAGCTTGTGGACCGGGCCGACCAGTTGGGTGCTGCCGCCGAAATTGGCGAGATAGCACCAGATGAACGGGGCGCCATAGAAGTTGTCGCTGCGCCGGAAAAACTCCGCTTCCTCGCACACATAGTCCAGATAGACCAGCTTGCCCGGCGGCACCGCATGGGTCATCGCGGCAAGCCGCGGCGCGGTCCATTTCTCGTCATAATAGAACGTCCAGGACATCTGATACCACACCGCCTCGGGGTCGGCCGCGGCCATGCCGGAATAAATCGACTTGCTAACACTGGCCAGGTACGCGGGCTCCCAACTCGGTGGCGGGATCTCGTTGAACGGATCCGCTCCGTACAAGTGATCGCTGCCATACAGCGCGTTTTGTTGTTTGAGGTAGCGCACCTGAATCTCGCCGAACAGCGGGTCGGTCGGATCGATGAACCAGGTGGCGTAGCGCGCTTCCATGTCACCCCAACCGGGTGTGATGCCGGTGATCTTGGCGTCGGGTTTCACGCTCTTGAGCGCTTCCGGCACATGTCCGGCGAAGCCGCCGAGGATGGGTTTCATGCCAAGCGCGCGGGCCTGGCCAAGAATCTGGAGTTGGAGCCGTTTCTGCCCCTCGATATAGGACATGGGCAGCGGGCCGCCCCACTTGTCGAGATTGGCCATGCGGTGCCACGGCAGGTGGGCCGGCGCGGTAAAGTAGCCGCGGATCTGTTCGTCGGTTAGACCATACGACTTCCACACCTCCAACCACACCGCTTCCTGGCCGCATTGCAGCAGCGGCCGGTTGATGCCATTCATCGCCATCCAGTCGACGAAGCGCTGCCACTGTTCCCACCTCCACCACGGCATCGTGTAGCCATAGGTGCAATAGTTGAGGAAAAACCGTTCCGCCGCGGCGCATACCTGATGGACCTTGGCCGCCGGCAGTGGCAACGTGCCGTCGTAGTGCAGCGGCCCGGCAGCCTGCCAGTCAAAATCGATCTTCGCATCGTGGCGCAAATACCAATTGAAAGCCATCGCCAAGCTCAGCCCGTTGTTGCCACGCAGCGCAATGCAGTCCGCTTTGGCCTCGATCTCAAACACGTCCTTGCCCTCCGCGGCCGGCATCAGCTCGAGCGCAAAGCTTTCCGCTTGTTGCGGCAGCACCCGCCGGATCAACTCGCCAGCCGCCACCAAGGGGGTGGGCACGGGCGGCGAATCCGCGGCTTGCAGCGGGGCTAACAACAACAGCGATGCTGATAGAGCCAGCGCGCAGGTCACAATTTTCTTGCTCATGGTGGTTCGATGGTCAGTGGGAAAGGTTTGCAGCTCAGGGCCGGGCGCACGGTATCGCGCCGCGGGCGGTGCGCAAAGCCAGTTCTCAGCCGTGCCGCGTGTACAACCCTTGAACATCGCCCGCGACCGATTTTTGGCTTTGCGCCAGTCCCATTCAGGCATGAACTCATGGCTTCCCCCCGTTTGTCACACGCCGTCCGGCACCGCCAGTCCGGCAGCGGCCCGTCCTCGCACCGCCATGAAAGCCACCGCCAGCTTCCGCCTTGTCCACTCCGGCTCCCTCGCAGCTCTGCTAGCTGCACTCGTCACCATGCCGCCAGCCCACGCGCTGACCTACATTTGGGCCAACTCCAACGTGGCCGGCACCCCGGCGGCGTCACTCAACTGGTTCGGCACCCCGCAAGGCATCTGGAGCGGCGGCACCCCGCTGAGTGACAATTCCAACATCATCCAGTTTTTTCAGGATGCCACAACGGCCCTAACCAACACGGCGGCGGGTGCCACGCAGACAGTCGCGCTGGATGATGGCGGGACGCCATTCCAGTTAGGCACGCTGACTCTTTCAGGCAAGGCGAGCGCCTCCGCCGGCGCCAACCTGGCGATGACGCTGGCGGGCGACCCGTTGAATTTTTCCGCCCCCGCCGGCACGCTCACCCTTGAAGGCGTCAACGCCACCCGAACTCTCACCTATAACTTAAACTGCAACATTCAACTTGGCACCGCCAGCAACGCCAGCGCCCTCACCCTGCAAGGCACCGGCACCGCCGCGTTAATCATCAGCGGCATGATCAGTGAACTTCTACCCGGCGGAGGCTCTCTAGCAAAAACAGGCCCTTGCAGCGTGACTCTCGCCGGTGCCAACACCTACACCGGCGCGACGAATGTCACGGCCGGCACGCTGGCCCTGCAGTTCGGCGCGGCGGTTGGCGACGGGCTCATCGCCAGCAGCTCCGCCCTCACGCTGGGTGATGGCACCCTCGGCGTGCTCGGTAGCAGCACGGCGCTTATTGATACCCAGACGTTCAGCGGCACCACGCTTGCCGGCGGCTATGGCACCATCGCTCTCACCAAGAACTCCGCCACCAGTATCGCGGTCGATTTGGGAACCCTGACCAACAACTCAAGGGCCTATCTCAATATCGCGCTTCCAACCGGCACCTCCGTCACCGCCAGCCATGCGTTGGACCATTCCGCCGCGCTGCTCGGCACCTGGGCCAGCGTCGGCAGCGGCACCTCATTGGCCTATGCCGCGGATAACAACGCCACCAATGGCTCGCTCACCGCCTATGCGGGAGCAACCCCCGCAACGTCAGCCGATTTGTCTAACATGACAAGCGCCACCACCAACTACAAGTACTCGGCGGCCACCGTGGTGGCGGGCAACGTGACGGGCAATTCCCTGCAATACACCGGCGGGGCCACCACCACGGCGCTCGGATCTAACAGCCTAGCCTTGAATGGCCTGCTGAACTCAGGCAGTGGCGTGTTGACCCTCACGGGCAGCGCTGGAAATGCGGGTCTGGTCACCGGTGCCAGTGGCGAGCTCGACATCACCAGCAACACTCAGGGCCTCACCATCGCCGCCGTCATCTCCGGCGCCGGGGCGGTGGTTTATGGCGGCCCGGCAGCCGGGACCCTGACCCTCAACGGCGATAACACCTATCAAGGCGACACCATCATCAACTCCGGCACGCTGACCACCACGTTGGGATCGGGCAAGAATTTCATTCCGAACGGTGCTGGCAAAGGCAACCTTTTCCTCGGCAGGGCCGGGTCGCTGGGCATCCCGCAAACCACTGAAACCATCAACGGGCTGAATGGCAGCGGCACGGTCAACTCACCTAACGGTGGTGGCTCGACCCTGATTTTGGGCGACGGCAATGCGAGCGGCAACTTTTCCGGTATTTTGAAAAACACCGGTGCCGCGTTGAGTTTGATCAAGATCGGCAGCGGCACCCAGACGCTCACCGGTGCCAACACCTACACCGGCACAACCACTGTCAACGGCGGCATCCTCGCCTTGGATTTCAACTCTAGCAACCCACCCGGCATCCTCCCAAGTACCACCCCGCTCACGCTCGGCGGCGCGGGTCTTACGCTCACGGGCAACCACACCGCAACCACCAGCCAGACTCTCGCCAGCCTGACGCTCAACGCCGGCAACTCGGTTCTCAGCATCGACGCCAACGGCGGCAGCGGCGCCTTGCTCGCACTCGGCGCCATCACGCGCAACGCCACGAGCTATGTGGATTTCACACTGCCCGCCGGCACGCAGTCTGCGGTCAACGGCATCACCACCTCCACGCCGCTTGGCGCCAACGGCATTCTCGGCACCTACGCCACGGTTGGCAGCGATTGGGCGGCGAAGAGCGGCAACAACATTGTGGGCTTGAGCACACTGGGCACCTATAGCGACATCGCCGCCCTTGGCAGCAGCATCGCCGATGGCCCAACCGCCAACGTGCGTATCAACAGCGCGGGTGCCGGCGGCAGCATCGCGCTCGGCGCGCCCCTCACTAACATCAACACCCTGCTGCAAAACTCCGGCACCGCCACCAGCGTCGACGCATCTGGCAAAACCCTGCAAATCAGCGGCATCATGCTCGCCAGCGGCAACGCCGCCCTAACCCTCGGCACCGCTCCCGGCAGCGGCACGTTGACCGGTGCCACCAGCGGTGGCGAGTTGATCTTGATCAACAACAACCCGGCCGCCTTCCTAACAATCAATGCCGGCATCGCCAACAACGGAACCACACCGTTGACTAAATTGGGGCCCGGCACCGTTGTTCTAGCCGGCACCAGCACCTACACAGGCGCGACCACCGTCGCCGCCGGCACGCTGAGCCTGAGCGGCTCGTTGAGCGGCACAGCCATCACCGTCAACCCTGGGGCCACCTTGACCGAGAGTTCAAGCGGGACCATTGGCGGTGCCAAAGCCCTCACGGTTGCCGGGACGGTGACACTTAACGGCGCCAATACCTACAGCGGCACAACCACCGTCAACTCCGGCACGCTGACACTTGGCGGCACCAACACCTGCACCGGAGCAACTCTGCTCAATGGCGGCACCTTGGTGGTGACCAACCCCAACGCGCTGCAATTGAGCACCGTCACGTTCAATGGCGGAACCTTGGACACCGGCGCTCTTGGCGTTGCCCTCGGCGGCATCACCACCAACGGTAACGTCACGGTCAATTCCCCGAAAATCACCGGCTACCCGACCTGGAGCGCCGCTGCCGGCGCGACCCTGACTCTCAGCGGCGTCATCACCCGCGGCACCGCCGCGGCCATCAACTTCGCCACGACGGGCTCCATCAGCGGCACCCCCTTGGCTACTTTGTTAGGAACTAACACGGTTAATCCCTGGGCCAGCTTCGGGGGAACGGATTGGGCGATCTACAACGGTACAACCATCGCCGCCTATACCGGCTATAACATCCTTGCCGGCGCGAGTCCCACGCTTGCCAGCAGTGCCGCCGCCAACGATCTGGTCAATAATGTCTCCACCGGCAACCCCTCCCTCGCCGCCGCCGGCACCACCGATATCAATAGCCTGGTCATCAACGACAGCACGGCCCGCACCGTCGATGTTAGAAACGGCGCCACCCAAGGTGTTTTGCGCTTGGGAGCCACCGGCGGCTGCCTGATGGCGGGCGGCGCCCAAACCATCGGCGTCAGCGCCACGCCAGGGACCCTAACATCCGGAGGTGCTGACAACACCGCCGGAGAACTGACCTTCCTCGTCGGCCCGAACGGCGCAACCGTCAACTCGGTGATCGCCGACAACGGCAGCGGCAAGGTTTCCCTCACCAAGTCCGGCGCCGGAAATTTGAACCTCGGCGCGGCCAACACGTATAGCGGCGACACCACCATCAACTCCGGAAACTTGAGCGTGACCGCTGCCAATATCCTCCCTAACGGGCCCGGCAAGGGCAACGTATTCATCGGCGCCAGCGGCAATTTGGACACCGGCAACAACGTCGCGCAAACCCTCAACGGCTTGAATGGCTCCGGCACGGTTTTCAGGAACGGGTATATCGGGCCGTTGACCCTCGGCGCCGGCAATGCCGACGGCTATTTTTCAGGCCCCCTGCGCAACGGCGGCTCGGGCACCTTGGCCTTGATCAAAACGGGCAGCGGCACCCAGACGCTGGCCGGCACCAACAGCTACACCGGACCGACCACTCTAACCAACGGAACCCTGCGGGTCGATGGCACCCACAGCGGTGGCGGCGCCTACACCGTGACCGCCGCCGCCACCCTTGGCGGCAGCGGCACGATCAGCGCCGCGGTCAGCGCCGCGGGCACCCTCGCGCCGGGATCCGGCATTGGCACCCTCACCGTGGGCAACACGGTTATAACCGGAACCTATGCCTGCGAAATTGACGGTCCCAGTGCCGACCGGCTGGCCGCCGGGACCTTGAACATCACCGGGGCCACGGTGGCTTTCTCGATCCTCAACGCGCATGCGCCCAGCGCCGCGAGTTATGTCATCGCCACCTATTCCGGCACGCTTGGCGGCTCTTTCACGAGCACGACGCTGCCCGCCGGTTACACCCTCGATTACTCTACACCGGGCCAGATCCGCCTGCTGCTGCTAGGCGGCGGCTACACCGCCTGGGCGGCTCTCAATGCCGGCGGCCAGGCCGCCGACCTCGATTACGACCACGACGGCGTATCCAACGGCGTTGAATACTTCATGGGTAAGACCGGTTCCTCGTTCACTGCCAATCCAGGCGTGGTGGGCGGCAAGGTGACCTGGCCGCGCGATCCGGCCGCGATCGCATCCTTCAAAGTGCAAGTGTCCACCAACCTCATGACCTGGACCGATGTGGTGCCGCCCGACGCAAGCATCGACGAGTCCGTGCCAACCCAGGTGACCTACACCCTGCCGCTCGGCGCGCCGAGGCAATTCTGTCGCCTCGTGGTCATGCCGTGAGGCTTGCCCGTAGCCGTGACAATTGTTGACATCCTCCCGCCGTTCGTATAACTCACCGGGGCCATCCGCCGTCACCATTCACCGCAATCGTCCCACATCCATGATCATCAACCGCTCCCGCAAGTTGCCAAGCGACGCCCATCGACTGCGGTTCTCCCTCGTCTACCTGCTAGGTGCCCTGCTGTTGGCCCCGCCCTGCCAGGCAGATGTGAAAAGCGATTTTGTCAATCCGCCGCTCAACTTCCGCTCGCGACCGCTGTGGTTTTGGAACAACACCGCGGTGAGCGCGGCGGGCGTCGCCGAGCAATTGCAGGGGGCCCGCGACAAAAGCGGTTATGGCGGGCTGGCACCGTTGCCATTCGGGGCGAAATTCACCCCCAAGTACCTGAGCGATGAATACTTCGACCTCTACGGCGCCGCCGTGGACAAGGCCCGTGAAC
>Ga0118677_10011092_pt1 | contig 13610 bp, 14 predicted proteins | sample AliMusrvi5mmetaG_FD_86154 | JGI IMG/M metagenome (GOLD analysis project Ga0118677, IMG submission 86154)
TTTTTTCACCGCTAGGAGTCCCGATTTGCATTCATGTACAGCGTTTTTTCTTAACAAAGGAAAATAATAATAGACACTCATTCAAACTATCCTGTGTGTCTGTGCTTTGCAAAATGGTATAACCCAACAAGTAACTATTCGATATTAAAAACGCTGTATGTATAGTATTTGTCAGGTAATGAAAAAGGCAATACCTAACAAATGAGCCATTAGTTTGGCGTTGACAACTGGTGTTGTCAGGTGCAATGTATGAACAATGGTTTTGCTGTTGTGTCACGATGCTTTTAAATTATGTGGATTTTGATTTTGAATTGGCTACCAATATGCACTTCTACCCGAAGCAGGACCTTCTCCGCCGCATTCCCAGGCTGGAACCCTCGTCGCCATACACAAGTCCGGGCAAGCCGGAAAAGCCGTCATTTCGGCAGGGATGCCGAAATCCAGGCCATGGACGGTAGCCAGTCGGTTGTACAAGTGCTTGATTCAGGTAACTTGCCAGCCCGTAGCGTCATGGACATGGATACAAGGACACCTGTCGCGGCCCATAGTTTGCCATCCCTGGACGCTGGATTTCGGCATCCCTGCCGAAAAGACGGGCCTCCAACACTTGTGTATAACGATAAGATCTGGAGCTTGGGAACGAGAACAAAAGGCCCATTGGGTGATTTTACACCCAGCGGGACTTGTGTTGACGACGAGCATAAAACTTTTCCTTGCCTACAGGAACCCGCTACAATCAGCCTGAAAGATGTTTGCCCCAAACCACGCAACTTCCAGCTACCCCTTACTACGATGGAACCACCGCCATGAGCGAAACCACAAACCAAGAAATCCCCAATTGGGCGGAATTGCACGCCATGATATCGGAGTTGTCAAAATCGCAGAAGGAAACCGACCAAGAGATGAAAGAAACCAGCCGCTTTATCCGTGAACTGGGTAAGCAAATCGGTGCATTGGGTAACAAATTCGGCAGTTTCACCGAGGGGATGGCACTGCCGGCGATGAACAAAATATTCAGGCAAACTTTTGGCATGGATGTTGTCAGCCCTCGATTGCAGGCTTGGAAGGACGGCGAGTGTTTGGAGATGGATGTGCTGGCCTATGCGAACGGCGAGGTGAACACGGCCTTTATCGTCGAGGTGAAAAGCCATCTGCGCGAAGACAGCATTACGCAATTGCTCGACATTTTGCACCGCTTCCCCAAGTTTTTCCCTGAGCACAAAGGTAAGAAGCTGTTTGACATCCTTGCGGCGGTGGACATTCCCGAGCGGCTTAGAAACAGGGTGTTAAGCCAGGGTTTGTATCTAGCCCGCATCCAAGACGAGGCATTTGAGGTAGAGATACCGAAAGATTTCCAGCCCGTCGATTTCAGCGTTTAGTCATCAACTGATATTGCACAACCGCGTAGGCCGTAGCCCGGATGGAGCCGCTTGCGGCGCAATCCGGGTGTGTGACCACGTTCTCCCGGATTGCGCCGCAAGCAGCTCCATCCGGGCTACATGTTGAGATTCAAAGGTACGTTGCGCGAAACCAGTTATTTAAACGGCCATAGCGACTTTTTCACGGGTTGTCCTTCATCACTCGATTCCCCTGTGTTGTCTTCCAATTCCTCCCCAGCCTCTACCTCCTCATCCAAAAACTCGACGGGGTTTTCAGGCACTTCGTCAAAACTGGAAGGTTCGTCAGAGACTGGGGTTTCCCCGGCGCGGACATCGAATTCCACTTTCCAGCGCTCGCCGTTGCCGGTGGCGACGGCTTCAAGTTGCAGGGTGCCCACTTCGGTCACTTTGGCGGCGAGGTGGACGGGCACGACTTCGCCGGGTCGGCGGTTTTCAGACGACAGATGAACTTCGATTTCGTTGAGTTCCCGCAACTCGTCCTCGTCCCAGTAATCTAGGCGGGTGCCGACCACGTCGTCGCGGCGCACGTTGGAGCCAAAAAAGCGGAAACGCACGGGTTCGCCAACCACCAGCCCAAATTCGTCGTGGGGCAGTTCCACGCCAGTGCCTTCTTCCATGCCGAAGGGGGCAATGCACAAGGCTTCCAATGGCGGCGGGAAGCCAGGGACCGCCGGCATTGCGCTCTCCACGCCGACATAATAGGCTGCCGCCGTACCGCCCCGGATGCGCACGCCCTTGCCTTGGCGGACATAACCGTAATAAGCAGCACCCCGCGCCACAGCCAAGTCCAGGTCGGCACCGGCCAGCAGGCGGGCTTCGGGAGCACCCTCCCCGACGAGCCAATTATTGAGCACTTCTAGCAGTCGGTGGGCAAGGGAGTCGGATTTGAACACGCCCCCATTCAATAACAAGGCCGTGGGGTGTATGAAAGTCGCATCGGGCGGCGGGTTGAAGCCAGCAAGTTCTTCGGTTGCATTGACTTGCCTAGCGAGAAAAGCGGCCACATGGCAGGTGATGCGGGCATCTTTGGCGTAGGGTAGGCCAAGGGTGGTCAAGCCGCTACGCGTCTGCGCCGCCGGTCGGTCGGAGGCTTTGACCTTGGGGAAAAAGCCTTCCACTAGGGTACGGCTGACTTCATCGCGGGTCAGTGCGGTGCGAAGTGTGCCGCCAATTAACGAGGAACCACGGCTAGGGACGACTACAGCGACTTCCTCCGCGTCCGGGTCGGACAACAGGGTTTCTTTGGCATCGCGGCAACCATGCATCAAGGCTTGGATCTGCCATGGCTCCAAGCGCTTGCCTTCTTTTTCCATCTTCATCTTCAGGACATAGGCCAATGCCAAGTCCATGTTATCGCCACCCAACAGAATATGGTCGCCGATGGCAATCCGGTTAAGCACCAAATTGCCACCGTCCTCGGTGACGGCAATCAGGGATAAGTCGGTCGTTCCGCCACCCACATCGACGACCATGATGACATCGCCAGGTTTGGCCTGCTTGCGCCAGCCCCCTTCACTGGCTTGGATCCAACTGTAAAGGGCAGATTGAGGTTCCTCTAGGAGGATCGCTTGGCGCAGCCCCAAGGAATGGGCCGCCTCCACGGTCAGTTCCCTAGCCGCCGGGTCGAATGAGGCGGGTACGGTGATGACCAATTCTTGGTCGCTCAACGGGTCGTCAGGGAATTGGTCGTTCCAAGCATCGCGCATATGCCGCAGGTAATCGACGGAAGCTTGAAACGGCGAAATGCGCGGCACTTCTTCCGGTGATTGCACTGGCAGAATGTCTGATCGGCAGTCTACACCGCTGTGGCATAGCCAACTCTTGGCACTGGAGACTAGGCGGATGGGCGTTTTGCTGCCTAGTTGGCGGGCGATTTCGCCAACCACGGCCTCGGGCGCATCGTCCCAAGGCAAAGCGATGTCGCCTTCGGCCAGTTCCGATTCGTGGGCTTGGTAAACGAAAGAGGGCAATTGGTATTTTTCGCCAACCAAACCGGGACTGGTCAGTTGGGGGATCGGCAACACATGCAATGGGGCATGTTCGCCGTCGCATTGGCTCAATTCCAAATAGGATACGACGCTGTTGGTCGTTCCCAAATCGATGCCTACGGAAAAACGGGAATTTTCGCTCATAGCTCGACCTCCGCAGGAGCGACGATTTTCACATTATGGCCTTCAGTGATTTTAGGCAGCTTAATCTCGGTCGCCCTCCAACCGCGATGCACCAGAGTACCCGTAAACGGGGCAGTGCCTATGATATTGCCGGTGATGCGGATGCTGCCCGCGTCGAATCCTTTGGGTAGGGTGATGCGTTTGCCTTCGGGTTCCGTACGCACAGGGTCCAATACAAAATGTTGGCGCAGCACTTTGCGGCAACCCTCGTGAACGACCCGCGCCGCCGCGCCGATGTCAGCGTCTGAATATTGGCTGACATCTTCTTGGGCAAAGTCGATAAAGCGGGCCTCTTTTTGTAGCAAACCTAAAAGCTGCAATGCGGCGTCGGGGGTATACTCCTTGAGGATAACGGTTTCCGGTTTGACGCGCACCGGTTCTGGTTTGGTTTCGGGGATGGCCACTTTCGGTGCAGTGGGCAAGGGAGTTGGCACATTGGGCTTTTCTGCCGCTAGTGTTGCGGGTGCGTTTTCACGCTTTCTATATAATGCAATGAAAGCGACGGTCAGGAATAGGATTTGCAGTGCCAGCAATCCGGCCACAGTGGCAAGCAGTCCAGCATGGACAGCATCGAATGTGCTGGGAATCAAGGTCAGGTCGATGTTCATTCGGCTCCTCTATTATTTGATAATGGGCGGTTTGGATCGTTGTTATTTCTTGGTGTTGTCTGCGCCAGACTTGGCAACTTCTTCCTCGCCAGACCGCTCAGCATGGATACCCATGACAATACGAAGGACTCCTTGTGCCCCTTGGCTGCGAGTTTTGCGTAGGTAACGCTCGCTGATGGTGGCCGGCACATTTTCGGCATCGAAGGCCGCTTTGATGGCTGGTAGCCGATTTTCGCAGTTTTTCAGTATCGAGTTGGCGATATCGCGGGGGTCGGCCCGGTTTTCGGCTTTTGCCTTGGTCTCTTCGCTCAGACATTTGCGATAGTCCAGCACGGCGGCATTGGCTTTGGCAATGGTTTCTGCAGAGAGTGTGGAAGGCTTCCATTCCTGGTCAATCTGGGTTGACTCAGACGGGCCGCTCGGCGGTTTCCCCGCTTCTGGTTTGGAGTCGCAGCCTACGAAAATCAGGCCGGCGGAAATGGCAAGCAATAAAGGCTTCAACAATGGGGTTTCTCCAGTTAGGCTGGGTTGATTGATTTTAGTGTCAGCAATGCTCGTTTTGACTAGAACGTCGGGCCACAATCATCGCTTGGATTCAAAATTAGAATTGCTGCTGATTTTACGCTATCTTTTGCCATTGCAAGTAACGTTAAAGGGAAACAAAAAGTAAATTCGGATTGGATGTAAAATGTAACCGTTTACTCCCCTCCTGGGAGCGTGGGCGTCCCGCCCGCCAAAATCGCGGCCAAGATGGCCACGCTCCCAGGAAAAGGCAGGGGGGTGAACGCTTACTGTAAAATGTGTGCCCACTAGCCTCCGCGGTTTACGTTAAAATGAGATAGGCAAAGTAAGCCAAACGTCAGGCTCAGTTTATAAACCGAATCGAAAAACCAATTTCCAGGCTGTCCAGAGAAATGCAGAATTCATCTATTTATATCAACGAGGCGAGTGCAACCCATAGCGGCTTGGTGCGGGAGACCAATGAAGATGCTTTCTGGGCGGACTCCACCATTCGATTATGGGTAGTGGCTGACGGAATGGGCGGGCATCGTGCGGGAGAGGTCGCCAGTGCCATCGTCATCAAGGAAATTCCCCGCAGCATCCAAAACGGCAAAAGTCTTTCTGAAGCAATCAGCGTTGCGCATCTGGCCATCCGGGATGCAGCCGCACGCGGCGAAGGCGGCTGGAACATGGGTTCTACCGTGGTGGCAGCGAGGCTTGAAGGATTGCATTATCAAATTGCTTGGGTGGGGGATAGCCGTGCCTATCTATGGAACGGAGTGGAATTGCTAAGGTTGACCAAGGACCATTCCTATGTCCAGTTGTTGTTGGACAAAGGTTTGATTTCGGAAGAGGAAGTGTACTCACATCCTTCCCGTAATCTGATTGCCCAGGGTCTGGGAGTGGGGGGGGTGGATGGCGAAACCATAAAGGTTGACCAAGTGGAAGGTGAGCTTTCCATTGGAGATACTCTGTTTCTGTGCAGCGATGGGTTGACCGGAGAGATACGCGATGATGCCATTGCCGGGATCATGGTCGATGTGAAAGACAATCATGAACGGCTACAAAGGTTGATCAATTCGGCACTCGATGCCGGCGGTTCGGATAACGTTACGGTAATTCTGGTTTCTCCTCAGCAGGTTTAGTCACTGATGTTACTTGCGTTGGTAGGCAGCAATTCCCACTAGGCGTAAACCGTAGGGACAAGGATGCTCCGAATGCATCCAGCGTCCAAGCTACTTGGAGTTTGTCGAAGGGGATGGCAAGCTTAAGTTTATGGTGGGCTTTGTATATTCTGATTTGCTCTTAACGTTGCGTCGTTGCGCCGTTGCGTGAGACCTTCTTTTTGCTTCCTCGCCCATTGCACATGTTCTCTGACCAACCCGGAAGGATGGGTTTCCCTGGCCTGCAAAGCTTGCCGGACTTCATCGCTGTCAGGCGCGTTGCCCAAAGCCACGGCAAGGTTGCGGAGCCAGCGTTCAAAGCCCAATCGCCTGATGGCCGAGCCTTCGGTCTTGCGCAGAAAGGTTTCCTCGTCCCATAAAAACAATTCGATCAGTTGCGCAGTCGCCAACCCCTTGCGGGGCAAAAAGTCCGCTTCCTGCGTGAGATGGGCGAAGCGGTTCCAAGGGCAGGCGATCTGGCAATCATCGCAGCCGTAAATGCGGTTGCCCAAGGCGGCACGGAATTCCTCTGGTATAGACCCGTGAAGTTCGATGGTAAGATAAGAGATGCAACGGCGGGCATCAACCCGGTAGGGGGCGACGATGGCCCGAGTTGGACAGATAACTAGGCATGCTGAGCAAGTTCCGCAGTTTTCCTTAACCGATGAGTCTAAGGGCAAGTCAAGGCTGGTGTAAATTTCGCCGAGGAAAAACCAAGAACCCGCTTCCCTGTGGATTAAGTTGGAGTGCTTGCCGATCCAGCCTAAGCCCGCTTTGGCAGCCAATGCTTTCTCCAAAACCGGCGCACTGTCGCTAAATACCCGATAGCCGAAATGGCCCACATCGGCCTCAATGTAAGAGGCTAGTTTTTGCAGGCGGCTGCGCATCAGTTTGTGGTAATCCCGTCCCAAGGCATACCGTGATATATAAGCGGCCAAAGGGTTTTCCATGTGATCCCGCATAGAAACACGGTTTTCAGGCAAATAATCCATGCGGACGCTGATGACCTTGACGGTGTTTGGAACCAGTTCGTTCGGGTGGCTCCGCTTGCTGCCATGGCGCTCCATATAGCCCATTTCGCCGTGAAAGCCAGCTTTAAGCCAGGCATTGAGGTGGCCTTCTGCCTCGGAGAGATCGATATCGGCAATGCCAACTTGTTGGAAGCCTAGTTGCATCCCCCATTGTTTGATTTTATGCGCCAGTTCTGCAAGTTGGTCCGAATCTAGCTGTTGAACAGATGAATGGGGTGCTTGGCTTTGTGGGCTAGATATAATAGACATAGATACGATTTAACAATGAAACATGAAATAATGATTGTAGGAGAGGGCCATGCCCGCGAGATACGCCGATTCATTCGGTATGATCGCGGGCATGACCCACTCCTACAATTTTCCTCGTCAACTGATTAGGTGGCAAGCCCCATACTCATGAACAACACCGCCCCCCTTCCCTCACGCCTTTACCGCGCCGACCAGGTGCGTGCCATGGACCGTTATGCAATCGACCAATTGGGGGTACCAGGCATTGAATTGATGCGCCGGGCTGGCACGGCCGCATTTGCCGCGTTACGTTGGCATTGGCCCGATGCGAAAACACTATCGGTGGTCTGTGGTTCGGGTAATAACGGCGGTGATGGCTACATGCTTGCCCGCTTAGGGTTAGAGGCCGGTATGGATGTACGGGTCTACCCGCTTGCCGCGCCGGAAAAGCTGCATGGCGAAGCTTTGGTCGCTTATCAGGAATATAGAGCCTTCGGTGGGCCGCTGTTGGATTTTGTACCTGCCGATTTCGAAGGTGCCCACGTATTGGTTGACGGCTTGCTTGGCACAGGGCTTGACCGTGAGGTGAAGGGGCTTTATGCAGAAGTCATCTGCGGCATGAATCGGTTTGCCGGCGGGGTGTTGGCGCTGGATATACCTTCGGGGCTCCATGCCGACACTGGACTTGTCTTGGGCAATGCGGTGAAAGCCGATTGTACGGTGGTCTTCATTGGTTTGAAGCAGGGCTTGTTTACTTGCAACGGACCCGAGCACTGCGGTGCGGTTGTTTTTGACGATCTAAACTTACCGCATGCTGTGCAGTCTGATGAATCAGTCTCCGCTTGGCTTTTGCCCCCTTGGCAATCGGGCCTGCCAGCTAGGGCGCGTGGTGCGCACAAGGGAAATTTCGGCCATGTTCTAGTGGTGGGCGGTGCGCCGGGCTTTTGTGGCGCGGCAAGGATGGCGGCGGAGTCCGCTGCCCGTGTAGGGGCCGGCTTGGTCAGTCTGGCCACTCATCCCATCCATGCCGCGTTGATGAATATTGGCCGCCCGGAATTGATGTGCCATGGTGTGTCCAACGCAGACGAGTTGCGCCCATTGTTGGCCCGTGCCACTGTGGTTGCCGTAGGGCCGGGTTTGGGGCTGGGGCAGGCTGGCTGGGGAAGGGTATTGTTCGAGGCTGTGCAAGATTCTGATTTGCCTTTGGTGGTCGATGCGGATGCACTCAACCTATTGGCACTCGCACCCCTAAAGCGCGACGATTGGGTGCTAACTCCTCACCCAGGCGAAGCCGCGCGTTTATTGCAAAGCTCCTCCAGTGCCGTACAGGCCGACCGTTTTGCAGCGATAGCCGCCCTGAGAGATCGGTTTGGCGGGACTGTTGTGTTAAAAGGATCAGGCACTCTGATTCTCGGTAGCTCCAAGGCCCAGCCTTCCATATGCACACAAGGCAACCCAGGCATGGCATCGGGAGGCATGGGTGATGTGCTTACCGGGGTGATAGCCGGACTTTTGGCGCAGGGGCTGGACTATGATGAAGCCGCAGAAATCGGCGTTCGCCTACATGCTGCGGCGGGCGACAAGGCGGCAGAAGTCGGCGAGCGTGGTCTGCTGGCGGGGGATTTGATGCCATGGTTGCGTAAACTGGTAAATCAGTGAAAACAAAACCTTATTTAATTTACCTGCCCGACGAGGCGGCAACGCTGGATTTCGCCGGACGATTCTACCGGACGTTGCCTTTCGGGTGCTTGGTGTATCTGCGCGGAACGCTAGGGGTGGGCAAAACCACTTTCGTGCGCGGGTGTCTCCGGGCGGCAGGCTATCAGGGTAAAGTAAAAAGCCCCACCTTTACCCTAGTTGAGGAATATGCCCTGCAAGGCCGGTCCGTATACCATTTCGACCTTTACCGTTTGTCCGACCCCGAAGAATTGGAATGGATGGGCATGCGCGATTATCTGCGCCCAGACGCATTATGTTTCATCGAATGGCCGGAACGGGGCGAAGGCGTGTTACCGGACCCAGATGTGGAAATTCACATAGCTATTGAGGGTTTCTCAAGAAATCTGTCCGTCTTGCCCTTTTCCACCATAGGATGCAAAATCCTGGAAGGTTTGAGTTCAGTTGATTTTAAGCGTTCACTCCCTCCTGGGAGCGTGGATGTCTCGTCCGCAGAAATGGCGGCCAAGATGGCCTCGCTCCCAGGAAAAAGCGGGTGGGAGTGAACGCTTACACTTGATTAAGCATACCGGTAACCCTGGAGTTCATCTGAATAGCCCTTTCAATTTCCATTCACGGGACGAACCTATGAAATACACCAGGGACAACAATATGAAGCTGTAAAACATGACATATTCATGAATGTTGTAGATTTCGGCACCAATCCCCACCATTCCAAGTGCCAATGTCAAAGATATGATAAATAGGGTTGTCTGTGGGACGGTGAATCCTGCGCGAAGTAAAATATGGTGCAGGTGGTCATGCCCAGGGGAAAAGGGACTTTTGCCTTTTAGCATGCGCCTTAACATGAGGCTAACCGTATCCAAAATCGGTATGCCAAGAATCCAAACAGCGGTAATCGGTGCGAAAGCTTTGGGCGTTTTTTCTGCCAAATCAATGGCGAACCATGCTAGCAAGAATCCAAGCATCATGCTTCCGGCATCACCCATAAAAACTTCCGCTTTGGACCGCCATGGCGAACGCATGTTCAGCGCCATAAATCCCAGCACTGCGCTTGCCACTAAAAAAATTAGTGCCGCCTCAGTTTTATTTGCACTCAGCAGGGCCATGCCCCCAAACATTATCAGTTCGACTATCACGACCCCGCCGGCTAAGCCGTCAACGCCATCTAGCATGTTGATGGCATTCATCATGCCGACAGCACAGAAAATGGTGAAGGGTATCGACCAGCCATGCAATCGGACGGGTCCCCATCCGCAAAGATCGCCCAAATCAGTCAAGGCGACTTCGCCAAAGTAGATTATTAGCAGGGTCGCGACGGCTTGTGATAAAAATCGGGTGCCCGCACTTAAGTCAAATCTGTCGTCACATGCCCCGGTTAAGACTATCAATAATAACGCGGGGAGTATCACAAAAGCGTCATTTTTTAATGTTCCATGCAAAAATGCAGTTAGTATGATTGCCAGCAGCATTGCCAAACCACCCGTGAGCGGCACCTCGCCATAGTGGTTTTTTCGTCCACAAGGCTTATCCACCAACCCTAGGCATTTGGCAGGCCGAGATAGCATGCTTATAAAAAAGATGGTTGAAACAAAGGCTAAAAAATACCAATAGATGATTTCCATGAGTTATCTTCAAAGTTAAAATTCCACTATTTTCTGAATTTTTCCCCAGAAATTCAAGAGGGCGCATCGCTGTATTTAGATGGATGGCATCCATCGTCTGGATAAGTTCATTAAGGTTGCTTTCCAACGAATTGAGCGTGTGGTCTGGCAAGTTGAATATTGCATTCTTCAATACGCCTTGTGGGGGTTTAGGTGAATTAACAAGCAGTTGCTGACCGAAATTAGTTATAAAAAGCGTGAAACGCTTGAGAACTTCAGGTTTGAAATCTTGCTTAGTCGGAGTCGTAACCGCCGCACTTTATTTTAGGTTTTTTGACGATTTCAACATGTTTGTTGGTTAGGGGTGAGCAGGTTCATCATTTAAGCGTTAACCCCCTGGGAGCGCGGGCGTCTCGCCCGCTGAGGGCGGCCAAGATGACCGCACTCCCAGGAAAAAGCGGGGGGGTGAACGCTTACTTCGTCATTGTTTGTAGGGTGCGCAATACGGCGTAATACTAACGGGTCGGCAAATATTCTACAAGGTGAAAATTATTGTGTACATGCATTTGTTGGCTATCAGCTTAAGGCGGGACATGCGTAAGGCTTAACCGTTCGTCCTGAGCTTGTCGAAGGGTGGATGGTTAAGCCGTCCATGGTTCGACAAGCTCACCACGAAAGGCTTGAAACTGCCCCGCCTTAAAGTTGGTAGCCCATTTGTTTAAATATTGTTTGCTGAAATATTGTTTGAGTCAATGTTGTTTTGTGTATAATTATAATATTGTTGTTTTACTACAAATACGACTGTTTTTGTTTTAAATAAGTTCTCAATATGTTCATTGTATACTAGACCAATTAGGTGTTTCCCCTTGTCCGTGTAGTGCGCTAAAACGGATTCTTCTTGATACACACCTGTTTCATGTACCAAATATTCAGATGGACTTAGAAATGCAATATCATATTTCAAACATAGTCGCTCTACTAATTTAATAAGGTCATATCGTTTACCTTGCTTTTTTGTATAGATATGCGATGCGATCAATAGTTTCTTTGGCGTAGCACCGCGTTGAACAAGTTGTTTGATCCTCCAAATATCTGCTTCTATTTCTTCATCCGTTAGTTCGCGTTGTACAATTTGCTCACGAATATGAACTCCATAGTGTTCTTCTGTTGCAATGTGGTGCATAAATAAATGATTCCATTCATAGGAGATTCTACTTGCAATTTCTACAACAATGACATCAGATTCTTCATATTCTCTTTGCAGTTCTGCTTGATTTGTAATGGGTCTATTCTCTAAAATACCAGTTCGAAAACAATACTGTGTATTAAGGGGCGAGATAGGCATTCCTTTGCAGAACTCAATCGCTTGAATAATTTCTTTTGTGTAGTGCGGATAAGTTAGCGCTTCTTGAATAGATGTACCTGTATACTGTGTCAATAATGATTGTTGTCTACATGAACCAAAAAGAGTAACCTTCATAGGATATATGATATGGTATTCTTTAGATATCAACTCAGAAATATTACATAAAGATAATAAAACGTAATAAGTAAGTGTACTATGTTTTATTGTTATATGCTCTATACGGATGAGGGACAGACATATATTGGGGCAACCGTTGATCCAGACCGCAGATTAAGACAACATAATCAAGAAATTGCTGGCGGAGCCAGAGCGACAGGCATTCGCGTGAATCAAGGGCAAACATGGAAACGTGCATGCTATATTCGGAATTTGCCAGAGTGGCGCACTGCTCTTCAAATCGAATGGCGCTGGAAACAGTTGGGGCGAACACAGTGTAAACATATAAAAAATCCGATCGAGCGCCGACTCCAATCCTTGAAACGATTACTGTCTTTTGATAAACCGACGGAGAAAGCAATTCCATATGACGCGTACCCAAATGGTAGACCAGAGATTGTTTGGGATTCGGAGGAATTAGAAAAGAAATACAGTAACATATGATTATGCAGGTGCATACTCGCGAGGGTATGATGTTATTTCGGTCATGTCATGAATGGCCTGCTTTGCAAGATTTGCTTGAATGGCATCCTCCATTGCCTGTTCGGGTTTACGATTGGGATCCTTAAGCGAAGCTTGAGAGGGATCCTTCAAGTTTACATGAGGTGTATCTACAAACGAATCGACTAGCGTCGGAATGAATGTGGAGGAACGTGTTGAAGATAATTGATCCATCGTTCCAGGCGACATACCAAATGCTTCATTCCGTATAGGAGTCGAAAAATATAAAACAATGATCAATGCGACGATACAGCCGAGAATGAAGTACAAATGCATCTCTATTCATCTTTTAGAAAAAAGGTTACCGAAAACAAACTGTGTTTTGATTTTGCAATTTTGTGTTTTGTGTTTTTGTGGGTTTGTGGGTTTGTGGGTTTGTGGGTTTTGCGCACGTTTTGTGTTTTTTGCGCACTTTTTTCTAAAAAGTGCAGTGCTGTAATAATCTCATAAAAATTATCGTGCGTGATAATACATGTCATCCTGGGCGAATCGGCATCTCCCAAGAAAGCGCGATCTTTCTCAGATCCCCGAACCCTTCCGCCCCATCATTGTTCCTCGTGTGGATCGCCCCGAAGTCATCTTGTCCGAATCCTTTCAAGTAAAATACTCACAACATGCAAATGACACAGATGATTATCAAAACGAAGTTATCTATCCAAATGATTCCTTTATGTCTTTATTCAAAGATGCTTATTCAAAGAAGCCTACTCAGGATCGCACCGTGTATCCCATGAAAAAGATTGAGACGGCTCCACGCATGTCAATCGAACTTTCCTACAACGGCAAATCATATGTGTTTGTTCTTCTACGAAATCTACGTACTACTCGTGATAATGACTTATGGATTACCTCTTATAATAAAATCCGTCAATTCTATACCAATAAAATTGTGATTATTGATGATAACTCCAGCATCAATACAGTGAATGGAAAGTTGGTGAATACGGAGATTATTATGAGTGAATGGAACGGTGCAGGGGAGATTCTGCCCTATTACTATTTTTTGAAGAACAAATGGGCAGATCGCATGATCTTTTTACATGACAGTATGTTTATGTCTCGCCCCTTTTCAAATGCAGAACTCGATGGATCTGTGAAGTTTCATTGGTCGTTCATGAATAAAGATCTTGGTGGAAAGTTTCCAACGTACCTGTCTTTATTGAAGAATCATGAGGAATTGGTGGAGTGCGCCAAAGGGTTGGAA
>Ga0118677_10008607_pt2 | contig 13609 bp, 7 predicted proteins | sample AliMusrvi5mmetaG_FD_86154 | JGI IMG/M metagenome (GOLD analysis project Ga0118677, IMG submission 86154)
GGGCACAGGTGCCCATGCCGATTTTTCGTTCATTTTCAGGTCTAATCTTGAGAATTGGATGTTCCAGTGGTCCAAGTCGCTCTTGTAACGAATCGATTTGAATGGGATCCGCATTTCGGCAGTCCACTTGTCGGGATAGTTCTTCGTTTTGACCTCCCATTTGCAGTCCCATATCAGGTTTACTGCCGAACCGCCGCTCATGGTACCGTCCCATATGGCGCCTGCAGCATTGACCCCAAAGGAATAGCCTGTGGTTTGGTCGTTGAAGGGGTCGATGAAGAGAAGAAAATTGTCGTTGTTGCCGAATACGAAATCCCTGCGCAACGATTCGACCGGACGCTTTCCCGGTAGGGTATCGTGGAAAACCAGACTCAGGTAGAATGCCTTGTCGTCGTAAAGCATCCTGATTTCTGACTTTGCCCTGCAATGGCCGGTGTCGTAAGGAAGCACCATGTAGAAGTTGGAGGCGGTTTCGGCTTTAAGCCAATCCTTCTCGTCGACGATACCATCCAGTTTGATGTGGCCTGAGGTTCTGCTGGCGTGGATCTTGTAATCCTGGTTGATTGTTTTTTGCTGCACAAGCGTATCTTTCCTGTGGGCAGAAAGATCTGCTGACGGATGGTTTTCAGCAGTCGTAATTTTTGGAAGAAAGAAAAGCAGTAGAATGGAAAATCTCCGGAATTTATTGATCATAGTCTGGAAGCCGAGCCACGAAAATACAAATTATTCCGGTATCACCTTGTCGTATTTCAGTTGCTTGTCAACGATTTTTAGGTAGTAGCACGGCCATCTATTCAATTTGTTGGCGAATTCAAGACCTGAATTGACACTGCCTTTCACCACATTAAACTTCATTTTCATTCCCGGATTGTTTTCGTTCAGTTCTTCGCGGAACACCAGTTCCTGCTCCTTTTGTCTCCACGTGGCGGCCAGATGTTCAACGGAACAGTCTTTTATGAGGCAGTAACCATTGCCAAGATAAATGAACCCGTTTGAAAGAGAAAAAGCAGGATCATGTTTCAGGTCGGTTGGAATCTCGACTGCTATATTTTCGCCTGTTCCGGCAGAGTAATACAAACCGGAAGCAAGAGTATCAAAAATAATTTCTACCGCTCAGGTTTTCAAAGTAACTAATCTGTATCAATCCCTTGAAACTTCCGGACCAGATCCTTTCACCACTTTGATTTAGATAGAAAATTGTTTCTCCGTCGGAAACCAGAAAATTGAAATCGTCCCTACCGGCAAACAATTTTGCCCTTGGCAGACCATGATTGATCCGGAGTTTACCTGCCCAGGCATTGCTGAAAATCTGCTTGTCATCCAGGTAGACTGTTTGGTGCCTGTAGGTTGCTAAGGCGGTGATCTTTTTCGGAATCAGTTGGGGATAGGACAGGTCAGGCGATAGTTTTCCAGGATAGAACAGGCTTCCATTATACGGAACAAGTACTCCGTCTTCAGATAAAATCCTTATCTGACCATCGCGGTTCACCGATAATGACATACGTGACACCGGCAATTGAGTTTTTGCCGTGTAAAAATTTAATGCTGAATTCCTGCGGATAGGGACGATCAGAATAACGAATTGATCTTGCCGGAACTTGTCCGGTCAAGAACCGCTCTTTTTGTCCGGTACAGGAGGTCATACCAAAAATTGTCAGGGATAGCAACAGATATCCTGTAAATAGTTTCATGATAATAGTAGTAGTAAACTCGTTACGAAGATAAAGAAAAATAGGTCCAAACTGCCAGTTGTTGGTATGATGGATTGATATCGTGGTATATCATATAACACATCGATTTTTTAAAATCAGGTTTTCAAGAAGATAGTTGACAAACTAATTTTAACTGGCAAAGAAACAGAGATTTAGTGATGGATTGTATAAACAAAATCGTTCATTTCTTAGGGGTGAAATGAACGATTAAGAATCAAAATTCAACGAATTGCATAAGATGCATACACTGTATGGGCATCAGGCTCCTGTTGTAGTAATTTATTCCGAAACTGAAATTATGAAACTGAAATAATGAATTGAAAAAATAACGCAAGTAAATCTTAGTTGGCCCTGTAAAGGCAAAGATCAACAATGTCAAAAAAACTATTTTTTTTTTCAGGCATCTGGCCTTTTTTATGTTCGGAGGCAACTATTATTTCCACAAGTTCATTGTCTGACATAATTTCACAACTTTCGCCGTTTTTCAGTGTCCGAATCAGCGATTTTACTTTAACCATAAAGGTTTCAGGAGTAGTACTTTGAAGGTATAATCCCTTAGCTTCGTGTTCCAATAATCTGGTAAAAAGTTCCAAGTTCATGATGCGATTTTTTCACTTATTTAATGTGCAACAACTTGCATTCAATCCCACAATTGGTTGTAATGAAACCGTGTAAGTGGCCGCTGGCATTGATGATGATTGAGCACTATTTCTGAGGGTGAATATAATCTGGCTGTAGGGTTCAAATGGTAGGTGGTCCGGAGTATTTGCGTACTTATTTTATTGATTTATTTGTAGGGTTTTTCCCGACAAACAATCTTATGCAGGTTCCCATTATAAAAGTGAAGCCACCAATCCTCCTTGTGTATGGGTGATTGGTGGCCTTAGAGCGGATATTTGCAGTAATTTCTTACTTGCCTTGAACTCTTAACCTGAAAGGGAGGTTTTCCTTGAAATTGTCTGAAACGGGTTGCAGAAGTTTCACATCATCAGTATTTTTCTTTGCAACGGTGATCGCGAATATTTTTATTTTATCATTGTCCGGAAGCGTAATCCTACTTGTACCTGGAGGTAGATTCAGGGCATATTTAAAAATGTACGAATAGTGGTACGGATCATTTCTTGTAGGATAGCCAAAATGGGTATGGGAAGCAAACCAGGCGATGTTATCGGTTTTCAGAAAAGGTTCCATTATTCCAAGAACGGTTGATCCATCCAAATCAAACTGCCTGTCGTAATGTTGGCCGATGAAGCCTGACCATTTTGCTATGTTCAAATCTATTTTCGCTCCGCCGGCCGCAAAATTTCCATTTGTGTCTTCCGTGGCGGAAGCTAAAAAGTAAAGTTTGTTATAATCACCGACAGGTAAATCAACGATTTGCCCTTTACAGGTCACCACATTTTTTTGCAGGTCTTTCCGGCTGCCCATTTTAAATAGTACGTTCTCACTTATCAACGTATCGGGCATCATTTCGGCAGGATAGTTGTTGACATTACCATGTTCCGTAGTATCGTATTTTCTAACCATATCTCCGTCGGTCCGGTTGTTGTCAAAACTCATCACATCCTGATCGAAAGAAAGGCCGACAGGTTTCTGGATGAATGCAATTTGACTTAAAGATGCAAGTTTGACCGCAAAACTCCTGATGGTAAAGTGTGAAAGTTCAAAGGAAAGTGAATTGCCATCAATGACTGCAGGGCCGATCTTTTGCTCCTGACCGTTAATTTCGAATGCGTCAAGAATTTTTCCCGGTAAACGAAGTTTCAGACCGTTGAGGTCTTGTCCTGAGAGTTCATTGACTCGAACTACAAAATAGTCGCAGGCTTCTGCTCTTTTCAGTGCCATCAGACCAACCTTCGGAGAATTGATACTCAGAAATGAAAATGAAGAACCTGTTGTGCCACCATGTTTCGGAGCCTCAAAGGCGATCAAAGGTTTATTCAGAAACTCGGCCTGCTTTTGTGTTTCACTTTCAGACCAATTACCGCTATGACTGTACAATCCGTATTTCACCTCCTGGATACCCCAGTCTTGTGAAGCCTGGTACAACCAGGTTGGGCAGAGTTTAGCCGAAGGAGTGTATAGCAAAGTAAGCCGAAGGGTATTGTTGTCAGGCTTATCGGATCCGTATTTGCAGTCTTCCAGCACAGAAACACCAAATTTACCTGACTTATCTGTCAGGTCCAGCCACATTTTGGAAGGTACCTCAAATTTTAGTTCGTGGTTCGTATTTCTTTCGACGGCGGCTGTTCCAAGGTTATAGGTTGCATTTTCATTTTCCACAGTAAAAGGGAAGGATGCTTTCAAACTTACTCCGGTAGATTGCCAGTCGATTTTGTTGGCAACCTCCACCCGTTTGCCAGCGTTTCCGGCTGACAAACTTATTATTTGTGTGATTACAGAATTTTCTCCTTTTTTTGATACCTCGAAGGCTACCCGTACCGGACCATTCTCGACCATTTTAATCGTCACTTCCTGATTCATGAATGCGAAAGGAGGATTTTTGCGGTCGGACCAGAACATATTCCATGCAGGTTCCTTTCTAGGAGATTCATGCTGAAATTCTAATCTGGCAGGCTTTGACAGCAGCTCGCGGTGCTCTTTTTTATCCGTGATGGAGGCAATATCGCCGTTGTTATCCAGTGTGAGTCTGTAGAACTCATTTTCGAGACTATTGGGTTCGGCAGACAAGGCATTTGTAATCAGTTTTGATTTTTCAATTGATTCTCGTGCATCGTATACAACAATACCCATTGAAGGCACCCTTGCAAGGAAAATGAATTTCACGGTATTTCCACTTCTGGAGATTATCTGTGATGGCACTTCTTTCCCTTTTTCGTCGAATACTTTTAAATGAGCAGGCATGACTGGGAAACTCAGTTCAGCAGTACAAATATCTTCCCGTTCACGGGCAACAGGATTGTAAATGGCAATAGCCCGGCCCTTGGTCTGGGTATTGAGTTGGGAGGAGACTACACCAAGGGAATTTTTTAATACCTCCGTAAATCCGTTCTGGGCAATAAATTCGTCGTTCCATGCCAGTTTGAAAGCGCTCGGAATGGCAGTTCCCGGTAAAACATCATGCATTTGGCTTCCTAACAACAATTCCCAGGAATTATTAAGTTTGCCATAAGGATAAGGAGCGTCTGTCAGGAAGCCTGCCATGGAGGCCATCTGTTCGGCAGATTGTGCAAGAATTTCATTTTTGCGGTTCAGTCTTTTCATGTAGGATTCAGAAGTCATTGAACCCGCGCTGTGCTCAACCAGGAGGAGATCCCCCTTGTAGACAGGTAATTTTTGCCTGATTTCAGGAGTGATATCCTTGTACATTTGGTCTGAAGAGGTCAGTACCACTTTGATTTTGCTGTCTGAATTTTGCAAACTCCCTTCTGCATTGATCACATCCCTTTCGCGCAAACCTCCGCCCATGTCACCACACCCATAGTAGCGGTAGTCGAAGGTAATGCCGTATTTTTTCTGGTCGTCGGCCAGACGGTTGTCCCAGTAGGAATCTATGTCGAGACGGGGCATAAGATCCCCATCATAATCTGTGGCATCCAGACAAGCGACTACTCCCTTGCCGTCTGGCCCGTTCCAGACTCCCACATTAAATGGCAAAGGAACAGAGGTTTTGAGGTTTGGAATGGTGAGTTTCTGTGTGGAGAAGCCGATGATTCCTGCGTGATGGAGAACAGATGGCAAACTTGCCACAAAACCAAAACAATCCGGAAGCATATAGTCGGAACTCACTTTGCCAAATTCCTTACGGAAAAAATTATTGCCATAAAGCACATGCCGTAGAACAGATTCTGAAGAAGAAACATTCACCTCCGCTTCCTCCACGGAGGACCCTGCTACAAACCATCTTCCGGCATCGATGTATCCTTTCAGACGGGAGTAAAGTTCGGGATGGTATTCCTTCATCAGGCGGTAGCGCCGTGATCCCGTGAAGTTGAATACATAGTCGGGATATTTGTCAAACAGCCTGAAATTCTCTTCCATGGTATTCCTGAGGTATTCGCTGACTGTTGTTCTGTAATCCCATTCATATTCTGAATCCAGATGCGTATAGCCAACCGTATAAAGCACCCGCTCTTTGGAGATATCGTAGGAGGCACGCCGGTTAAGCGGCTGAGAAAACGAACCGATGGAAATGAGCATCATTGCCATCAGTAACAATTTTGTATTCATCGGTAGTTGACTTTGTTAATAGAAATTATTGCAAACATACACAGATCGTTGCAGATGAACTTCCTGAATCTTAACGAATAGTAAACATTTTTGGTTTTGAACTTTGTATAGGATGTTCTCCTTTTTCAGGATTTGAACTCATCAAACAGTTTCAGTCCGTTGCTCCTTTTGATGATATAGATGTAGGCGATTGCTGTCCAGAACGAAAACAAAGCATAGATCAGGGAAGGTTTGACCATGTCCTGATTATGGAGCAATGTGCCGGCCACGAGAAAAGCTAGTGTTGTATTCTGCACGGCGGCCTCAATCCCGATGGTACACGAGTTCCTCACTCCCAGTCCGGACGATCTGCTGAACCTGAATCCCCACAGCATTGAAAGGGCATTCTGCAAAAAGGCAAAGGGCAGAATGATGAATACCTCCTTCATGGTAATGCCTGACCCACCGCTGTTTTCAGTTGCAAAAAATTTGATAAGGAAGACGGCACCCAGTGCGACGAGCAGTATCAATTTCAGCGGATGCTGTGCTTTTATAGCAAAAGCAGGCCTGTATGATCTGACAAGTACTCCGATGACAGCGGGCACAATAGTAACTGAGAATATCTGGATGATGGTTTCAATGTACGATAAGTGGATCTCGGTGGATTTTCCATAATAAAAAACGAGACTTAAATTGACGATGAGCGGAATGGTAAGCAGGGTGATAAAACTGTTGATGGAAGTAAATGTAATGGACAAGGCCGCGTTTCCCTTGAAGAAATAGGTAAGGAAACCTGATACGGTGCCTCCCGGACAGGAAGAGAGAATAATCAATCCGACCTTGAAAGGAAGCGGCAGATTGGAGAGCCATGTAATTGTAAATGCAATAATCGGCAGGACAATTATTTGAGAGGATAATCCCGTGATCAGTGCTTTGGGATAGAAGAATACGTTCTTGAAGCTAGTGGATGTCAGCGACAATCCTACGCCAAACATGATAAAGGCCAGCACAAGGCTTATCACGAAATCAATGTAGGAATAGTGCGGAAGTGACATGATCAATTTTTTTAATGTTTTTGTGCAGGAGCGCCTACAAAAATATTATTTGCTGGCAATGTTTCACTTTTCATCAGTACGGAGAGCGGCTCCAGAATTGAGCCATCCTCCATTTTTGAATCATACAAAACTACTGACATCCCACCAACACTGCAATGTTTACCAATATCAACATACGACATTTTCATCACACGGTCTTCAAAAAGATGGGTTTGCAGGGTGCAATTATCGTTTGCCATGGCATGGTCCCCTATTTTTACAAGATCAAATTCTGTAATCTGGGTAGTATTGATGCATACTCTTTTCCCTATTTTACAACCCAGCAGTCTTAGGGGGAATTTAATGAACGGGGTGCCTGTCAGCATATTAAGGAAGAAAAGTACCAGGAAATTCTCGTATAGTCCCGTAACGAGTTCACTTCTCCAGACATAATTGCTCCAAAGTGGTTTGTTGGCCGGTTTGTAACGTCCGATGATAATCCATTTGAATACAGCAGTAATGATTGTTCCCAATATTCCCGCACCCAGATATAGAAAAGGGAAGAGGGCGAACAGAACAAACAGGTCATATTCGACCTGTAAATAGGAGGTGATATTGGAGATCAGGGAAGCCATGGCAAGAAACATGACCGCAGGAAGGGTTACACGGAAAAATTCGATGCTGTAGCGCAGAATGAATAATTTCCTAGTGGGTTTATAGGTTCTTTCCGCAGAAAATTCGTGATTAATATCCCTTTTTGGAAGGTAAACAGCGGGTGATCCGAACCAGGAAGTTCCGTGTTTTGCAGGAAGGTCCTTATCCGGGACTTTTGACAAAACACCAACCAGGACATCGTCGCCTAGAACGGTATTGGGACTTATCACCGCACTGTTCCCAACGAAGGTTCTGTTGCCAATGTAAGTTTTTGCGATGGTGATGTAACCATTTCGAACGCTGGAAGCGCCGATGGAAACAGAGTCGGCCAGAAAACACTCATCCCCGGTGACCAATAGGTCCGGTGAAATAAATTCGACGGTGGAAATTTCCACCCTTTTACCCATCTTCACTCCCAGCATTTTGAACCAGAATTGCAAATACAGGGTTGTGTACATGGTACCGAGCACCTGAAGGCTGAGTTTCATCAACTGGTCGAAGAACCATTTCCTGTGGTAAAAACCGCTGTTGACACGGTAAACTCCCTCCTTTATGTTCCCAAGCAAAATCCATTTAAGCAAGGTAATGATCAGCACAAGTATAACAACGAAAAGCACCCCGACAAGGAAAATATGCGGCAATAATGTGATCCATGACTCTTCATTGCTGTAATCGAAATGTGTAATCACCATCATGCCCGGGAAATAGGCAATCATGGTAATAAGGGGGATCAGGAACACGCTGAAGGCATAGAAAAAATTACGTTTTGACCAGGGAGGAACTGCTTCCTGGTAATTATTCATTCCAATTCTCCTTGCCGGTGAGCCTCCCCAGTTTTCGCTGCTTGGTATTACGGCCCCTTCCGGAACAAGTGTCAGATCTTCAATCGAGGAGTTTATCTCCATCCTGGTATTGTGACCAAGACAACATCTTGTGCCAACATAGCAGTTGCTTTCCAATTCAATGGTACCGATATCCAGATAACCATCTGCGATCGTGAATCCTTTTAGGTGAGAGTCTGTGCAGATACTGACATTGTTTCCCAGGTGAAAAAGGTCGAAGGCCGAGATGGCTGAGGTGTTGATGTAACAATTTTTACCCACTTTGGCACCCAAAAGCCTCAGGAATACATTCATAATCGGAGTACCCGTAAAATAGGAGATAGGTGATATGTTGACGAGTTTGTCGGCCAGCCAGAACCTGAAGTAATACATTCCCCAAACCTTGTATCTTCCGGGTTTGATTTTCCCAATAACCAGCCATTTGAGCGTAATGGCGAAAAAAGTGATTGCAGGAAGGAGTGAAAAATAAGTTAAAAGCATCATCAGAAGGGAATCTATCACGGTATATTCTGCCTGGTAGAAGTAAGAATATACAAAGAATGGCCCCATCCATTCGATACCGAAAATGAGCGCAATAAAAAGCATGGACAGCCCCTGTAAAAATCCACAGGAATAGTAGCTCCACATGGAAGGAGTGTTTACATCGCGCGGCTTGTCAGGAGTTTTACCTGAAGAAGGCCGTTTATTTTCGAGCGCCGTGGCAAGGTCAGAAAGTACCGGATGTTTGTACAAATCAACCACCGACAGGTTTTCAAACATCGGATTTTTACGCAGATCAGACGATATAAGTGCCGCCAAAAGGGAATGTCCCCCAAGATCTTCAAAGAAATTGTCATCCATCGAGATGTCGGAACGATGGATGTTTCTAGCAATTGCCTCAACCAATTTCTTTTCAAGATCCGTAACCGGAAGGATGAACTCTTTCTGGGCAGAAAATGAAAGGGGAATTTCAGGAGCAGGCAATCGTTTCCTGTCAACCTTCTGGCTGGTCGTCATCGGAAGTGCAGGAAGCACATCCAGGGTTGAAGGAATCATGTAATAGGGCAGTTTTGCACGAAGTCCTGCAGCAATCTCCTCCCTGTTGATTTCCACATTCTTTTCGATCATTACATAGGCAGCCAGCTGCTGAGTGTCAACATCCAGCGAAACTACGGCGGCACGTATCCCCGGTGACTGAAGCAATAAACCTTCAATTTCAGCCAGCTCAACCCTGAATCCGCGAACCTTGACCTGTGCATCTACACGGCCAACGTAAATTATTTCGCCTTCAGCATTGTATTTTGCAATATCCCCGGTACGGTAATATCTTTCAGGAGCGCCAATGAAACGATCGGTTTCCAGAAATTTTTGTACTGTCAGGTCATCCCTGTGGAGATATCCCCTGGCAATGCTCTCGCCACCCAAAAGAATCTCGCCTTCCTCATTCACCCCGACAGGCTCAAGATTTTCATTGACAATGAGGACTTCATATCCGGGCAATGCTTTCCCAATCGTGACGGCACAACTCTCGTTCAGCAGTGAATAGGTGGCAATCACTGTAGCCTCGGTAGGTCCGTAGGTGTTGTAGACCATTCTCCCTGGCTTGCACCATCTGTGGGCAAGATCAGATGAACAGACTTCCCCTCCGAATATTAAAATCTTCAGAGCCGGAATATCTTCCGTGACCATGGATAACAAGGTTGGGGCACAGGAAAGAAAAGTAATATGGAGTTGGTTTAAAAGTGCAGCAAACTGATCGCCCGATCGCATGATGTCGTATGTTCCGACTACTAGCGTGGCGCCTACTGAAAACGGTACCCAAATTTCCTCGACAGAGGCATCAAAAGAGACTGAAAATCCCTGTAAAGCCCTGTAAGAGTTGTCGATGGGATAGATGATTTGTGCACCCCTGATATAATTGGTCACATTGCGGTGTTCCAGCAAGACGCCTTTTGGTTTCCCTGTCGTTCCTGAGGTATATATGATATAACAAAGGTTGTCGGGGCTCCTGTTCTCCACCCTTGGTTCCGTATCAGGCAAGGATTTAAGCGAATCCCATTGCTCATCAATGTTGAACAATGGTTGAGGTTTTAACCCGTTAGAAATTCTCTCCAGAATTTCATTGGACGTGACAAGAACCTTTGCTCCTGAATCCTCCATGATGAAATTTACCCTCTCGGCAGGAATCTCAGGATCAAGCGGGATGTATGCGCCTCCAGCTTTTAATACTCCGAGCATCATGATGTAGACTTCGGCACAACGCGGCAGCAGGATGACAACCTTTTCTTCCGGAGCTATGCCTTTTTCAATCAGAAAATGCGCAAACCGATTGGCAAGTGTATTGGTTTCGGCATAGGTAAATCTCTTTGCTCCCTGCTCGATGGCGATCGCATTCGGGTATCTGACAGCTGATTGTTTGAAATACTGATCTAAAAATTTACATCCCTGTCCATCCATGAATACACCCTTTTTTGAAACAAATAAATATAGTGCTTTTCTTTATTGTTTGACATATCAGTTAAATCCAAATTTAGTAAATTCGACAACCCGGAAAAAGTATTTGACACCTTCAATCAATCCCATCCCATGGACAAAAAATTTTCTCTTGGAATCCTGGTTTTATTCCTGTCTTTCACACTCTCACTTGCACAATCCTTACCATCCCCAAAACAGCATTTTGGATTTACGATCGGCGACAATTATAAGTTGGCAACCTATACCCAAACCGAAGCCTGGTTTAAAAAAATCGCATCCGCCTCCAACCGGACCAGCCTTGTTGACATGGGTCAGACCGAAGAGGACAGAACCCAGTACATGATGGTCATTTCCTCGCCCGACAACATCAAAAATCTGGGCAGATATAAGGGAATTGCCCAAAAGATGGCCCGCGCAGAGCAACTTACAGATGCTGAGGCACAGAAGCTAGCCACCGAAGGGAAGGCAGTTGTCTGGATCGATGGTGGACTTCATGCCACGGAAACTGTGGGGACGCATCAACTTATTGAAACGATTTGGAATCTGGTAAGCAGAAATGATCCGGAAACCCTGCGGATTCTGGACGAAGTGATCATTTTACTGGCGCACGCAAATCCTGACGGACAGGAACTAGTTTCCAACTGGTACATGGGCAATCCGGATACGCTGAAAAGATCCTACGCACAACTCCCAAGGCTCTATCAGAAATACATTGGCCACGACAACAACAGGGATTTCTACATGATGAACATGAAGGAGACCCAAAACATCAGCAGGCAACTCTATGTGGAATGGATGCCCCAGATCATATACAACCACCATCAGGCCGGACCTGCAGGCTCAGTCGTAGCCGGACCTCCCTACCGGGATCCGTTCAATTACCTGTTTAACCCGCTCGTGATCACAGGGATCGATGCCGTTGGAGCTGCCATGATCAACAGGTTGAACGCGGAAGGCAAACCGGGATATACTGAACGGGGTGGCTCAGTATTTTCGACCTGGTACAATGGCGGATTAAGGACAACCTCCTATTTCCACAACATCATCGGAATCCTTACGGAGATTATAGGTAATCCGACACCTTCTTCCATCCCGCTTGTTCCGGCGCGTTTGCTCCCCAGCGAAAACACTCCTTTCCCTGTGATGCCCCAAAAATGGCTTTTCAGGCAGTCGATTGATTACTCCGTATCCCTGAATTATGCCATCCTCGATTATGCGGCCAGAAACAGGGAACACCTGCTTTACAATATTTATACCATGGGAAAAAATTCCATTCTCGCCGGGAACCGGAACAACTGGACCATCTCCTCCAAACGTGTGGATGCTATAAGTAACGCCTTTAAAAATAGTCCCAAAAGCAGAAAAAGTACTGACAGTACCAACAACGCCGGAAGGGAAAGAGTAGATACCATTCCAATGAAATACTGGGATGTTGTTTTTAAGGACTCGACCCTCCGGGATCCGCGCGGCTATATCATCACTGCCGACCAGCCCGACTTTCCTACTGCGGTTAAGTTTGTCAATGCCCTGATACGATCAGGAATACACCTACACAAGGCAAGCGCAGATTTCACGGTAGATGGGAAAAAATATCCGGCAGGTTCCTTTGTGGTAAAGACAAACCAGGCTTTCCGTCCTCACGTCCTTGATATGTTTGAACCTCAGGATCATCCCAATGATTTTCTTTACCCCGGGGGACCGCCGGTCAAGCCTTACGACATCTCGGGCTGGACACCTGCCTATTCCATGGGAATTCAGTTTAGCAGGATCCTGAAGGCTTTCGACGGACCTTTCCTGGCCATTCCCTACGGAGAAATTCAATCACCGGCAGGAGCCATTGCCTCCTCTTCAGGTGCAGGTTACATTCTGGATTCAAGATGTGATAATTCGTTTGTCGCAGTCAATGAGTTACTTCGTTCGGGAGTTGAGGTATTCAGGATCAAGAATCAGACAGGCATCAAACCTCAGGTTGGCCAGGGTTCATTTTTTGTGCCATCCGGCAGCAAAGCCAGGCAGGTTTTGCAAAAGGCTACGGCTGACCTAAGTCTCCGTATAGTTTCAGTCTCCAAAAAACCGGATCAGCTTACCGGGAAGATTTCCTCTCTGCGCATCGGGTTATGGGATACTTATGGAGGCTCCATCTCCGCCGGTTGGTTGAAATGGATCATGGAACAGCATCAGTTTGCCTTCAAACCCGTTTATGCCAGGGAGATTGATGAAGGGAATCTCAGGAAGAAATACGATGTGCTGATTTTTGTAGGCGGAGCGATCCCTCCTGTGAAAGGAAGTGAACCGGCCGGACCGAAGGATACGACCAAAATCACGGATATTCCTGCCGACTACAGGTACCAGTGGGGCAAAATTACCGCGGATACCTCCGTGGTGCAACTTAAAAAGTTCATGGAAGCAGGCGGTACAGTGGTTACGATCGGCAGAAGCGCCAATCTGGCGTACCATTTGAAACTGGCGGTGAAGAACGCCCTCGAGGAGATGAACAAAGGGAAGCTTACTCCGCTATCCTCCGATAAATTTTATATTCCCGGCAGCATCCTGAGGGTCGCAGTCGATTCAGCACAGACATCCGGCTGGGGAATGGCCGCGCGTGCGGACGTCTTCTTCGATTCGAGTCCGGTTTTCAGGCTAACGCCGGAAACTGCCGGTCAAAGGAAAGTCACTCCGATAGCGTGGTTCGATTCTGCACTGCCTCTTCGAAGTGGCTGGGCCTTCGGCCAGGAATACCTGC
>Ga0118677_10011093_pt1 | contig 13609 bp, 11 predicted proteins | sample AliMusrvi5mmetaG_FD_86154 | JGI IMG/M metagenome (GOLD analysis project Ga0118677, IMG submission 86154)
GTATTATTTGATTGTTGAAGGGTTTGATATGTTTGAAGGGTTTGAAAAATTGCAAATCATGAACATTTCAAACTTTTCAAACAATAAAAACATTTCAAACTTCTTTAGATACTCCAGGGAGCACGCATGGGTTGATTGATGAGCCTGTTGGCTGCTTCATCATCAATAAACTGCTGACGAACAGGATCAAAATGAAGCGTACGACCCAGTTGAAGGGCAATTATTCCCATGTTGACCACCGTGCAGGAGTGATATCCGTTCATTTCGTTTAACGCAAATTTCTTCCTGGTTTTCACGGATTCGGTAAATGTGGTAATCTGTGTTTCGGGCTCCGGAAGTGTCTCAATGAATGACTGAAGATTAGGTATATTGGATTTGAATCCTCTGAAAATTTTCCCGTTCGGACCTTCAATGTAGGCGGCATCCTTGTCGCGGTTCTCGCCGTCCAGTATGATCTTGCAGCCATCTGCGTAGGTATATTCTATTCTCCTCCATGAACCTACGGCATCATAATGCTGTTCAGGAGCGTCCACCTCAACCTTGATGGGACTGGTATCGTCCTTGCCAAGCAAATATTGTACGGGATCGAGATAATGCTGTCCCATGTCGCCCAAACCTCCGCCATCATAATCCCAGTACCCACGGAATTTGGCGTGCACACGCTCAGGATTGTAGGGTTTGTAGGGCGCTGGTCCGAGCCACATATCATAATCAAGTTCTTCCGGGACAGGCATTGGTTTGAGGTTGCGTTCTCCGCTCCAATAGAATTTCCAGTCATAGCCGGTAATTCCGCTGACGGTAACTTTAAGCGGCCATCCGAGGATGCCGCTCTGGATCACCTTCTTCAATGGTTTTACGTCGGTACCGAGTCCATAGAATGTATCCTTGAAACGGAACCAGGTATTGAGCCTGAATATCCGGTCGTATTTATTGATCTCTTCCACTACACGCAAGCCTTCACCGATGGTTCGGGTCATGGGTTTCTCGCACCAGATGTCCTTTCCCGCCCGTGCGGCCTCAACGGCCATGATCCCATGCCAGTGGGGCGGCGTCGCAATGTGTACGATGTCGATATCCGGCTGCAGCAATAATTCTCGGAAATCGTGGTAGGTTTTCACCGGATTCGGGACCATTTGCTTCACCTGTTCCAGGTGCTTCTTGTCCACATCACAAATGGCGACTACGCGTGTATCCTCATATCCGATGTGGCCGCGGCCCATGCCTCCAACGCCGATGATGGCCTTGGTGAGCTTATCGCTGGGAGCCGTGAAACCGTTACCCCCGAGTACATGCCTTGGAATTACCATGATGCCCGCCAGGGCAGCAGAGGTATTCAAAAAACTTCTTCTTTTCATGTTAAATAGTTATTAATAGTTGTCCAATATATGAATTTTATTCAAGTGCCTAAAGTGAACTAAAGTGACTAAAATGACTAAAATGCCGAGAGTAATAATTGAGGCATCGTCCCGTCGTCCAAGTCGTCCACTCGTCCCCGCTCTTTTTTCAATATCCAGCCGCCTGCCCGTCTTTCCTCGATTCAGAGGCCCCGTAATAGACCTTGTTCTTGTCGTCCCATTTGATGGCCTGGTATCCGCCGTAGATGCCGTTGATAAACTCAATTTTATGACCCATCCCAAGCAACTGCCGGATGGTTTCATAAGGTATTCCGCTCTCCAGATAGACCACTCCCCACCGGTGGGTTCGCTGGAACCTTCGTGGCAGATACGGGGCGCATCTCCTGCTTCCTGAAGGTTCATACCGAAATCGATCAGGTTGACCACCATCTGGACATGACCCTGGGGTTGCATGGATCCGCCCATCAGTCCGAAGCTGATATATGGTTGGCCGTCCTTGGTGATAAAGGCAGGAATAATGGTATGGAATGGTCTCTTGTGCGGCTCATACCGGTTCATGTGGGTAGAATCTATCATGAACATTTCGCCCCTGTCCTGGAAAACGAAGCCCAGTTTACCGGGAGTCATGCCCGAACCCATGCCGCGGTAGTTGCTCTGGATCAGAGAAACCATATTGCCGTCCTTGTCCGCAGTGGTCATGTAAATCGTATTTCCCGTTTCCAGGTTTCCTGCCGGATAACTTTTTGCAGAGCGGGCGGGATCGAACAATTTTAGCCGTTCCTCCGCATATTCCTTCGAAATCAGTTTCCGGATCGGAATCTTGCAGAAATCCGGATCGGCATAGTATTTCGCCCTGTCTTCGAATGCCAGTTTTTTGGTTTCCACGAATGTGTGTATGTATTCTGCACTTCCGAAACCCATTTTCGCAATGTCGAACCTCTCCAGCATATTAAGTTGTTGCAGAACAGCCGTTCCCTGACCGTTTGGTGGCAACTCCCAGATGTCGTATCCGCGGTAATTGGTTGAAATTGGTTCCACCCATTCGGAATGGTGGTCGGCCAGATCGCGCATGCTCAGAAAACCACCCTGCTCATGCATGTAATCCACCATTTTTTGGGCGATTTCACCCTTGTAAAATGCATCACGTCCACCAGTTGCAATTTTTTCCAGTGTTGCTGCCAGGTATGGATTTTTGAAGATCTCACCCTTTGCCGGAGCTTTCCCGTTAGGCATGTAAATTTCCTTGAATCCCGGATATTTCTGCAGGCTTTTGGAATTTGAATTCCAATAATAGGCAATCACTTCCGTAACCGGGAATCCATCACGGGCATAACCAATGGCAGGCTTGAGCAGGTCGGAAATTGGAAGCTTTCCGAATTTCTTGTGCAGTTCAAACCAGCCGTCCACGCATCCCGGAACGGAAACAGGCAGTGGTCCTGTGGCCGAAATCCTGGTGATGCCATTTTTTTTGAAGTATTCATAAGTCAGGTCATACGGCGACCTGCCACTTGCATTCAATCCGTAAAGTTTTTTTGTTTTGGCATCCCATACAATGGCAAATAGGTCACCGCCAATGCCATTGCTGACAGGTTCTACGAGACCCAGTACCGCATTAGCCGCGATGGCAGCGTCAATGGCGTTTCCACCAGCCTTCAGGATGTCAAGGGCTGCCTGGGTTGCCAATGGCTGGCTGGTACAGGCCATTCCATGCTGGGCTATCACTTCGGAACGGGTGGAAAAGGTATGACCTGTAATGCGATCCTGCGAATGAACCAGGATAGTCCAGCAACAAAAAGTCAGCAGCAAAGCAGTTTGCTTCATGATTTACATTTTAACATAAGTAACCCGGGGTATCGGAGGGTAAATATAAGCAAATTGAAAGCCAAAGCGAAAGAACCCAATAGGCTGTTTTTCGATTTTTATATGAATCTTCATGCTATTCCGGAATGATGATTCGCTTTTAATGATGGAAGGAATTGGGGAACCAATTTTATCACTATTTTTAATCCATCTTACTATCCGTATTAACCCAATGCTTACAGGCAATTTCAAGGAGCTTTACGACAGGCTGGTTCCGTACATTGACAAAACGCGCATTTTTCACGATCCCCTTCATACACTGGCATTTGGAACAGATGCCAGCTTTTACAGGCTGATCCCAAAGATGGTGATCAAAGCCAAAAATGAGACAGAGGTCTCCAGAATACTGGAAGAATCCTCCAGACTGATGATCCCGATTACTTTTCGTGCAGCAGGAACGAGTCTTTCAGGTCAAGCCGTGACTGATTCCTTGCTGGTGATTGCCGGAAACCATTGGAAGAAGGCGATTGTTGAGGATAATGGCGCTGCCATCCGGTTGCAGCCTGGACTCACAGGCAAACAGGCAAATGCTTTGCTGGCAAAGTACGGACGGAAAATCGGACCTGATCCAGCCTCCATCGATGCGGCCATGATCGGCGGAATTGCAGCCAACAATGCCAGCGGAATGTGTTGCGGCATTGCCGAAAACTCCTACCAGACCCTCCTGAGCATGCGGGTGATGCTGAATGATGGAACAGTTCTGGATACCGGTAACGAAAAAGATTGCGCATTTTTCAGGGAATCAAATGCCAGTCTGATCAACCAGATTAAATTGCTTCACGAATATGTAGTTGAGCACAAGGATCTTTCAGAGAAAATTAGACGTAAATACCGGATGAAAAACACAACAGGGTACAGTCTCAACGCCCTGGTTGATTTTTCCGATCCCATTGATATTTTGCAGCACCTGATGATTGGATCAGAGGGAACTCTTGGTTTTATTTCAGAAATCAGGTACAGGACTGTCGTCGAACATCCTTTCAAAGCCAGTTCACTGATGCTCTTCCCGACAATTCACGACGCATGCAATGCAGTGATCCTGCTGCAGGAAACGCCTGTTTCCGCTGTGGAATTGATTGACAGGGCAGGACTACGATCCGTCGAGGACGAAAAAGGTCTGCCCACTGATCTCAGGGCACTGAAAAGCGGAGTATGTGCCCTGCTGGTTGAAACGCGCTCAGATCAGCCGGAAAAACTGTTAGAACAGATCAATTCGATTGTAAAATCAATAGCAGGGATTCCGGTAATAGCACCTGTACTTTTCACTGCTGATCCATCAGAATGCGAACATCTCTGGAAAATAAGGAAAGGAATGTTTCCTTCCGTCGGGGCGATGCGGAAAAAAGGAACTACCGTGATCATAGAAGACGTGGCTTTCCCAATTGATCGATTGGCTGAAGCGACCCTGGATTTGCAGCAACTCTTCGAAAAATGGGGATACCACGAGGCCGTTATCTTCGGACATGCACTTATGGGCAACCTCCATTTCGTCTTTACCCAGGATTTCGGAATAGAGGCAGAAGTTGAACGCTACAAAAACCTGATGTCGGAAGTGGCTGAACTTGTCGTTCAAAAATACGACGGGGCGCTCAAGGCAGAACACGGAACAGGAAGGAATATGGCGCCATTTGTGGAAATGGAATGGGGAACTGAAGCCTATGACCTGATGAAAAGGATCAAAACAATTTTTGACCCTAATAACTTACTCAATCCGGGTGTCATTATGAACCCTGATCCACAGGCTCATTTGAAAAACCTGAAACCAATACCGGATGCCCATGAGCAGATTGATAAATGTATCGAATGCGGGTTTTGTGAGCCTTCCTGTGTATCTGCCGAACTGACTCTCACCCCGCGACAAAGAATTGCAGTTTTCCGCGAAATGGCCGGATTGCAAAAATCAGGAAAAGAGCCTCATATGCTTGCTGTACTCAGCAATGCCTACCTGTACAGCGGAAATGAGACCTGTGCCACAGACGGGCTCTGTGCAACCGCCTGTCCTGTCAAAATTGATACAGGCAAACTGATCAAGTCCATCAGACAAGATGAGATTGGCACTGGACAGAAAAACGGATTGTGGGTAGCCGACAGGATGTCGATGGTTACCAGATGGATGAGCAGAGGCCTTTCATTTGTATCATTTTTCCATAAAATATTTGGAAACCGAATGATGTCAGGCATTTCAAAAACTCTCCGGTATATATCCTTCAATAAGATCCCATTGTGGAACCAATGGATGCCAACCGGAGCAAAACCAATCCATTCCATTCCATTCAACCTGGCATCACAATCAGCAAAAAAAGTTGTGTATTTTCCATCCTGCATCAACAGAAGTATGGGACCAACAAGTAATGTGAAGGAGGAACAACTGACAGATGTGATGTTGAAACTGTTGCAAAAAGGAGGATTTGAAGTTATCCACCCTGAAAATCTGACAGACTTGTGCTGTGGAATGGCTTTTTCGAGCAAAGGCTATACCGAAGCAGGTAAAATGAAATCAGGACAACTGGAAGCAGCACTGTCTGCGGCAAGCGAAAATGGCACTTATCCCATATTGTGCGACATGAGTCCATGCCTATATACCATGAGGGAAAATATGGGTTCGAGGATGAAATTGTACGAACCTGTTGAATTTATTCTGGAACATCTTCTGCCGTCATTAAATATTGAGCCACTGGATGAAACCATTGCGGTCTTTCCGGTTTGCAGCCTGAAGAAGATGGAGTTGGATCAAAAACTGACGTTTCTTGCTAAATTATGTGCCCGTGAGGTGATTGTTGTGGATACCAATTGCTGCGGCTTTGCGGGCGACAGGGGTTTCTCCTATCCCGAACTGAACCGGCATGGATTACGCAACCTGAAAGAACAATTGCCAGCATCCGTGATTCAAGGGTACTCCAACAGCCGAACCTGCGAAATAGGCCTTAGCGCACATTCCGGGATTCCTTTTCAATCCATTGTTTATCTGGTTGACCAGGTTAGCTCGGCTAAATAAGCATCTGCAACTGAGTCTGACAGTTACTCTTGGCTTTCTTGGTGCTTTCCTCGTTGGGAGTCAACTCGAGACTTTGGTTAAACAATTTGAGGGCTTCGTTCAACTCATGTCTTGCCCTTTCATTCTCCGTTTTGAAAGCCTTGTCGGAGGAAGAAAGCTTACCTGCATTAACCTGTGCCACAGCATTTTTCAAAATTTCCAAGGCTGCGTGATAATGCTTATCCCCTTCCGAATCATAGTATTTGGAGAGTGATGCTTTCAAGGCTTTGGAATTGGGGACTTTAGTCAGACCTTCCTGCAGTGTCTGGATATAACCGTCATTGTTCTTCTGGGCTGTCATGACACACGCCTTGTACTGATAGGCCATATCAAGGTTATAGCCTGCGGCAATGGACATGTCGAAATATTTCAAAGCCTTTTTCATGTCGTTGATGCTGTAAGCGCATGTTCCCATGGCATAAATCATCACATTATCAGTTGGTTTTTTGCCCCAGACAGTTAGCGCTTTCTCATAATCGGTAAGAGCAACGGCATATTGTTTGGCAGCCATAGCCTTGTCTCCGTCATTTTTTAATGTAACTGGATTCTGGGCAAGCAAGGAAGAAAAACTGAAGCATAAAAACAGAATTACAAGCAAGTTTTTCATAGGAAAAAATTTTAGTTATTGATGGTTTTTGCAACATATCCCAAATCGGAAGGATTCACGCATTTCATAAAGCTTCGGGCATAACACACTAATTTCTATCATTATAAAAACAAGAATGAAAGAATCACTACCAAAGTTAACTAAAATTTCAAGGATTGAACTGATCCGTGTGGAAAAAACCAAGAATATTCAAAATAAGATCAACATACGTTTGCGCTGCCCCGGAACCGGGGCTAATTTGCAGGCAGCGGCGGAAGCAGTTGAGCGCTGCTCCCCATTCCTGTCTGCTGTAATAAATCTCTCCCATCAAAAAATTGGTCTCCTCATTTTCATTCAGTATAGGGTTGCCAAGCAACTCAAGAGCCATTGCAGAATCTCCTTCCTTCCAGACAATTCTTGCCTCATTAATCATGTTTGTAAGGTCACTCATACCTGTTGTTAAACGTGGAAATTGGAAAATGTGTGAATGTGGAAATTTTCACATTTCCCAATTTTCACATTTTCAATTAATTATTCATCCGTCAGACCTTGTAACAGAATCAACACCTTTGATGTTTTTCAGTTTCTGGATCAGAAAATCAAGGTGAGGAAGATCATTGACAAAGACGCGAAGTGTTCCTTCAAACGAGCTATTCTCGCTGTTGATGGTAATAGAACGCATTTGCACACCAATATCTTTGGCTACAATATGAGTCAAATCGTTTACAAGCCCAAGCCTGTCCGAACCAGCTACCCTTACCGTTGCCTGGAAAGAGTTTCTTTTGCCTGTAGAACGCCATTTGGCCTTGATAAGTCGGTAAGGATACCTTTCAATCATCTGTTTGGCATTTGGACAGCTAACCCTATGGATTTTGATCCCTTCCCTGATGGTGACAAATCCGAAAATATCATCACCAAAGATCGGATTACAACAAGCTGCCAATTTGTAGATGACATTTTTAAGGTCGTTATCTATCACGAGAAAATCATCCCCCGAGTCAAAAGAAAGTTCCTTTAGTTCTGTTGGTGCGAGTATTTCTGCCAGACGTTCTTTCGGACTTTGGTCATCCTGAACTTTGATCACCTCCTTGGTCTCAAGCGGATCAATTTTTCCTGTAGAAATCTGGTAGTAGAGTTCAGAGGCCAGCTTTAGTTTGAAATGTTTCAGCAAATCCCGTATGACCTGATCGTTCAGCTCAATTTTCCAGTTTTTGAACTTTCTTCTGAGAATTTCTTTCCCGTTCTCCGCTTCCCGCTTTTGTTCCTCATTCAGACTGGCCTTAATCCTTGATTTTGCCTTCGAAGTAACTACAAAATCAAGCCAATCGAGTTTGGGCTTCTGATTATTGGAAGTTTCAACAATGGGTTGGTCTCCGTTTTTCAACTGGTATTTCAGCGTCACAAGTTTTCCGTTCACTTTTCCGCCGACGCAATGATCACCAATGTGTGAATGAATTTCATAGGCAAAATCCAGCAAAGTAGCCCCGGCTCTCAGTTTGATCAGATCACCCTTGGGGGTGAAGACAAAGATTTCGTCATCGTAAATATTTACTTTGAAATCCTCGATAAAATCAGCTGGGCTTAATTGCGGATTTTCAAGCACTTCCCTGATATTTTTTAGCCACTCGTCAAGTTCCTTCCCGCCCGCCTTGCCTTCCTTGTAACGCCAGTGCGAGGCAAGACCGTTTTCGGCCACATCGTCCATCCTGCGGGTTCGGATCTGAACCTCTACCCATTTTTTATCGGGGCCAAGTACAGTGGTGTGAAGTGATTCATAACCATTTGACTTGGGAAAGGTAATCCAGTCCCTCAACCGTTCAGGATTGGAAAGGTATTCTTCGGTAACGACTGAAAAGACTTGCCAGCATTCGGCCTTTTCATTCTCCGGTTTTGAGTTCAGAATGACACGGATGGCAAACAGATCATATACTTCGTGAAAATCAACCTCCTGTTTCTTCATCTTGTTCCAGATTGAAAAGATCGATTTTGTTCGCGCCTTCATCTCAAAATCATAACCCCGGCTCTTCAGCTTCTTTTCGATGGGTTTGACAAAAGCTGAGACGAAATTGGCCCTTTCCGTTCTCGTTTCCTGCAATTTATTCAAAATGTGGTTGTACTCCTGCGGATGCAGGTATTTCAGCGAAAGATCAAGCAGTTCGGAGTTGATTTTGTACAACCCGAGCCTGTGGGCCAAAGGAGCATACAGGTGCCAGGAATCGATGGAAATGTGTTGTTGCATTGCTTCAGGCAAATTACCAAGCGAACGCATATCCTGCAGTTGATCGGCAATCTTGATCAAAATTACGCGTACATCTCCCGACAAGGCTAGCATCAGTCTCCTGAAATTCTCGCTTTGAACGGCAATATTCTCAGTATTCAGCGAATTGATCTTGATGATGCCTTCCAGAATCTCGGCAACTCCGGGTCTATATTCTTTGGCAACTTCGACTGGAAAAAAGTAATTGCTCTTTTGGTCGAATGTGTTGTGCAGTAAACAGGCAATCAGTGAATCCGTTGATAGTCCGAGTTCCAGAACAGCGATCCGCGCCACGGAAATAGAATGGTGAAGAATGAATTCACCGTTTTCCCATTTTGATTCACCAAGAATTAATATGGCATGGTCCATTGCATGATGAACCAGAGGAAAATCCTTTTCCGGAATATGTAATTGACACTCCGTGATTAATGCCCTATAACTCTCTTTGATCCGCTCAATACCAGACTTTTCCATGTCTTAGAAATTAAATGTCAGATGACCAGTTCCATCTCACCAAAAAACCGTGGCAGATGAAAATCGGGGGACTCAGATTCAATACCGCTCCAGGAAAGGAAATGTGGTCGATCTGTAAGATCACCGCATTTATATAAATATTCAACACATGAGTCTTCCCAAACGGCTTCCTGGTCGGCAATGGCTTTTGCCCTGAAAAAATCATTCTTTACTACAAAATGAAGCCAAAGGTGATCGATAGAATAGCCGGCAAAACACAGTACAGAAGGTCTGTATGGATATTCCGTCCAATTAATCTTGTCAATTACTGCAACAGCACCCTTCTCTCTGATGGTGGTTCCAATTGCAGTTTGATCACATGATAACGGATCTCCGATAAAAGGAATCAATAATTTTTGAGTCGACGATCCTGACATATCTGTTTAATGGATTATTGTGAAGGTAATATTAATTCAAAATGGCTTCAAAAAAAAGTATTATTTTTAGGTAGAAATAAAATTGGTTTGACATGTTGAGAAAATGGTTCGTCCGTCTTGCTGTAGCTCTGGGACTTTTGGGACTTGGATTCTTCGTTTTTGTCCTGTGGATCAACCTGGAAGTAACGAAAACCGGCAAGCAATATTCCTATAATTCTGTAAATGCCATCCCGCATAACCATTGTGCCATCGTATTGGGAACAAGCAAATATCTAAGCCCAGGCAAGGAAAATCTTTACTACACCTACCGTATCCAATCAGCAGTCCAGCTCTTTAAAAATAAGAAGATCGATTACATCATCGTGAGCGGTGACAACGCGCACAGAAGCTACAATGAACCAGTCTCCATGTTCAACGACCTGGTTGAAGCTGGAATACCGAAAGAACATATTATTCTTGATTATGCCGGGTTTCGGACGCTTGACTCCGTGGTTCGTTGTTTTATGGTTTTTGGGCAGCACAGTTTTACAGTAATATCGCAGCCCTTTCATAATCACAGGGCCATATTCATAGGACGTAAAAGAGGATTGGACGTGATCGCATTCAATGCAGGCGACCAGGGTGGAAGGCCATCGGTCAAGGTCATTTTAAGGGAAATCGGAGCCAGGGTATTGCTGGCCTACGATCTGTTAACAGGAACTCAACCACATTTTTTGGGTGAACAGATTAAGATACCGGATTGAAAGGATAAAGGATAAAGGATAAAGGAAAAAGGATAAAGGAAAGAACGCTTCTTTACTGATTTTCCCGTAACTCGAAACCTGTAACCCGTTAAAAGGCTAAAGGCTAATAAATATTTGAGAGAAAATAATGGACAAAGGATTAAAAAAAATAAAGGAAGTCGAAGATATGCTGCTTAATGTGGGCACATTGCTGATGAGTTCCGGTGCAAGTACAGGCCGGGTCAGGACTACCGTAAACAGGATCGCGGATGCACTTGGTTACAACATCGAACTTTTGATTACCAACCGCTCCCTGATGTTGAAGGTAATTGACGAAGAGACCGATCGCTTTATAGCCAGCTTGAAGCGGACATCTCCGCACGGAGTAAATTTCAGGGTAGTTTCCGGAATCAGCAGAATGAGTTGGAAAGTCGTGGAAGAAAACTGGAATGTTGGGCAAATTAATGCCGAAATTGACAGGCTGGTAGCATTGCCACACTATCCGCGATTTATCATTCTTTCATCAGTTGCACTGGCAGGTAGTTCCTTCTGTGCACTATTCGGGGGAAAAGGGGTCGAATTGGTAGTCGCGTTTGTGGCAACATTCTTTGGACTATTTGTCCGTCAGGTATCATTAAAAAAGCGCTTTAACCCCTACGTCTCAATATTTTTCGCAGCATTCGCCGCCTCCCTCCTATCGGGTTTATCCGTTAAACTTGGTATAGGAGGTTCTCCGGATCTGGCTTTTGCCACCTCCGTACTGTTTCTGGTACCTGGCGTACCGCTGATTAATTCTTTTACCGATATGATCGATGGAAATATCCTGAACGGAATTACCCGCGGGATTCATGGATTAATCATCGCATTCGCTATTGCTCTCGGATTGCTGTGTGCCAAATTTCTTTTTAATATCTAACGCAATGGAATGGATCGCTATCATTGAGAAAGGATTTTGGGCAGGATTTGCTGCACTTGGGTTTGCCATTTTGTTCAATGTACCGCAACGAACCCTCTTTATGATTTGGGGAATGGGTGCAATCGGAGGATTAACTAAATTTCTTCTGCTTGGTTTTGAAATGAACATTGTACTCTGTTCTTTGGCCGGTGCTTCTTTTATTGGTATTTTAAGTGTTTATGCAGCTCACAACAAACAGGCCCCTCCGCTTGTTTTTTCAATTCCATCGGTTATCCCGATGGTTCCAGGCGCGTTTGCCTACCGGATGATGCTTGGATGCATGGAACTGGCAGGAACTACAAGTAATTCCCAAACCTACCTGAAAACACTTGCAGAAACAACCAACAACGGACTTAAGGCTATTTTCATATTAATTGCCCTGTCTGCAGGAGTTGCAATACCCATGCTTGTTACACGGAAGGATACTTTCAAGAGGATCAAGAGCAATGAGGAGCAGGAGTAGATAATTTGAAAATTAGGAAATGTGAAAATGTGAAAATTGGGTTCCGTGCACTGGATTGATGGTGTCTTTGGATGATTTTCGCATTTAAATTTAATGCATTTATAATTTCACAAATTCTGTAGTCCGTAGAATTCATTTTTCATTTTTCACTTTTCATTTTTCACTTTTCACTTTTCACTTTTCACTTTTTATTTTTCACTTTTCATTTTTCATTTTTTCCTCCACCTCCATATACGCACCAAACTTGTGCTCCGTTGAAGGAGGTGTGAGCGGGAGAAAACCACTGACAATTTTTTGATTGATTATAACCAAAGGTTTTTCGGTTTCCATTTTTTGGCAAAACGAGAGAAAATTTCCGGTTTTCGAATAGAGAACCTGCATATATCCATTAGACCCGGGTGCCAAATGTTCCGACATCTTCATGGCTATAGCGCCCATTGTATACCTTCCATTGATTTCGACCATCGGATGGAACTTTAAATCACCGCTTGCACTCCTGTAAATCATGGCGTCTACACCAAGCCATCCTTCATAGATTGAGGAGTAATCACTTTTTGAAAGCGATTCAACCAACAAGTCAACTACCTTTGCATAGTGTTCTTCCACAAATTCATGAACCGTATCATCCATGTTCGGATTTTCTCCCAAATAGGTCCTGACATACCGTCCTTTACGGTCGGTATCAAAAAATGTCCTTCCTTTGTAACTGATAGTTCCGGCATGTGAATAAAACTGGAACGAAAGGTCAACTAAATTATTCAACCAAGGTTCCACGGTTACAAATCCTTGCTGGTTCAACATTCCAGCCAGAAGTTCATCGTTCTTTTTGCTGGAATCCACATTGGGGAAAAGCAGCAATCCCCTACCTGATGAACTCCATGGTGATTTCACCACTGCTCGCGGATGCCTGTTCAATTCGAGCAGTACCTCTTTGTGAGTGTCACAAACAACAGGCAATTCATTGAAACCTGGCAGCCAGCTTTCAGTTGATTCGCCGATCATCCTGGCAAGAAGTGCGGCAGCGGTGAGCCGGCTATACAAATTTTTATGCACAGGCTGCCAGTCGGAAACCACAGATTGCCGAAAATCATTGCGGCAGGAGGAGATCACATTTCTGAATTGATGACAGACAGCCGGGCTCCAGCCCCATGGGTGCAGCCAACCTTTGGACATCCCAATCCATTCAGGATCCGCCAAAGCTTTATCAAAATTCAAGAATCCGGGTAACCTGAAACCAAGCGCCTCCATCTTGTCTGTATACCCCGGATCAATAGCACCTTGTACAAGTACCTGGTCTTTTCCATCCCCCAGCCATCCTGGCAGGTAACCAAGGTCGGCTTCAAACTTCCTCAGCAAGGCTGGGGCCGTGTAGTAAGGCGAACCATTCGCAATGGCAGGTTCACAAGTTGGGTTGAAGAAATAGATGTCAGGACGCATGTGCTAATGTGCTAATATGACCATGTGCTAATGTGCTAATGAGACAATTT
>Ga0118677_10011094_pt1 | contig 13609 bp, 8 predicted proteins | sample AliMusrvi5mmetaG_FD_86154 | JGI IMG/M metagenome (GOLD analysis project Ga0118677, IMG submission 86154)
CGAGGAGAGAGATCGGAACCGACGACTGATGGTGAGGAATTGAGAGAGGGCGGTGGAGAGGACGCGGAGGTCGGCGGCCTGCTCGGGATCGAGAGCGGCGAGGTGGTGAGGCAGGAGGTCGTCGGAGGGGGTGGGCCAGAGGATGGAACCGGAGGCGAAGAGACCCTGGGCGATGCGGAGAACGGCCTCGATGATGTTGTCTTCCAAAATCGCCGTTTGCCAAATGGCTGGCGAACGAATGGCGGATCACGTGTGCCGTGAGCATGGGGCAATGCGTTCTGGCAAACAGCTTCAGCAGAGGAACGCACGCAGCAGCAGGGCATAGACGCGGTGCCGCGGGACTTTGACGCGGGTTTGGAGGGTTGCCCAATTAGCTCCTCGGAGGCGGGTTAGGGTTTCTGAGGCTAGGAGCGCAGGCAACTGGGTGGCGGCCCGCATGCGCCGCAGCCGCAGGCTCTGTGCATAGCGGTTGCCTTGCTCGATCCACGGCAGCGCACGTTCCAGCCAAGCGGCATGGCTGGCGAGCAAGGCGTCGCGATCGGTCGGATCTGCTACCGGCAGATAACAACGTCCGGCATTCAGATCCATCGCCACATCTCGCAGGATGTTGACCAGTTGAAGGCCCTTGCCGAAGTCCCGCCCTCGAGCCAACAAAATCTCCGGATCGCAATCTGAAAACCGGTTGCCGAGCGTCAGTACCCCGAGATGAGTCCAGAATTCGCCGACACATCCGGCGACCCTCCAAGCGTAGTCTTCCAGGGCTGCCGCATCAGGCAGGGCGACGGGTTGGTAGCGGCTGGCGTGGGTGAAACGCTGCAAATCGAGTTGCTGGCCGCTGATGATTGTGGCCACCACATCGCGCACCAGGTCCGCCTCCGCCGCAGGCAGCCCGTGCAGCCAGATTAGCAGCGCCGGTACCCGCTCCAGCAGGTGGCGCTCGCGGGGGTCGGGTAGGGCGTCTAGCAACGCCTGCGGCCAACTCGGCGGCAGACTGCCAGTGGCCACCGAGTCGGCAAAGGCTAGCAAGGCGTCGAGGCGGCGGGCGACGGGCACGGCCGCCGCATCGGCGAGGGTGTCGGAACTTCGGGCTAGCAGGTAGGCAAGGCTCGCGGCATTCCGCATCGGTGAGGGCAACAGGCGCAAACTGAGGAAAAACGAGCGCGAAACGCCTTTCAGGATTTGGGTTTCGGCAGCGCCACTCACAGGTGGATGTTAGCGGGGGGCAGCCCGATGAGCGAGCCTTGCTTGTGAAAATATTTTCCTTGGTAAGATTGGATAGTTGGGAGACGTAAGCGGGCGGAGCAATGTCTGGTAGTACCGAGGTGGTGGTGCCAGCGGTGATTCGCATGAAAACCTCATTCAAACTCTTGACTTGCTTGGCAACCGTGTCGTTTGCCAACTTAACTCGCGCCGCAGAGGTGGCTGAACCAATCGCCAGTCTGCGCTTGGCGATTGAAGATCTGACAAAATCCTTCGGCCCGCGTTATCCCAAGGGGCAGGAGTTTGGGGCACGCTTGACGGACTTGGAGCGGCGTTTCGCCTCCTCGGGTGCCAACCCCGAAATGAGCGTCGCACTGGCTCAACTTCGCAACGACGCGCTTCTAGCCAATCCGTTGTTGGACTTTGGCCGGCTGCTGCTCGTGCAGCGCGACGCCAACCGCCTCGGGCTGCCGCAAAACTGGGAGGGCAACTCAAGTTTGCCTCACGACGGATTCAACAATGATCTGGTGCTGCTCTCACCCGTTAGCCCGAGTGGCGAACTGCACCCGTTGTTCCATCCCGAGGGCGGCCGCTTTGTCGGGGACGTCGATTTGGATTTTGACGCGAAGAAGTTATTGTTTTCGATGCCGGGTGACAATGGTCGCTGGCAGGTATTTGAGATGAATGCCGAGGGCGGCCAGCCCCAACAATTGCCGTTGATCCATGAGCCCGATGTGGACAATTACGATGCCTGCTATCTACCCGACGGCAATATCGTCTTTGGCTCCACCGCGCCATTTACCGGGGTGCCGTGTGTCGGGGGAGCCTCACACGTGGCCAACCTCTATCGGCTTGAACGCGGCAACGGGGCGATCCGCCGCCTGACATTCGATCAGGAGCACAATTGGTGTCCGACGGTGCTTAACGACGGGCGCCTGCTCTATCTGCGCTGGGAATACTCCGACATCCCGCATTTTGCCGCACGGATTCTGTTTCACATGAACCCCGATGGCTCAGATCAAAAGGAGTTTTACGGCAGCGGTTCCTATTGGCCTAACGCCATGTTCTATGCCCGCCCGATCCCCGGTTCGGCCACCAAGTTTGTTGCCATCGTCGGCGGCCATCACGGCCAACCAAGAATGGGCGAACTGGTGCTCTTCGACACCGCTCAAGGCCGCTTCGAAACCGACGGCGTGGTCCAACGCATCCCAGGCCGCGGCAAGAAGGTCGCTCCCATCATCCTCGACCAACTCGCCGACGCGAGTTGGCCCAAATACCTTCACCCCTGGCCGCTGAGCGATAAGTATTTCCTGGTGGCAGCCCAACCCGCACCCGGCACCAAGTGGGGCCTCTATCTGGCGGATGTGTTTGACAACCTGGTGCTCGTCAAGGAAAGCCCGGATGGCAGGGCTTTGTTGGAACCGGTCCCGTTGCGGCCTAACCTGCGCCCCCGCAGCTTGCCCTCCGCCGTCCAACCGGAACAAAGGGAGGCGAGCATTTCCATGCTCGACGTGTATGCCGGCACCGGCCTGGCCGGGGTGCCACGCGGCACCGTCAAACAATTGCGGGTGTTCACCTATCATTTTGCCTATCATGAGATGGGCGGCCAAACCAACCGTGTGGGTTTGGATGGGCCCTGGGACATCAAGCGGGTGCTGGGGACGGTGCCGGTGGAGGCCGATGGCTCGGCGTATTTCCGGGTACCAGCTAACACCCCCATCTCAGTCCAACCGCTCGATGGCGATGGCCAGGCGCTGCAACTCATGCGCAGTTGGATGAGTGCCATGCCCGGCGAAACCCTCTCCTGCGTCGGTTGCCATGACCGGCAAAATTCGAGTCCGCCCACTGCCAAGAGTCTGGCTCTGGCAAAACCGCCGGCGCCTATCACACCATGGTACGGCCCGGAGCGAGGGTTTTCCTTTATCCGTGAAGTGCAACCCGTGCTCGACCGCCTCTGCGTCGGTTGCCACGATGGCAAAACCGAGGCCGGGCACGTCGCCGTCCCAGATCTGCACGCCGCGCCGCCGGTGCACCCGCAGGCTGGCGACGCCAACTATAACAACTCGACCCAATTCACCCCGGCCTATTTGGCGTTGCGTTGTTATGTGCGCGGCCACACCATTGAGAGCGATTTGCATTTGCTCACGCCCTGCGAGTTCAGTGCCGACACCACGGAATTGATCCAATTGCTGCGTGCCGGCCACCACGGAGTGAAACTTGACGCCGAGGCGTGGGCTCGACTCATCACTTGGATCGACCTCAACACTCCGGCCCATGGCACTTGGACCGAGATTGTTGGGGCTGGCAAAGTCACTGCCCAACGCGACCGCCGCCGCGAAATGCTCAAACGTTATGCCCAACGCGACGAGGATCCCGAGGCGATCAGCGCGGCAACCGTGCCTATTTTGTTCCAAGTGCCTGCCAACCTCCCGGCCCCTCCGGCACCCGCCAAGGTTGATCTGCCAGGCTGGCCGTTTGACGCCGCCGAGGCCGGCCGTCGACAAGCCGCTGCCGGTGCCGTCGATCGCCAGCTCGATTTGGGTGGAGGCATCAAACTGGACATGCGTCATATCCCCAAGGGTGAGTTTCTTATGGGCGATCCTAACGAAATTCCCGGGCCGACACGCACCTCTATCAACGAGAATTATTGGATCGGCCGCTGCGAAATTTCCAACGAGCAATACGCATGCTTCGACCCTAACCACGATAGCCGCATTGAACGCGGCGATTTCCTCCAATTTGGCGAAACCGAGCGGGGATACCCGGCTAACACCCCCAAGCAGCCAGTCGTGCGGGTTTCTTGGAATGCTGCAACTGCCTTCTGCCAATGGCTTTCCACCAAGACCGGCCTGACCTGTTCACTGCCCAGCGAGGCTCAGTGGGAATACGCGTGCCGGGCAGGCACCGCCACTCCGTTATGGTATGGCGATCTAACGACCGACTTCGCGAAATCCGCCAATCTGGCCGATCATTCGTTGCACGTGATGCCCACCTTTGGTTGGGGTTTGCCCTCCGGTGCGGTTCCACCGTGGCGTCCGGCCATTGATTCGGTCAATGACGGGTTCCGGATTGCCGCGCCGGTGGGCACGTTTTCGCCTAACGCATGGGGCCTGTGCGACATGTCCGGCAACGTGTGGGAATGGACGAACGGAGATTTCTCTCCCGGATGCAAGGCTGTGCGCGGTGGTTCGTGGTCGGAGCGCCCGGCGCGGGCGGGCTCCGCAAGCCGCCTCGGCTACCGGCCGTGGCAGCCGGTCTATCACGTAGGATTTCGCATCATCTGCAAAGAATCACCATGAAAACAAAAATTATGATATCCATTGCCCTCGTATGTGGGGCAGCGCTTGCCCGCGCCGAGGGCCATCGGTTCGCTTGTGCGGATTACAGTCAGGGGAAAGTATGCATTGTTGCCGCCGATGGTAAAATCGAGTGGGAATACCCAGCGAGCAACTGCAATGATTTGTGGGTGCTGCCCAGCGGCAATCTCCTTTTTACGACCGGGCACGGTGTGAAGGAAGTCACCCGCGAAAAGAAGGTTGTTTTCGATTACGAATCCAAGAGTGAGATCTATGCCTGCCAGCGTCTCGCCAATGGCAATACCTTCATTGGTGAGTGCAGTGCCGGGCGGCTGTTGGATGTCGATCCTAGTGGCAAGATTGTCAAGGAAATCAAGTTGTTGCCCGAGGGCAAGGACGGCGGCCACGCCTACATGCGCAACGCCCGGCGTCTGGCCAATGGCGGTTACTTGGTCACTCACAATGGCGAGAGCGTCGTTCGTGAATACGATGCGCAGGGGAAGGTTGTGCTTGAAATTCCTGCCGCAGGCGGGCCGCACAGCGCGGCACGCCTTGCCAATGGCAACACGCTCATTGCCTGTGGCGACCAAGCCGGTGGCAACCGGGTGTTTGAGACGGATGCTGCTGGCAAAACCGTCTGGCAGATCAAGGACGCCGAACTGCCAGGCATACAATTGTATTTCATGGCCGGTCTGCAACGCCTGCCTAACGGCAATACCGTCGTCTCCAATTGGCTGGGCCATGGCAATTTCGGCAAAGCCCCGCATCTCATCGAGGTGACCCCTGATAAAAAAGTTGTCTGGACGTATGCTAACCACGAGGCGTTCAAGACGATTTCCAGCGTCCAGTTGTTGGACGTGAAGGGTGACGCAACGAAAAACGAAATTGCCCATTGAGATGGACGCTTGGAACCGAAGCACCGAGTAGGCGGCAATGACCGGCTTGCTGCTCGCTGGTTCTAACATGTATGGGGCTGTCATACCCGTCACCGATGCTAACCTGCGCGACGGCCTTTCTCCCTACAATTGGGTGTGCAGGGACGATTCCGTTAGTTCGTCAGTCAATGGCGCGTCCCTAACCCTCCAACTCAAAGGCACCCGGCAAGTGGCCTTGCAGGTGGCAACTGATCATCTAACGGCCAAGGTGGCCGGACCCTTGGCGATCATCGCTTGATCGGTCAATGACGGCAAACTCACTAGCAACCTCAAGCGTTACTCTAGCGGCTTGCGCGGCCTCGGCGACTCGATCCACCGCAAGGGGCTCAAATATGCGCTCTACACGGATGCCGGAGTGCGCACCTGCAGCGGCGACATGCCGGGCACCAAGGACCATGAATATGTGGACATGCAGGCGTTCGCCGAGTGGCGCGCCGATTATGTGAAAATCGATTGGTGCGATACCCAGGGCCAGGATATCGTCAAAACCTACAAAGAACTCCACGACGCCCAACACGCCGCTGCCCGACCCATCGTCCACAGTCTGTGCTCTTGGGGTGACGGCGAACCGTGGAAATGGGCTGCCTCCCTCGGCCATCTGTGGCGCACCGCCTCTGATATCTGCGGCCCCGGCAGCGCCGATTGGGCACAGGCCATGAAACCCACCGCCATCAATGAAAAACTCTATCCATGGGCAGGCCCCGGCCATTGGAACGACCCGGATATGCTTATCGTTGGCATGCCGGGCCTGAGCGAGGCCCAGAACCGCACGTTTTTCAGCTTGTGGTGCATGATGGCCGCGCCGCTGATGGCCGCGCCGCTGATGGCTGGCAATGATCTGCGCGGCATGACTCCGGCGACGATCCAGATTCTAACCAACCAAGAGGCTATCGCCGTGAACCAGGATCCGCTGGGCATTCAGGGACATATCATTCGCAGTGTGGGCAACGTCGATGTGTGGGCCGCCAAACCGCTGTTTGACGGCAGCCGGGCGCTGTTATTGTTCAATCATGGGACTCGAGCTTCTATCATCCATCCCGGCGGAATGAACAAACCAACCCCGGAAATCCAACTTGCCTGACGACGTGGCTGTATTTGAGGTCGAACGCTGAGCTCGGGCTGTTCCGTGGCTGAACGTTCAACTCGGATCTTCGCTGTGTATTCCGCGAAACCGGCTGGTCAAATTGCGAACCCTTGAAAGCGCCCAATAATCAGATCGTAATCACAGCCAATCGACGGATCTAACAAATGAAAAGCCTCCTTACCGCACTCAGCGCTGCCGCCATGGTTCTCGCCGGACTTCCAAGCCGGGGTGCCACCGAGGAACCTTACAAGGTGCTCGAACCTGAAAAATCCCAGCATCTCACGGAATCCGCCCATTTTGTCGCCCGATGGAACGACAATGACGGCGTGACACTGGGCGATGCGGACCTGCGGAAAGGCTTGGCAACGCTCGAAGGCATCCGCGATTTCTATCTGGGGAAGGTGGGTTTCGCCAAACCTTATGAAAATCAGACGGTGAAATATAAAGTGAGCGTCAACCTCAGCAACAAGGGCTGGGCGAGCGGAAGCGGCACCGGCAAATGTGACCCCGCGATGTGGCTCCACTTCAATGCCTTCAAGGACAATCACGCCTTGGCGCACGAATTTGCCCACAGTTTGCAGTTTTCCACGATGGGCCTGCGAGATTCTCCGCATGTGGGCTGGTCTTGGGAGTCCCATGCTGAATGGATGACTCATCAGATGTATCTCGAGCAAGTGGGTTGCTCCGACCAACTGGTCAACGCGCCGCACCTTTACTATGGATCGACGCGCGACCGCTATGGCAACTGGCAGTTTTGGGAATACATCAAGGACACTTTTGGTTACGGAGCGATCAATGATATTTGGTCGAAGGCCACCAAGCCCGGCTTGCCGGCAACCGCGCTTGAAGATCCTCTGCTGGTGTTATCCCGCAACCAAGGTTGGAAAACCACTGAACTCAACGATCAGTTCGGCCTCTGGGCCATGCACAATGTCACCTGGGACTATAAAAATGGCGAGGTCTTGCGCAAGAGCTACGGCAGCTATGATGACGTCACCGGCATCCGTCGCAACCGCGTATCGATTCTTGCACCCATCGATGGAAAAATGGGCCGCTACGCCATCCCGGATTACCGTGCTCCCCAACGCTTTGGCTATAACCTCGTGCGCATCGATCCAGATGAAAGCGGGAATGTGCGCAGCGTTGCCGTCCAGTTCCGTGGCCTCGTTCAGAATGCCTCTAACGTCGCCACTTTCGACCAGAAGTTTGAAAACGAACCTAAAAGCGTGCCAGCGCCCAATTCGGATTGGCGCTGGGGGTTGGTGGCCGTCGATGACCAGGGCAAGCCCCGCTACAGCGCCTTGCAACGCGGTGCAACCTCACAAGTGGTCTTTCCACTCCGTCCTAACGAAAAACAAGTTTGGCTGGTTGTTGTTGCCACACCCACGGAATACCAGCGGATTTTCTGGGATCAAATGTATTATACCATCTATAGATATCCATGGATGGTGGAAATTCGCGGTGGTCATCCGCGCGGCAGTGATCCAGCCCCGCTCGCCAAAACCACCGGACGCAAGGGTAAAGCCCACTCTAACGGCGGCGGCTGGGTGGATGCCACAGCCCACGCCGACGCATCCGCCTATGTCGGGCCCGCCGCCATGGTGCTGGATCGTGCCCAGGTGCTAGGCAAGGCCAAAATCAACGATCAGGCAGTGGTTTCGGGCAATGCCAAGGTCGCCGACAACGCCATCGTCCGCGGTCACGCCTTGGTGACTGGCAACGGAATTATCGGAGGCAATGCATGCATCGAGGATGAGGCGTCTGTTTATGGTGGCACGGTCAATGAAGAGGCCCGGCTAAGTGCACTGACGCTTATTGAGGAGGACCAATCGCGCATTCATGGCAAGGCTGAAGTTGCGGCTGTGATGAACAGTATTCGCGGCGCGGACCTTTCCGGCAACGTGCGCCTCATCGGCGACATCGAACTGAATGCCAGATCTATCAGCAAGGGTGTTTTCTACGGCATGGTCAACCCGGAAATGACCACCAATCCGCGCTGGGGAGCGGAGCGCATCGCCCCTGCGCCGGAGGTCACCACCGTGCCCCGGAGCACCCGTCACGATTGATATTTCCTGAATCATCAAATATATGTCAGACCCGCATCTTCCATTAATTGCTTCTCTATTTATCCCCGAAACGACGCTCGGCTATTCCCACAACTCATGCGTCCGCAGCTTGTTGCCCAAGCATCCGCGCCATTGCTGGTGGCGTGCCGCTTGCTTCCTGCTCATGCCTGCGGCCGTTTCCGCAGCGGTTCGCCTGCCTAACGTTTTTGGCGACCACATGGTGCTGCAGCGCGAAATGCCGGTGCCGGTGTGGGGCTGGGCGGAGGCTGGAGAGAAGGTTAGCGTGACGTTTGCCGGGGCCACAGCCACGGCAACGGCGGATGCCTCTGGCAATTGGGCGCTCAAGTTGCCGGCCATGCCGGCGAGTGCCGAGAGTCGAGAAATGACGGTGACCGGGCGCAGCAATGTAACATTCCAGGACGTCCTCGTCGGTGAGGTCTGGCTGTGTGGGGGGCAGTCTAACATGGAATCGGAGTTGAACTGGTGCAACCCGGATGAGGGGAGAACCGCGAGTATTCCGACGTTTCGCCGGGTCAAGGCCGAGCACACGTTGGCGGCCACTCCACAGAGCGACGTGAAGGCGTCGTGGGTTGTCTGCGATAACGGGGCGGCGAGTGGCTTCACTGCGGCAGGCTATTATTTTGCCAGAAAACTCACCCGGGAGCTGAAGATTCCGGTTGGTTTGCTAGACACAAGTTGGGGTGGCGCGAACATCACATTTTGGATTCCGGGCGAGAGTTATAGAAACCTCCCTGCATTGCGGAGCCAATGGGAAAAAGAGACGGCGCAAGCTCATGCGATGACCAAGGCCTATTTGGAGACCATGGAAAAGTGGTCGGCTGATGCTCGTAAGAGCCTGGAGACCAAGGATATCATCTGTGCCCGCGCACCGTTTATGCCGGAGCGCCGGGAGTTTTCACATATGTTCAACGGCATGGTCTATCCATTTTCTCCCTTTGCAATCCGCGGCATGCTGTGGTACCAAGGTGAATACAACGCCAACGATGGCGACTACTATATGGACGAGATGCGTGGTCTTATTCAGGGCTGGCGCAACCTGTGGAAACAGGGCGATGTGCCATTCTATTACGTCCAACTCCCGAATCTCGACCCGCCAAAAGACGATCCCGCCGGTGGCGATGGCTGGGCCACGATCCGCGACGTCCAAACCAAGGTGATGGCTATCCCTAACACAGGTATGATTGTCACCATCGACGTCGGCGAGGCCGCCGACATCCATCCGAGGAACAAGCTCGATGTCGGCGAGAGGCTTGCCCGCTGGGCGCTGGCCAAAACCTACGGCAAGCCGCTGGCCTATAGCAGCCCGTTTTTCAAGGGCATGAGCGTCGAAGGCAGCAAGATTCGCATCGCGTTCGACGGTGCCGAGAGTGGTCTGATGGTGGGCAACAAGGACGGCCTCATGCCTGTGGTGGAGGACAAGGATGGTAAACTCATGCGCTTTGCCATCGCAGGTGAGGACAAAAAATGGGCCTGGGCCGATGCTCTAATTGACGGCAAGAACGTGATTGTCTCCAGCCCCGCTGTGCCAAATCCGGTGGCGGTTCGCTATGCGTATTCTCACAATCCAGCAGGTTGCAATCTCTACAACAAAGACGGACTCCCGGCTTCACCCTTCCGCAGCGATGATTGGTAGGAGGGGGGCGTGGCCTGGTTAAACTACAAAACAATGAAAACCACTACTAGCGCGGTACTCGCCCAATTTCTGGCCATAACGATGCCGCTTTTTGCCGGAACGAGTGATTGGGAACAACCCGCAGCCGCCCCTCTAACGCCTTATGATTTTGGCAACGAGCCGATGCGCTACCTGGAGAATGCGCGGCTGAAACTTGGGATCAACCTGCAGGCTGGCGGGGCGGTCACCTATCTCGAGGACAAGCAACTCAAGAGCGGCAACATGATCAACAGCAGCGATTGGGGGCGTCAGATCCAACTTTCCTATTACAGCGGGCCGGTCCCATTCATCGGGCCAAACGGCGAGAAACCGACACCTGAGTGGGCGGGCCTCGGATGGAATCCCATCCAAGCGGGCAGTGTGGGGCGGATTGCGTCAAAAACCATCGCATTTGAGCAAGGTCTGGATTTTCTTCGGGCACGCTGTATTCCGATGCAGTGGCCGCATCCTAACTTGCCGGCGGAATGCGTGTTTGAGGCGACGTATCGGTTGGTCGGCGGCAATGCCATCTTGATGGAGGCACGCATCATCAACCAGCGGGCCGATCACACTCAGTACCCGGCGCGGCATCAGGAGATGCCCGCGCTTTATACGAACGGGCCGTGGTATCGTCTCGTCACCTATATCGGAGACCATCCGCGCGGTGGGGCGGCGCTAACAACAGTGGTTGGCAAGGACGATAACAAGGGGTGGCCGTGGGAGACGTTTTACGCACCCGAACATTGGGCGGCGTTGGTCAATGATGCCGGCACGGGTGTGGGCCTGTTCCAGCCGGATACCTGCACGATGACGGGCGGGTTTTTCGGCGGCGATCCACTCAAGAGCAAGGGCGGACCCACCGATGGGCAAACCGGCTATTTATCGCCGATTGCCAGACGGATTCTTGACCACAACATGGATTGGACCTACCGGACACATATTGTCGTCGGCAGTTTGGACGAGATTCGCGACTATGCCCGCAAACAGGCACCGGAGAGGGTGACGTGGGAGTTTGCTAATGATCGGTTAGGGTGGGTTTATGAAAATGCCAAGGATACCGGTTGGCCGATTCATGACGGGTTGAAGGTGACGTATCAGAAGGTGCCAAGTGGCGCGATGGTATCGGACGCGATCTATTGGGCTGCGGAGGAAGCGCCGGTGCTTGAGATAGAGGCCTCATTTCTGAGTGGCACAGGGGAGTTGGGGTTGAAATCCGAGTTGGTGATTCAGCCGTTTGGATTGGCCGAGCGCACTGATTTTCCGGCATGGGAGCCCCAGGATGCCACTCGGAAAAAGGAAAACGAATCGAAGCGCAAGGACTTTCCGCCAGCACCAGCCATAGTCATCCCGTTCTCTGTTCAGGGCGACGGCAAGATGCACACTTATGCCTTGAAGCTCAGTGAGAACCCGAATTATCGCGGTGCCATGAGACAATTGCGTTTGAACTTCCCAGCCACGGATGGCAGCGCCGATGTCCGCCGGATCTCACTGCATCGGTGACCGGATGTCGCTCATTCATAAGAGGCCCATCTATACAGGAATGCACCACCTCAGAGCAGGCTTGGAGTCCTTGAAAAGCCAAAGTTGCTGTCGTTAGGCATCTGAGATATATTGTAGCAGTGCTCTGTGAGCGCCGATGTGAATTGTAGCGGCACCCTGTGAGCGCCGATGTGAATGAAATGACGCTTGTCGAATAGGCGGGTTCATTGGCGGCTCAGGGTCATCGGCGGTCATAGACACGCCTCTATCAAGGCGGCAGATATTCTTGCGCGGCTCATGAGCCTACACGTAATTTTCAGTGAATTGAACTGGCTCGATCCAGTGGCTATCTTGAGGTCGAACGCTGAGTTCTGAGGTTCTTATGGATGGACGAGTCTGAAGAACAGTTTGCCTGTGGGGTTGGAAACGGAGACTTGGTTTTGTGAGCCACTGGTTGTCACTTGCCGCGCGGATGTCACCCAACTTGCGGGGCTCAAGTCAGGGGTTTCCTGCAAGATCCAGCCGGTCGCGGAGACGGGCCAGGCGATGCCGAGGATGCCGGGAGCGGTGTTGGTGATGCCGACGATGGGGATGAAGTTTGCAACGAACGTGTGGTCGGCGCCGGCCGTGAACCCATAACTCGCACTGTTGCTCACGACGGTGCCGCCTTCAGTCCAGTTGGTGAACTGATAGCCAGCCGACGGGGTGGCGATCAACGTGACTGCACCGCCCGTGGCGTAGTTGCCGGAACCGGTCACCGTTCCGCCTGGCGCGAACGAAGATGTCGCGGCCACGGTGAAGCCGACCGCGAAGTTGGCGAGCAAATTTCGCTGGGCGAGCAGGGTAAAGGCATAACTCGGGGATGTGCTAACGGTCGTGCCGGCTTCGGTCCAATTCAGAAAGATGAAGCCCGGTTTGGCTGCTGCGGTAGCTGTGACGTTGGTGCCGCTCACAAAAGTGCCGGCACCGGTTACGGTGCCCATCGAAGCCGATGAGCTGCTGACTGCAAGTTGATAGGTCGGCAGGAAATTTGCTACCAAAGTTCGGTTGCCGGTGGCGGGAAACGAATACGGCGTGACCGTGCTCACCACCACGCCATTCTCGGTCCAGTTGACGAACTGGTAGCCCGAAGCTGTGGTTTTGACCCGTGCCTGGGCGGTATCACCGACCTTGTAGGAACTGCTGTCCATCTCGGTTGTGCCGGCATTGCTCGGTGACGCAGTGGCGGTGATCGACCATGAGATCGTGAAGCTGGCCACCAGTGTGCGATTCGCCGTTGCGGTGAATGTATAACTCGCCGCCGTGCTCACCGTGGTGCCGCCCTCTTTCCAGTTGGAGAATTTGTAACCTGAGGCTGGTCTGGCCACGACGGTGACGCTGGATCCATCGGCATACACTCCGGCACCTGTTGTGGTTCCGCTGGCGGCGGGCGTGACGCTGGTGGCAATCGTTCGCAGGGTGACTCCGGTTGGGGAGAAATTGGCCACCAGCGTTCGGGCAGCGGCGATGTTGAATGCATAACTCGCGGAGCTGCTCACCTGGGCGCCGCCTTCTGTCCAGTTGACGAAGTTATAGCCCGCATTCGGCGTCGCGACAACGGTCACGCGGCTGCCGCTCGCATAGCTACCACCGCCGCTGGTAGAGCCGCCCACGAGTGGCGCTGCACTGGTGCTTACGGCGTAGGTCGGGAGCACCGTGAAATTGGCCGCCAAAGTCACGTCAGCAGTTGCGGTAAACGTATAACTCGCCGCAGTGCTCACTTGCACTCCGCCAACGGTCCAGTTGGTGAATGAGTATCCTGCGTTTGGCGTGGCGACCACAGTGACGCTGGTGCCGTCGTTAGCCAGGCCATCGCCAGTGGTCGTGCCGCCTGCGAC
>Ga0118677_10011095_pt1 | contig 13609 bp, 29 predicted proteins | sample AliMusrvi5mmetaG_FD_86154 | JGI IMG/M metagenome (GOLD analysis project Ga0118677, IMG submission 86154)
CTGTGGCACTTGGGATTTTTTCTGAGACGGCATTTTGTTCTGCGCGAAGTGTCTCAAAAAGTGAAAGTTTTTCAAGGCGAAGTTCGTCTAATTTCAAAAGTTCTGAAACGTCAAAATCGACATGCTTCTTTTGTGCTGCGTCCTTGATAAGTTCCGGGTTTTCCCGAATAAATTTGATGTCTAACATAGATTTATTTTAATTATTAAATTTATTTAAAATATTCTTTTTAACTATCTGGAAATTATCAATAAAAATAATTAATAATACACTTAAAACTCCAATAATTACAGCCATTCCGAAAACTGAAATGAAATAAAGAAAATCGGTTAAAATGTTTGTTTTCATATACTATTTTTTAATTATTACATTATTTGCATAAAATCTGATATATACTAATTCATATTTGAGCCTGCAAAGATAATGCCAAATGTACCGAATATGCAAATTTATTTTACTTTTTCGGTAACTTTTTTTCTGAATAAGTAACACACTAAAGAATAAGACAAATACCGTTCAAAAGAGTTTTAAGCGTATGAAGGCTATCATTAACGAAGCTATAAGGCAAAATATCATTAAAGACAATCCATTTTCTAATTATAAAGTAGCAACTGAAAAAACTCAAAAGATTTATTTAACTATTGATGAACTGCAAAAACTACAATATATATATGATGAAGCTGAGATTAATTCAAAATTAAAAAATGTTTTACAATACTTTTTGTTTTGCTGTTATACAGGTTTAAGATATACTGATATATTAAATATGACTTATGATAATATTGTTAATGATAATTTGGAATTTACAATACATAAAACAAATGATTTTATTTTAATACCATTATCAAAAAAAGCAAAAATACTTTTACCTGGTAAACCTTCAGAAAAATTATTTAGTGTTTTGACAAATCAAAAGACAAATGAATATCTAAAATTAATAATGATACATGCAAATATTAATAAAAATATATCGTTTCATTCTGCCCGGCACACTTTTGCCACAACTGCAATAACTCTTGGAATACCTATTGAGGTTGTAAGTAAATTATTAGGACATAATGAGATTAAAACAACTCAAATTTATGCAAAGATTATTAATAGTGTAAAAACTTCTGAAATAAAGAAATTTGATGAAATGTAATAATGTAAAATTCTTATGGGGGGCTTTAAAAGCATTACCGGCAAATGTTTTGTTGTTACAAATAAAAAAAGAGACCTCGTTAAAAGCCTCTTTCTTTTGTTTTTCCGTATAAAGCACCGATTTTGTAACCCCCCGATAACTCGATCGGCGGTGCAAAGATATAAAATATTTTAATATTGCAAATAAAAATTATTATCTATAACCAAAATATTTTACTTTTGTATCTCCAATATAACCTGTAAACATTTCTTTACAAAATAATTTATCTATTTCAGAATCTTTACATTTTTTCCAATTTTTATCTGGTTGCGTTTCTGCTTTACAAAAAACTATTTGAGAAAATTGTCTATCTGCCTTTTTAAAATGTATGTATTTATATGTATTAATCATTTTTTTTTAAATTTAATTATTAGATATTCTGTTTTTCTCTTAATTTTTTCAAACTTCTTTCTTTTTGCTTAATAATATTGGTAGTATATTTATAAGTTTCAGTACCTTTTGTACATTTAGTTCTTATAAATTTTAAATTATTTATAAATTTAGTCAGTTCTAAAACTTTTTTTTTGAATTTCAGTTGCCATATTATTTTTTTAAATTTTTTATATATTTTATTATATTTTTAATCATCTTAGCTTTACGTTCTAACATATTAGCTGATTTTAAAAGTTTACTAACTTCGGTATCTGTTTTACCTTTCTCCCAGTCTTTAAATGTAATTAGTGCTGCAGTTTGTCTTTTTCTAAATGCTTTATTCTGCAAATCTTCAATAGTAACTGTTTTTTTCTTATTAGTTACTTTTTTTGTTTTCTTTGTTGCCATATTATTTTTTTATAAATTTAAAGTAAATTAATATTCCTGCAATGACAGGGATTAAAAGATACATTAACCAGGAATATTTAAAAACATACGTTTTTTTCTCTGTAACTTCTGTTTCGCGCTGTTTTTGGCGTCCTGAATCAGTTTGAACCCCTTTTTTAACTGCTGTAACTATATTTGTTGTTTTGCCTGCGGTCGTTTCTTTTGTTGCTGTGGTGTCCTTTTTGGTGGCGTGTGTTGATTCTTTTGTTACGGTTGTTTCTGTGGTAACTCTTATAATCGTTGAATCTTTATTAATTACAGTACTGTCTTTTTTAGTGGTTGTCGTTGTTTTATCTATATCCAAACTTTGAAAAGAATTTGAATTGAATAAATTGGTTTTTGATGTATCTAACAAAGAATTGTTAATACTTATTTTACTTGTATCTATAGCATTAAAAGTTTTAGTTTCGGTTTCCTTTGTTTGTGCTTTGTTTTTTAAAACACTGCAAGAACTGAATAAAACAAAGATTGAGGCTAAAAATAAACCTAAAAGAAAAGAAATAAAATATTTTTGTTTCATATTGCTAATTTTTAAAATGGTACTTCAACTTCTTCTACTTCATTATAATTTGAAACATTATCTTTATCATATTGTATCAATTTATATTGTGTATATTTATTATCATTGTCCCGGGGCTTATGCTTAATGATTAAAGCTTTTTCAAGTGATACAGTTTGCTTTGGTGTACAATAGACAACTCTTACAGTATATTTTTTCTTATCTAAATTGTCTTTATAACTTACAACCTGTTGTGATCTGTGGTTCCATGTTTCAAAATGACGGTACAAAGTACGGTACAAATTAGAAACTGACATTCCAACATAAACTAACTTACTGTTTTCTTTAATCAAATAAACTCCGCTTCTTTTATTGGCAGCTCTGAAGGTTGTTTGCCCTGAATAATTATATGGCGGTATGAAATTAGTTTTTTTCATTATCAGATTTTTTAAAAGCTTTATCATTAATTGCAATCCATGTTCCCACAAATGGCATAATCAACAAAAATTCCTTCCATGTTATTAACTTTTGTGCAAAAGCTATAATAGCAAAAATAAGCACTATTAAGGCGAAAGCTGTCGTTTTATATTGCTGGTAATTCTTAAGCATATTATTAAAATAAATAAGATGGTATTTCAGTTTCTAATCTTATTTTAAATCTTTGTCCATTTAAAGGCGTTACAGCATCTTTTATAACCGGTACAAAATAAATTAAATTGTTGTCTGTATCTCCGATTAGATTCAATTCATTAAGGATCCCGTAACAACAATCTCCGGCAACTTCTGAATTAATTGTTAAATCAACAAACCCCATGCAATAATCAAATAAAGCATAATAAATACCATACGCAATATTATCATTATAAGCACTAATTGCTTTATCAAATAAATAAACTCTTATTTTTTTTCCACTCCAAGTAATATTGTTTGTCATAATTGCTAATGATTTTATTCTGAAAATACCTGTAAAACCTAAGTTTAAGCTTAATAAACTATTATCAGAAATCACATCACCTATTGTATAGGGCGTAGTATCCGCCGGTCGAATAAATTCAATTACATCGGTTTGAAAATCTTTATTGCTTACAGCCTGTATTCCTGCAATGATTTCTAATAGCTGCTCGCTATATGAAGGATATAATGGTTTTGTTGATAGTACTGGGATGTTCATAAATTTATGTTAATTGTGTTAATACTCCGTTTTCTCCTAATAATGTTCTTATATATTTTCCTGTGATGTCACCGGCGTTGGCGTAAACATTTGCAATGTCTCCTTTTGGAAGCTTTGAAAATTCACCTTTATTATATAACCAAATTACACGATCTAATCTAATTTTATTGCCTTCTTTAGTTTTGAAAATTAATTGTTTCAAATACATAGAAGCGACTAAAATATTAAACTCAGGCTCTAACAAATCATTTTTTGTTACTCCATTGATCGGGAGCTGCCATGTAAATTTTGCAGCCAACAAAGGTTTTAATCTGCTACCTAAATACGTTTGCAGATAATTGATTTCATCAGGAGTTAATCCTCTGTTTAAATTTTCTCTTATAATGGCTGTATTTGCTGTCTGTGGATTGATTTGCATTAAACCAATACTTTTTCCTGAAACAGCGTTTTCTTTACCTTTACTTTCAACATAAATAAATCCATAAATAATTGCTTCCTCAAAATTTAATAAAGCTGCAATATTAGAAATAATGCCTCCATATTTATTTTTGATCGTTGCAATAACTCCGGGAACTTCTGATGAGTTCTCGTAATCGTTACTTATACCAGGAACTTTTATATTGAATGCCATAATAAAAATTATTTTTGCAATCCGATGTTTTCTCCTGAAAATTCAGTGTAATCATCTTTTTGTTTTTTTCTCCAAACAAAATAAGCGGTAACTGCTATTGCAATAATAACAACTGCAACAATGATGTAAACTTTTTTATTTTTTTTCATGTTTATTATTTTTAGATTTACGATTTTCATGTTTTCTTATAAAATTATCAATTCCATTTACTGAGGCAATAATACCGGAAATAATAGCTATTGTATAAGCTGTATGTTGAAATGCAATATTAATATTAATAATATGTGAAAGATTAACACTTCCTACAATGGCACTACTTACACTGGTAACAGCTGTTTTTGTAGTTGAATTTAGATATTCAGATACACTATAAATAAAATTACTTATCATTTATTAATGAGATTGTTTATAAACCTGAATACCGTACAAAATTGCTGCAATGATTAAAAGCACTGCAATTACTAAACTTATCTTATTCATCACTTTTTTTTTAAATCTAAACTAATAAGATTGTTATCGTTAATAATCGAAGTCAATACACTTACATAATTAGGTCCGGTTGCATATCCGGCGTCTTTTAAGGCTTGTGCCTGTAAAAAAGTTGTTTTTGCAGTAAATACACCATGTTTTATATAAGTAGGATTTTGTTGTAAAAATTTTACTCTGTCCTTTATAGAGTCTTCAACACTGTCATAAACTCTGAAATCATCATTAATAGTTGTAGAAACTCCATTAAATACTTCTCCAGTTTTTAAATTAACCGTTCTGCCTTTCCAGTCCTTAGAATCTTTTATACCAAAATAATTATTATAGATCCTTGAAAGTTTAGAGCCTCCGGGAACTCCGTTTGAATCTGAACTTTCCAAAATCATTTGTGCCATAAATAAAGAAGGAAACAAAGTAGTGCCATTACAAGCTGCAATGACAGCCTGTGACCATTTCATTATAAATTCGTTTCGTGTCATTTTGAGATTTTTTTAGTTGCTGCTATAACCAGGATAATAATAATAATTGATAAGACTAACAAAATGATTGTTTCGGGTTTAACCGTAACTTCGTTGTCAGTCTTAACCGTTGGCAAATCTCCTTTTGCAAGATTTGTAAACAATGCGTTTGGTTTTAAAAAACTTAAATCCATAATTAAACAAGGTTATCAGGTGTTAAAGAAAACACATTGTCTTTATTGATAATTGGGTTTATATCAGAACTTACGGAACTTTCTTTAGTAAAAATACTTGAACCGGGATTAATAACTAAAGAATCAGTTTTAGGAAATACTCCATTGTCATATGTAAAACCTTTATATATTTGCTCTGATACGGTTTTAACTCCTATTTCTCTATTTAAAGCGTCTTCTGTTGCCTGTCCGAAAATTCCATCAACTACTAATAAATTAAAAGGCGAACGTATGTTTTTATTCAAATAATTTTGAACTTCCTTTACCTTGCTTCCGGTACTTCCTTTTTTTAATGGAAATACAGTATTGTTTAAAGCATCTGTATTAACTTTTTTTGTAGGATTTTCTTCAGTTGTTGCATCTGCTTTTTTCTTATAGATAACAAAATAATAAATGATACCTATAAGTAATATTATACTGACTATGATAATTGTCTTTTTCATTATATAGAAATATTAAATTTTGATAATTTAGTATTGATCGTTTTTCTTTCTGTGGAACTGAAATAAGTATCTATCCACTGAATTAATGTATGATTAGGATTTGCAAAAGAATACGAACGTTCACCAAATGCACTAATTAATTGATAATAATCTGAAAGTGTTTTGATCTTGTCAAAAACTGAAGAAATAATATCTGAATCATTCCATAATAAACCCGTGGCACTCTGTAACTGATCAGCCATTGTTAAATATTCTGTTGCATTATATGACAAATCAGATGTTTTAACATAGTCCGAAGCTGTACTAACCAACTTTTCACTATTAGTTTTTGTTAACTTTCCGATCGCATATTTAGCAATAAAAAAGATAACAACTAATAATATTGAAATGTACAATATTGTTTTAGGATCTTTAAAGTTTAATTTTGGATATTTCATTACTTCCTTTTTTTAGCAAATTTAAAGATCACAACAATTATAATAATTACAACAACAACAATTGCACCAATTTCTAAATACTTAGGAATAGTACTTTTCTTTGCCTGTGCTGCTTTTTCTTCTTCAGTTGTGGCAACTGTCGAAGTTTTTGTTTTGTCCTTAGGAGGCGTTGTTGGTGAAGCTATATTACTTGTTACCGGTTCCGGCGAACTTGAATTGTTTGTAACTGGTGGATATTGATAATTCGCATAAGGAACAAATGGCGGTGCTGTTGTTATTTGTCCGCTTGTAAATTTCCAAACATCGTCATGTAATTGTTTATTTGCCTGTGAGCCATCAGGATTCATTCCTACAGCAGTAAAAATGTGATTTATAACCCATGGCGTTTTTGTTGTGAAATTGCCTAAACTTTCGCCTTGATTAAATTGATGTGCATTATTTAATTGATCAAAAACTGATTTTTGTATTGCTCCTATTCCGGGAGTGTCCCAAGGATTAATTTTATCAACCCAAACAGCCTTGTAAATACATGCATCAACTAATTTTTCCCTGTCTGCTCCGGTGGCTAAGTACCATGCTGATTTATCGCCTTTTCCAAACATTGAAGTAATGCCACCAATAATAGCACCAACACCCCCACCAATAACAGTTCCTATTCCGGGAACTATAGACCCAATCGCAGCTCCTGCAGCTGCTCCACTTCCGATTCCTTTTAAAGCATTTCCTGCTGTGTTATCTCCAACAGCATTTCCCAGAGTCGTTGCATCATCACCATCTAAAAAAGACAGTCCGCCGGCTGTGTATTCATCACTTATATATGTATTCATGATTTTTTTGTTTTTATAACTATTACAGTAATTAAAATTATAACAATAACAACAGCTACACCAATATATAACCAATTGTTATTTTTCTTTACAATATTTTCGTTTTCTTCTGTTTTTTCTTCGGGAACTGTCTTTTTGTTAGGGATGAAAATTTGATCATCTTTTTTAATTCCTGAAAGTGTATTAATGCCATTCAATAAAGAATTACTTCCCGTTACTATTTTAGAAATAATACTTTGCGAACTGTCACCATCCATTGAAGAAAAATTTAAATTAGGTATTTCCATATCTATTTTGTTGTCGTGTCCGTTAATCTCAAAATCGTACTTTTTAGCTCTTTCAAATTGTTTTAAAGTTCTTATGTAATCCTCTTGTTTATTATATTTTAAAGCATGTCCTAAGGCTTTTACTGAATCTGTTAAACTATATCCTTTTTTTAAATAAATAGTACTGGCGTATTCATCTGCCTTTAACTCATCATTTGTATTTAAAACAATGTGTCCTAACTCATGCAATAAAATATAATAGCGTTCATTTTGATTAAACTTTGAATATACAGGTACATTTATATATAATTCTCCGGTTTGTCGATTACAGAAAGCCGGTGAAGTATTTATTTTAGCATAATCACCATACCAAACTTTTGTAATACCTTTAGCCATAAATTAAAGTTTACCTTTCATTTTTTTACCAGCTTCTTTCATGCAGGTGGTCCACTTCTTGCCGGGTGAACTTTTGCGGATCTGTTTTGCAATGGTAGTTATCTTTTTTCCCATTGCTCCCAATTTTGCTTTGCTTAATTTTGCCATGATTATTTTTTATTAAAAAAGCCAACCAAATAAAAGAATTCAGTTGGCTTTTCAGTATTAATTAAAAACTTAGTTATGAAAGAAAATTTCTATTTTAAAGCTTTTGTGGTAATAGGTAAAGTACTTACTTGTTGAGGGCTTACCATTTTAGACAATGATTGATTCATTGCTAATTGTGGATATGCCTGTAGTGATCCCACAACCTGTTGTTTTAATACAGCAGCATTGTTTATCGTTTTTGCAAAATATAATTCAACTGTAGTTGTATCTGAAGTTGACATATATAAAGGTAAAGCTAATTGTGATTGCATACATGCAACAATTCCATAAGGCAATAAATTAACTTGTGCAATTGTGCTTCTTGTTGCCATTTCAGTTTGATTTTGTGCAAGTGGAATTATTGTACTTGGTAAATCCTGAAAAGGTGATTGTTCTTTATATACTAATGAAGTTGAACATTGAGCAGATGAAGAAGAAGAATAAATTTTTATCATATTTAACAATGTAGGATTGTCATTTAAATATGAATATAACCAATAAAGTGTTTTAGGTTGTGAAGTAACTGTTAAGCCTATTAAAGCATTTCCGGCACTATCATTAATAGTTCCTGAATCATACAATACACCATTAATTGAAGTTTTACCCATGCCATAATCTAAACCAGGGACTAAATAAATATTTGCTCCGGTTCTGGCGGTTGTTGCATTAGATAATGTAATGGTAAAAATTCTTGAAGTGTCAATTAAGGCTCTTAGCCCTGTACCTTCAAAAGAGGAAAACTGATCGTAGTCTTCACCATTAAATGAAGTAAAATTTTTATTAGAGAGATTCTCTAATCTGTTTGCTGATAAACTTGAAATACTAAAAGTAAACAAGCTTATAAATACCATTAAAAAATTAAGTAATTTTTTCATTTTTCAGAAATTAAGATTTTTGAATTTGATAATTAAAAGTTTTTGCCTGTGTGGCTTTGCCGGTTACTGTACCGTTTGTATCGGTAATAACTAACTCGGTTTTCATGATTTTGCTCATAGCCCATGATACCAAAATAGCTATGATTAAAATAATTAAAAGAACTTTCCAATTGAAAGCACTCTTAACAATTGCAGGTGTGCCGGGAATTTCCATTTTGTTTTTACTGTTTGTTTATAAATTTTAAGTCTGCAAAAATAGAATGAATAAAAAAAATGTATTAGCACTATATTACTGTAATAAACTAAAATTAACCTATCAATCCAAAATTGTCAACAATTAACTTTATTTGCTTTGCATAATATACATATCCATTCGGTTTAAGATCGGGATTTTTAGAAAACAAAAGATTGATTTCTTTTTTCATAGTTTGTCTTGTTACATTATAATAATCTGCTATTTCTTGCAATGATGCAGATGTAACTTTATCAATTTCAAAAACTATTTTTTTATTTTCCATATTGCAAATGTTTTAAAGAAATTAATAATTGCTTGTTTTCTTCTTTGCCTTCTTCTTCTTCTTTTAACAACAATTTCAGGCTCTGTAACAAAGTTTTTAAACCTTTCAATCTGATCTTCTTTTGAACGGTGAACTAAATTAGTGAGGAGTTCTCCAATTTCATCCTGTGTAACGTTATATCTTTTTGTGACAACATAAAAAGCTTTATCATCTGCTTTTAAAACATTGCGAAGCTTAAATAAATAGATATTTGTATAAGCGTAAAATATCCTTTGTCCGGGTGTTAATTTATCAATGAATGATGGATTGAAATAAATAACTTTAAGTTTATTGTGAACTCTACAGGTTTTAATCTTAGCTTTTCTATTTAAAACAGCTATAAATTTAAAACCTTTAAAAGATGACATTTCAAAAGGATTAGGAATATATATTGCTTTTCTCATTTAGTAAATTTTAATGCTTTTATGAATATGTTCGTTTTTAGATTTCATAATCTCGTTGTAAGCGTCCAATACTTCTTCGTAATTTACCATATCATTTTTTCTTGTTTTTGGATGATCTCCGGTTTTAAAAATAGTCAATAAATCTAATAACCTAAATAACTCTGGCGGCGTTGACATGAAACCATGAAATAAAAAGATAATATCATTATTTTTTTGTTTGCTATCAAAAATAATTCTCTTAATGTGTTTATCCATTAATTTATCTACATATTTACTAGCGTCCTCAAAAATAATAAGTGTGTTTGCTAAATTTTCTTCTATGGCTGCCATTATCATTTTCATATCATAACCGTAAATTCTATAAATAGAATGTTTTTTCCAGTGTTTTAACATGTCTATTTCTATATTAGCAACTAAATTATAATGTGGGTGGTCTAAGGTGTCAACTACTAATATTTTCATATCAGCTCTGTTTTTCATATAAGCATCAATTAACTGTAAAGTTAAATATGTCTTACCTGAATTACGTCTGCCTAATGTAGCGGTTACGGTATTAATTCTTTTATCCACGTCTTATAAATTGAAGCGTTTTTGGAACAAATACTGTGAAAATTGCACCTGCTAACCTGGTCTCGGGTGTAATTCTTTTTTTGTACTTTTGATTTACTTCTGCTAATGGCTGAGCTATTAATTCCATTTCTTTATCTGTCAAAGCAACATTTTCTTCGTATTCGTCCAGCTCCAACAATTTTTCATAAATTGTAAATTCTTCTTCAGTAAAAGAGGTTTCTGCGTTACCGTCTTTTTTTAGTTTTTTGCGTAACCTTTTAGCAACAATATACTCTTCTTTTGTTAATAATTTTCTCCTTAATAAAGTAGGTAAAAATAAAACTGACAAGGTAGAAACAAAAGAAATTAAGCCTAAAGCTTCCGTTTTGTAAACTTCAAAAGGAACTATTTCAATAACTTCTTCTTCAATTTCAGTTTTTACAGGCTCTGAAACTGTATCGTTACCAATATCATTTATTTTAGTATAATCAAAATCATCCTGGTTAACTTTTGGTTTTTCCTGAATTTCTATAACTTCAGGTTCAAATTGGTTAACTTCAGGTTTACGATCAGTAATTTTAATAAACTCTTTTATTAAATCAACTTCGTTTTGTTTTTCTTTACCGGGTATAACCATAATTAAGATTTTGCTGCTTTTTTAGCTGTTTCAAAAAACTCAAAATTAAAAACATTTGTGATGTCTTCGTTTTCTCCGTACTTTTTTACTTTTGGAATTATTCTTCCGATCGGGGCTGCTAATGAAAACATGGAAATATCTTCGCTATCCATAATTTTAGATAAAATCTTAACAACTCCGTCGGTTTCTAAAACTTCGTAAGCCTTTAAAATTTTAATAAGACATTCCCGGGCTTCGTCTCCTTTTTTGCATTCCTGTAAAAGTTTAGTTAATCGATCGGCTTCAACTAATATTTTTTCAGGCTCTTTGTTTTCGTTGTTGATTTCTTCAAATTCAACAATTTCTTCGTTTTTATTTATCATCTTCAGCAACTTCTTTTTTATTGAAAACAGTTTTTAAATATTCAATATCTTTTTCATCAAACTCAAAATAGTTTTTATTGAATTTTTTTAAAGTTAAAATGATGTATAAAAACATTTCACCGGGAGTAGTACAAATTTTGTCACGTTTGAATATTTCTAAACAGGATTTAAAGAAATGCAATTTATCTTTGTTGTCAAATTCTAAAATTACATTTTCATCATTTGCAGGATTAGTTTTTAAACTTTCGTTTTCTTTTTCCAATTCATCAATACGAACGTTTAAAACTTCCATTTGCAACTGAAGGTTTGTTGCTGACTGTCCGTTGCTGTTACTTTCTTCCTGAATAATCTTTAAAGCTTCTTTTAACTTCTTGTTTTCTTCCTGAAGTTCAAAGTTAACTTTTACAGGTGTAACCCTTGAAACTGCTTTTTGTAAACATGCATACACAAAATGGTGTACTGCTACTTTTTCTGTATTTCCCATTATCATTTCATAATGTTGGTCTATTTCATTATGATATTCCTCTGTAAAAATACAGTTTTCTTTTTTACCGAAAATATGTTTTGTTTCTTCTTCCATTATATAAAATATTTGATATTGCTAATTAAAAAAGAAGTACTAATATAAAATTAATACTTCTTTATGAATTTAAGATTGACGTGATAAAAATAGATCTATCTTTTCTTCAATTGAAGAAAGTCTTTCGTTGATACTTTGTAAACTCAGTTCTTCTGCTTTTACTTCGTTTTCTACATTTGATACAGTTGTTTGTTCAACTGGTGTAGTTGTTTCTTCACTTGATGTTGTGTTTTCGTCTGGTAGCATTTTAATTAAATTTAATAAATAAAATAATATATTAATAAGTGGCAAAATTAAACCATAAATTAACCAAAATCACAAACTAATAAACATTTACTTTTAAGAATCAATTATTAATAAATATATATAAATTTTGTTTTTATAATAGTTAGTTATTTATTAGTAAGTTTAAATTTACAGTATAGTTATCAATAAAAAATTCAGCAATTATTAATAAGTAATTTATTAATAATTGCTGAATAACAGTTGTTTTAATTAATAGTTAGTAATGAATAACTATTTAATTACTAATTTAGATGTTTTAAAAAGGCAAATCATCTTCAACGTCTCCGGCAGGTGCTTCCGGTTGGTTGTGGCTTTCTTCTGAATTACTATCTTCAACTTTTTTAGCTGATAATAATTCAATTTTTCTTACTCTGCAATTAACTCCGCTTTGCCAATCGCCGTTTTGATTTTTAAAGGTTTTAACTGATAAATCACCCTCAACAAATACCTTTGTGCCTTTCTTTAAATAATCTTTAACAGGGCTTTCTTTTGATAAAATACAGCTTACCCATGTAGATTTCTCAACCTGGTTTCCCTGACTGTCTTTAAACTTTTCATTTGTTCCCACTGAAAAGGAAACAAATTTATTTCCGTTTACTTCCATAACTTTGGCGTCTGTGCCAATGTTTCCAATTAATTGAACTTGTAACATTTTTTAAATTTTTTAATTATTGGCTTCATAATGAATTTATAAATGTTAAAGGCGGAGAGAAAATGGCTAAGAGCAAGGGCAATTTTTTAACCTTAGATAATGTTTTTATCAAAGCCGGTTTAGACCCCTTGGCTTTTCGCTACGCTTGTTTGAATGTTTATTATCGCAAACCAATTACTTGGGGCGATGATATTTTAGAGAACGCCGTTAATTCTTTAAAGCATTTACGTCATCAAGTTAGTGATTTGGGAACTACTGTTGGCGAAATTTCTCTTGAATATAAAACTAAATTTTTAAGTGCTTTAAACGATGATTTAAATTCAGCGTCGGCTTTGGCGGTTACCCAAGAAGTTTTGAAGTCAGATTTAAGTCAGGCTGACAAATTAGCCACGGTTTTAGATTTTGATAAAGTTTTAGGTTTAAAATTACAAGCCGAAGCGATTCCGGTCGAAATTATTGAATTAGCTGAGGCGCGCCAAACAGCTCGGAAAAATAATGACTTCGCTGGTGCCGATGCTTTGCGGGCTAAGATTGAGTCGGCCGGTTACTCAGTTAAAGATAGCGCCGGATCTTACATAATTATAAAAAAATAATTATGTCAGTTTCGAAAAATTTTTGGGCCAAATTGCGCCGACCGATTTTAGCTTTAGCGCCGATGGCCGGAATTAGTGATAGTCC
>Ga0118677_10011097_pt1 | contig 13608 bp, 13 predicted proteins | sample AliMusrvi5mmetaG_FD_86154 | JGI IMG/M metagenome (GOLD analysis project Ga0118677, IMG submission 86154)
CGCCGTGACAACCACCCGATCCCCCGCCACCACCGGAGATGACGCTTCGGCTCCTGAATCGGCCGCCCAGACAGTATGACCATCCCGGCGATCCAGGCAATAGACCCGGCCATCGTTCGATCCAACAACAACCCGGTTCGATGTCACCGCGGGTGTCGTGAACACCTCATTGCTGGCGCAGTGGACAGCCCAGACAAGTGCGGTCTTCGTGATATCGAGGCACAACACCGAACCATCCCGTGTTCCAACAAATGCCAGCCCGTCATCAAGCGCGGCGCCGCCCGCCATGGGACCATGATCGCCACTTTGAACCGATCCAACCGGACTTCCATCCCGAAGCGACACGCCATGCAGGGCGGAGTCACAGGCGCCGAATACCGCAACCCCTCCGCCAACCGCCGGGGGACAATCACAGCGACCTATCGGAAGGGATGCCCATACCAGTTTCCCGGCATCCAACGTAAGACGTTTGAGGATGCCATCAGCACGCGACAGGACCAGCACATCGCCCCCTCCGTCGCTTGTGGACGGGGTCCAGTTCGGGGAGCCCACAATATCGTCGCCGATCTTCTGTTTCCAAAGCACCTCGCCTGTCGCAGCGTCAAAAGCGCGCACGATGCCCTGATTCGACCCGATCAATATTTTTCCGGCCACACACAGCGGGGGCGTTGAAAACAATTCACGGGCACCGGACTCCGGATCCGCCGGCTTCGGCAGGACCGATGACCACACCTTCTTTCCCTGCCAGTTGACCGCCTGAAGGGTCCCGTTCCCACCCGCCACAAATATCAGGCCCCCGCTCACGACAGGGGGAAGCATGACGGGACTTCCCGTCTGATACCGCCATCTCACCGACAGGGTATCGGGTAAACTGGATAAAGAGACACCACGCAACGAGGGATCCCCGTGATAGGAAGGCCAATCGGTGCTTGCAGAAGCACCCTGAGCACACAACAGCAGAATCAAGAGTTTTACGCGAAGACGCGAAGACGCGAAACGGTGTTGTTTTCTGTCTGATTCCATCGTTATTCCCTACTTTTGCGACTTCGCGGCTTCGCGTAAAACAATCTTCTCTTTATTCGCAAGCTGTTCATAAACCCCGATCATACTGGCAGCCGTGTTGTTCACATCAAACCGGTCACGAACTGCGGCGCGCCCCGCCTCGCTCATCCGGCGCCAACGCGCCTCATCAAGGAGCACATTTTCCAAAGCCGCGGCCAGGGCGTCGGGATCGGCGGGATCATAGCAGACCCCGCCGCCTGACAGCTCGATGATCTCCGGCGAGGCCCCCAGCCGGGGCTGCACCACCGGAACCCCACTGGCCATCGCTTCCAACATGAACATCCCGAATGCCTCCGCATGCTGCATCGGAACCGACATCACCGTCAATGACTGGAGAAATTCACGGCGGCGTTCCCGGTCAAAATGGGGACAGAACTCAACCGTATCGAGCAGATGCTTTGCCGCCAGTTTCCGTTTCAACTCCTCCAGGAATGGATCGTCCTCCGGTGTCCGCCCCCCTGTGATTCTCAAGGCCAGGTTATTCACCCGCCCGCCCGCGCGGATCCGAATGAACGCATCAACCAGCACGCCCAAGCCCAATGATTCGGACATCCGGGACAAATACCCGATGACGGGCTGATCCGGATTCCACTGCGCCACCCCATAGGAGGCGGCCGTGACACCGATGGGAATGACATGGAAGCGCCCTGTCTCAACGCCTTGAAGGCGGGACTGCATGAGACGGTTGTAATAGTCACTGACCGGAATGAAGACGGCGATATCCTTTGCTTTCTCCGACATCAGGCGCCAGGCCTCCTGCGCGGCCTTTGGCTCCATCGAATCAATCCAGGAGTCCTCATCCTGCAACGTACAGACGACCGGCACGCCCAGTTCGCGCCTGATCCGTCCTGCCAATCCCAGGAGCAAGGCATTGGACAAGTGGACGATGTCGGGCTTTTCATGATGAGCCAGCCAGGAGATAAGGCGATCCAACTCATCCTTCTGTCCGCCATGCTCTCCTCTGAGAACAGACAGCGTCATATCCTCGAGGCCGCTGGCGCGGGTTGTCCCGGCGCGCCGGGCAACCCATTTCAGCAACCGACGCGAATCCAGCCAGCGCCTGAACCAACGCTGGACATGCCTGAAACCGGGAACTGTCTGGGCGAGATAGACCCCGACCGCACCATAAAAGACCGGAATATGCGGCGCCCCCATATCCTCGCCTTCCGTGAACAGGGGAAGGTACATGGGAACCAGAACCACATCATGCCCCTGCGCCCGCAAGGCCATCACAAGTTCCTTGTCCCTCATGCAATTCTGGCAATAGAAAACATCGCCAGTGCCAGGGATAATGTGAACGATTTTCATTTATCGAAAGACCAGTTCCCCGGCCTTAATATCAACGATGATCTCTCTCGACACTCGCTTTGATGACCCGAGCACGTGTTGCGCCAACGGCGCCTCGATGAGTTCCTCCACGACTCGACGAAGGTGGCGGACCCCGAATTCGTCGCTGTGTCCTGTTTCGACAACCAACCGCAAAGCAGCATCAGTAACGGTCAACCTCATGCCCATGGTGCTGGCAAGACGTTTCTCAAGACTACCCACGATTTTGCGCGCGATCACAAGGGCATTGTCTTCGGTAATTGGCTGAAAGACAACAATCTGGTCGATCCGGTTGATGAACTCGGCCCTGAAATAGTTCTTCAGCCCACTCTCAACCTTAGGAGCCGCCTCGTCCAGGATGACCAGTTTCAACATCTCGTCATCGGACAACGACTCGCCCCGTGTCATGGCCTGAACGAAATGCTCTGGTTCGACGAACTCGTGATCCGAGCGTTCCGCTTCGCCCACCGCAAAACGCCAGATAAGCAGAACTCCGGGAGAGGATTTCACGTTTTCCGTGTTCTCCTGATCCGATATACAGCACGCTCCTCTGCGGCGCAAGGCACGGCGGGCTTCACAGGTTTCAAGCTCGCCAGATTCTTACGCGCGGCTTGTTTCTCTTGAAGATCGGCAAATATCGCATCAAGATCATAATTAAATTTCCGGGCATGGGCCTCGCGAAATTTATGAATCTCTTCAATAATTGGATCTTTTCTCATCATCATTCTCCTTCAAGCAGTGCTTGGGGTGTACAGAGCACAGGCGCCGAATAGGCCGGGACTCCGGATTTGACGTCTGCTGAAGAAAGACATCCCAACGCCGCCCTCCCCAATATTTCAGGAAGCTCCTCACCGTACTCCTTCCGCAGTGTGTCGGGAATATACCGCAAACAGGGCGACACTCCGCCGCTTTCCGGCTTACCATCAACCACGCCACGGATGATGTGATAAATGAGCGCGCAGACTTCCTTCCCGTAATCTTCGATCAGTTCCGGCGTCACGAACTTGAGATAGACCGCTGGAATTGGCCAAGGATCATGATCTGCGCCTGTATCACTCATCGGTTATCTCCGGAAGCCATCCCGTCCCGCTTGTCATTCAGAGCGTAGCGAAGAATCTCGCTATCTTGCCCACCCCGGATCGCTAAGATTCCTCGCTTCGCTCGGAATGACAATCCTTTTCCTGTCATCCAGAGCGGAGCGATGGATCTCTCTTGTCCTCATTGCTCAGCCACGAGATTCCTCACTTCGTTCGGAATGACAACCATCTTATGCGTGTCATCCCATCTCATGTGTCATTCAGAGCGTAGCGAAGAATCTCCCTATCGGTCAACAAGGCGGCGATCCCTTCGGCAATCTCGGGGCAGTCCCTTCTCTTTTCTCGGGATGACAATAGCCCCACCAACCCCCGTGAAGCAAGTTCAACGAAAATGCATCTGCCACCATAACCCGTCTTGTGTTCACAAGCCGATCCGAGCTCACTGATTGTCACTATACGCGGACAGAAAATCATTCTGGATTCCGACTTGGCTGAAATCTATGGCGTTCCAACAAAAGCGTTGAATCAGGCCATCAAACGGAATCAGGGAAAATTCCCCTCTGACTTTATGTTTCAACTTGCGCCACAAGAGCTTACAAACTTGAGGTCACAAATTGTGACCTCAAGTTCAGAGGGTATGCGGTCACAATTTGTGACCGCATCTCACGGCGGACGCCGTCATCATCCTTATGCCTTCACTGAACATGGCGCAATCATGGCCGCCACTGTTTTGAACAGTCCCCGCGCCGTGCAAATGAGTGTGTTTGTTGTGCGGGCGTTCATCCGTATGCGGGCAGCCTTGGCGGATACACGGGACTTGGCACGAAAACTGGCGGCGCTGGAGAAGGAAATTAAAGCCCGGCTGGATGTTCACGAGTCGGCGATAGTGGATACATTACAGCGACTGATGGAGATCATAGACCCACCAGCCTTGCCCGAACCGCCAAGGGAACAAATCGGATTCCAAGTCAAAACTCCTTCCGTTGTGCACAAGTGATGTTTCCCCTGAAAGCAATGCCCGTTTATGGAGTGTGTCATCCCGCGCAAAGTCGTGAGATCTCCAAACGGGGCGCAATGGTGTAATAGGAAGATGCTTCGACTCCGCTCCGCTCAGCATGACAGGTCACACATTGTATCCGCATCCGGGAAACGGTTGTCATTCCGAGCGCATTGTCATGCCGAACGCATTGTCATTCAGAGCGCATTGTCATTCAGAGCGTAGCGAAGAATCTCTCTCTTGCCCACCCCGGGTCGCACGAGATTCCTCACTTCGTTCGGAATGACAATCCCGCCCTTGTCATCCAGAGCGGAGCGATGGATCTCTCTTGCCCTCGATGTGCCACTCGAGATTCCTCACTTCGTTCGGAATGACAATCCCGACCTCGCATGCCGCAAGATTCCTCACTCCGTTCTGAATGACAATCCTCTCCCAGTCATTCAGTGCGCAGCGAAGAATCTCCCTCACACCACCCCCGCCGTTCCTGCCACTTCGAGGCCGGCGCCGGACACAACCCCAAAACCTTCACAGCCAGGTCATCCCATTGTGGGTTCGACTGATTAATCAGGGCCTCTTTCTTATCACGAGACCAGCCTTTGATTTGCTTCTCACGGGCGATAGCATCCCGAATGTCGTTGAAAGTCTCGTAGCACATGAGCCGGTTGATGTTGTATCGCTGCGTGAATCCAGGCGTCTCCCCTTTCCGATGCTGTGTAACACGGCGCACAAGGCTGTTGGTCACGCCAGTATACAGCGTCGTCTGCTCTTTATTGGTCATGATGTAGACAAAGTAACTTTTCATGCCGACTCCATGTCATCCCGTTTCGCATGTCATTCTTCCCTGCTTGTCATTCAGAGCGTAGCGAAGAATCTCTCCCTTGCCCACCCCGCATTATCCGAGATTCCTCACTTCGTTCGGAATGACAATCCCACCCCGCATTATCCGAGATTCCTCACTTCGTTCGGAATGACAATCCTCTCCCTGTCATCCAGAGCGGAGCGATGGATCTCGCTTTCCCTCATTGTGCCGCTCGAGATTCCTCACTTCGTTCGGAATGACAGCCCATTTCGGAATGGCACCCATTATTGGGGTATTTCAATTCCCTATCACCGGAGCGCATCCCGCATGGCCGCCAGCATTGCACCCGCGTCGGGGAAACGATCCTTGGCATTGTTGGACAAGGCACGGTCAAGCACCTGTGCCAGGGGTTTGTGAATACCGTGGTCACGATCAAACACTGGGATAATCTTCCCATGCAAAATAACTTCCATGGGATCCTTGCCTTTCGGGAAGTCACGAGGAAGAGCGCCGGTGAGCATCACATAGAAAGTTGCGGCAAGGCTCCAGACATCGCTGACCGGCTTGACGTACTTGAAGTTTGTCAACTGCTCACGCGGCATGAACGCGGGTGTCCCCGCATACGCCCCGGTCATGGTCATTCCGCTGAAGCCGGCCTGCTCAAAGTTCTTCGAGAGGCCAAGATCACCGATTTTAGCCAAGAGGCCTTTCACTCCCTCGCCCTTTGGGAGAAGGCCAGGGTGAGGGTTCTGCGCCAGCAGAATGTTCTCCGGTTTCAGGTCCCGGTGGACCAGCCCCTTCCCATGAACAAACGCCAAACCCTCCAGTGATTGCAACATCAGGGGAGCAGCCTCAGCCAGATCCAATTTCCCACCACGCCGGCGGAGCAGGTCTGCAACGCTACCCGCATCACAGTACTCCATGATAAAGAAGAACGCGCCACCCGCCGCCCCTTGGTCAAGGAGCTGCACCAGGTTGGGATGCCGCAGGTCCTTCATCATCCGGATTTCCTGCTGGAATTTCTCCTTCGCCGAGGACTCGACGGCCACTCGCGAAAGCATGACCTTTACGGCGACCTGGGCCTTTGTCCCGGCTTTCTCCGCAAGATACACGGCCCCGAAACCGCCCTCACCGAGTTTCCGTTTAATCGCATACCCGCGAATAACCGGCAGCCCATCGCCTTGCGCTTCCTGCCCTTCTTCCCCGAGCATTCTGACCAGTTGTGCGACGGGATCGTTCTCGATGCTCTTGCGGCACTCGGCGCAGATATAGTCCCCCATGCGGCCGACGCCGATCTCGCGGCCAACATCCTTGCCACAGCGCCGGCACACAACGGGGCCGCCGGCCTTGGCATCCATCTCCACCTTGACCTTCAGAGCCGTCTGGCCTGCCTTGATCTCATCGCCGTCTTTCAGATTGATGTCGGGATACTGCTTCTTCTGGCCCTGTTCCGGCGTCTCGCCCTTTGCCCGCGAGCCAATCTGCTTCCCGTTCACCCAGGTCCCGTTCAGGCTGCCGAAGTCGCGGATGCAGGCATCAGGCGGATTCACTTCCAGAAGAAAGTGGTGCCGTGAAATCTGCTGGTCTTCCGGCAGGCAGCCGTGGCAGTCCGGCATTCGGCCAAAGATAAAGGTGTCGTGCTCGGCAAACGAAAAGGTTTTGCCCTTAAGTTTTCCTTCCGCAACTCTAATATGAATGGTTCCACTCATGAGCTCCCCACATAAGCAACAGTCATCTTTATGCGATGAATTATCAGTGAGATCCCTCACTTTGTTCGGGATGACATCTCTTGTGTTGTCATTCCGAGCGAAGCGAGGAATCTCCCTGTCCGCTGAATGTGTTCATGGATGCATGCCCCGCTTCACATAGGAAAATAATGATCCACGTCAGCCATCCACGCCAGCGCACCGGTCGGGCATTCCCGGACACACTCTGCCGCCACTTCGCCCAGCGCCGTCTCCAGCGGCCCATCAAAGGGAACGCCTACTTCGGTTCCATAACCGCGGCCCATGAAGGCAAGTCCGGCGCCAGCGCCGGCTTTTGCGGTGATCCGGACGCAGATGCCGCACTTGATGCATTTACCGGACTCGAAGATCACCTCGTCGCGGTCAGGACACGGGCGGGACGCCCGTGCCACCGTTGCATGGGCATCTTGCCCATGAAGACAGGGAGAGGACACCCGTGCCACGGGAGAGGATGTCTTGCGTGCATAGCTCAGCCGCCCCTCCGCGGCAAACTCGCGCTGGCTGGCGTTATATCGCCCGGAGAAATCGCGTAAGCGACAGTCCTGCGCCCGGCGGCAGTCACAATGAAGGCAACGCCTGCTTTCCCCGGCGGCCTCATCCCCAGTAAATCCACCAGCCATCCCGCGAGAGGGAGTTATACGTCCTGCGGGATTGGCTTCACGCACGAATTCAGCCAACTCCACTTTCTCCAACCGGCCCAGCCGCGAATTGAACTGGCGCGGCGTAGCCGTGGCCGGAATTCCATTCCGCATCTGGTCTATGGCACCGGCCATGGTCTTTCCATGCGCCATCGCACGCACCGCCATGCGCCCCGGATGCACGGCTTCACCGCCGGCGAAGATGACCGGATCCGAGGTGCGGTGTGTCGCCGCATCCACCTTGAATCCCCGGTCATCCGCGGCCAGCCCCCAGACCGACAACGAGGGTGTCGCAAATTTCCCCGGGGCCAGGACAATAAACTCATAGGCTGCCTTCAACTGCTCCAGTCCCGCTCCCGGCTCAATCCGGGTCTTCATACGGAACTCCACACCAAGTCGGCGGATCACCTCCACATCGCGATTCAAAACCGCGAAGGGAAGCACTGCGTTGGAGGTCCGGTACCGGAGTTGTCCGCCCGGTTCCTCATGATCGTCAAACACCGTACAGACATGGCCCGCACGGGCGAGATAATAGGCCGCCGCCAACCCCGCCGGCCCGGCGCCGATAATGGCCACACGCTTTCCCGGGTTTCTCTTCACGTCGTTCACCGGCAAATCGCTCTCAGCCGTGAGCCGTTCAACGAGGCAGATGGACACCGGGGCGTCGTGGCGTCCCCGCCGGCAGGCCTTCTCGCAGGGCGCGGGACATACGTGCCCGGTCACACCGGGCATGGCGATAGCCTCCCGGACCGTTGAGATGGCGTCCTGAAGCCGTCCATCCGCAATGAGGCGCAGCATCTGCGGAACATCCATAAGGGCAGGACAAGTCACCCGGCACGGGGCTTCGCAATCCCCCGCATGTTCGCTTAGCAGAAGGTCCAGCACGTTCTTCCGTTGAAGCCGGACATCCTCCGTATCGGTCGCCACCACCATCCCGTCAACGGCAGGCGCGCTACACGACGGGACCAGACGGCCTGTAGTCATATCCTTCACCACGCAGATCATGCATGATGTGAACGGCGCCGTCCCCTGCAAATGGCAAAGTGTCGGGATGGCGATCCCGAGTTTCTGCGCCGCATCAAGAATGGTGGCGCCGTCAGTAACGTCCACACTTCGTCCATCAATGGTCAATCGCGGCATGGTTCACCTTTCTCGCGAGAGATGCCGCCGGGGACGGCGGCTACTACAGAAGACGGGAGAGTGGTGTCACCTGTAGTAACCGGCGTCTCGCCGGTATGATCCAGGGGTGCTGTGGAGATCGCCACCGCATCCGCTGGACAGACCTGCCGACAGGAATCACACTTGGTACATTTGTCCTGTTGGATCTCATGCTTCCGGTACGGCGACAGCGCGATGGCATCCGCCGGACACACCTGGGCGCACCGTGTACACCCGATGCATTTGTCATTAATCGTATAGACAATCAGGGGCCTGCATTTCAGGGCGGGACACCGCCCCGCAATATGAGCCTCATATTCATCCCGGAAATGCCGGATGGTCGAGAGCACCGGGTTCGGCGCTGTGCGGCCCAGCCCGCACAAACTCCCGGTCTTCGTGGTCTCGGCGAGTTTCACCAGCCGTTCAATATCGCCTTTTTCGCCGCTCCCCTCGCATAGCCGGTCCAATATTTCCAGCATCCTCTTGGTCCCCACGCGGCAGGGCGTGCATTTTCCGCAGGACTCCTGCTGGGTGAATGTCATGAAATAGCGGGCCAGATCCACCATGCAGTCGGAATGATCCAGCACGACCAGCCCGCCGGATCCCATGATGCAGCCGGCCGCCTCCAGGGATTCATAAGAAACCGCCGTATTCCCCAATGATGCGGGAAGGCAGCCGCCGGACGGACCGCCGATCTGAACCGCCTTGAAACCCCGTTTATCCGGTGTTCCCCCGCCAATCTCCTCCACGATCTCCCGCAGCGAAATACCCATGGGGACTTCGATCAGGCCCCCGCGAACCACTTTGCCCGCCAGGGAGAATACCTTGGTCCCCTTGCTCGCCCCGGTCCCCAGCATCGCGAAACGATCCGGGCCATTCCGCAGGATCCAGGGTACCAGGGCGAAAGTTTCCACATTGTTGATCGCGGTGGGCTTGCCCCATAACCCGCGCTCCGCCGGATAGGGAGGACGGAAGCCGGGCATGGCGCGCTTTCCCTCGAGCGAAGCCAGCAACGCGGTCTCCTCACCGCTGACAAAGGCGCCAGCCCCTTCCACGATCTTCAAAGAAAGTCCAAATCCGCTCCCCAGAATGGACGGCCCGAGATAACCGGAAGACTCCATGCGGGACAAGGCTTCGCGTATCCGCTGAAGCGCAAGCGGATATTCGGCGCGGATGTAGAGAAATCCCTCATGGATCCCGATCGCGTAGGCGGCTATGACCATCCCTTCCAGCACACGATACGGGAACGATTCAAGTAGCATCCGGTCCATGAACGCACCGGGATCCCCTTCGTCGCCGTTGCACACCAGGTATTTCAGCGGCGCATCAGCCCGCCGAACCAGGCTCCATTTCTTCCCGGTTGGAAAACCCGCGCCCCCGCGTCCGCGCAAGCCCGAACGGGTGACGGACTCGACAATGGCCTCCGGGGTTCCTTCCGCCAGGCACGCCTTGAGCGCCTGCCATCCTCCATGCGTGGCATATTCGCCGATATCGAGCGGATCCAGATCGCCGCACCATTCGCTGGCGATCCGCTGCTGCTTGCCCAGAAAGGAACACACCGGCGCATCCCGCACGTCCAGGGCATACCGGCTGACCGGTTCCCAGACTTCATCCGTCAGCCAGTGCTCCAGAACCGTGTCGATGCCGCCCCGGATCCGCCGGATCACCCCTTTCGGTCTGAGATGACGTCGCACGATCCGGGCCGCATCCTTCGCCTGAACTTTGGAATACGTCACCGGCTCCCCGCCTTGGGCGACAACCTGCACCAGCGGGGTCTGATGACACATCCCCACGCAACCGACAGGCTTGATGACCGCGGGGACACCCAGTCTTTGAATTTCGTCTTCAAGCTCGCGCCGGACCTCCTGACTGCCGCCCGCGACACAACATGAGCCGACCCCGATCCGGATTTCCGTGAGGCCTGTCCCCTGCGCCAGCCCCTGGTCATGTCGAACCGGTACGGCGCCACGCTTCTCCAATTCCAGAAAGTCCCGCAACGCGCGGGGCACGGTCTCCGAGGTCAGATGCCCATAGGTAACGCCGTCAATCTTGATGACCGGGGCCAGCGTGCAACACCCCAGGCAGGCCACGCGCTCGATGGTAAACGTGCCATCGGGATCGGTATCCCCGCCGTCCCCGATTTTCAGGTGGCGCACCAAAGCGTCCTGGATCAGATCCGAGCCTTTCACATGACAGGCCGTGCCATGGCAAACACTGATGATGTGGCGCCCCACCGGTTTGTGGCGGAACTGGGAATAGAACGTCGACACCCCGGCAATGGCGGCGGGCGTGATGTCCGTCAACTCGCACACCCGGCGCAACGCGGCTTCAGGAAGGTAACGATAATGTTGCTGCAATCCCTGCAAAATTGCAATGACCGCCGACGGAGCACGCCCGAATTCGGCGACGGCGGCGTCGACATATTTCAGATCGATGATCTCAGATTTCAGATTGCTTGCGTTGTTCACGGGCTCCTTGCTCCAACACAAAACAACGTCTTGAGTCCACGGATCAGGATCCTGTCGCCGACGAACACCGGGGAACCATCGCTGGGCTCTCCCAATGTGGCCTTTCCGAGCTCTTCGAATTGGCGGCCGGCCTTGAGGATAAGAACCTGCCCGCTGCGTGCCACCAGATACAGGTGGTTTCCCGCCAGTCCCGGCGACCCGTAAAATTCTCCTTCAAGAGTCTTCTCCCAAACCTTCTTCCCCGTCTTGATCTCAAGGCAGATCAGCATTCCTGATGCCGTCACCGTATAGATCAGCTCGCCATCGCTGACCGGCGATGCCACGTCCGTGACGCCCACCTCGGAAATCCACGCAACATGTGTGGCGGTCACGTCGCCGGTGCCGTCCGGGCGGATGGCATAAACCTTGTCCCCGGTGATTGATGCCACCACCAGTCCACCGGCATAGATGGGCGATGGCGCGACATCGCTTCCCGTACACTTGACCTTCCAGAGTTCACGCCCGGAGACCGCATCGTAGGCCATGATACAGTCATTTGCCACCGTCACAAGTTGGGGGCCTTTCTTTGTCTCGATCAAGATCGGGGAAGGCCAGGAGTCGGCAACAGGTCGGGGAGTGGCCCAGACGGCCTTCCCGGTGGCGGCATCCAGAGCGATGAGTTTGGAGGTTTTCCCCTTCTCGGTATCCTGATCGAATTGCAACAGTATCCTATCCCGATAGCTCGCCAGAGATGAGGAATGCCCGTATCGGTTGGCCGGGAGTCCCAAGTCCGACGTCCACAGGGTCCGCGAACAGTGATCTATCGCCGCCACATCGCCATTGGCAAAAAGGGAATAGACGCCTCGTTCGTCAACCACCTGAGTGGGAGCCGCAAATCCCGTCTCCTTGTCAACCTCAGGCGTTTTTTTCACATGTCCGGGATCAGGTCTGACGTCCATCCGCCAGAGCAGGGTGCCGTTGGCGATATCGTAACAATAGACCTCCCGCCGCTCCTCCGTGGCGCCGGTCACATAAACCCGGTTTTCCCGGATCACCGGCGAACTCATTCCCCGAAGCGGTACTTCGGCTTTCCAGAGGATTCCCGAACCGGTGGCGCCGTCCCAATACACCGGCGCATTTGACCCGGCGGCCACACCGTTTCCCGACGGGCCGCGGAAGGAAGACCAGTTCACGCCGGACTCGCCCCCCCCATGTTGCCCGGCAGGGCGTGGCGTCCCACCGGACAGCTTGGAGTCACGCTTATCCATCAGTCCCAGATACAACGCGGCCGTAAAGACCGCCACGATCACCCCGGCCAGGGACCAGCGGGCCGAGGATTCGGTTTCCAGTTGATCGGGGAGCGGCGGATAGTATCTCGGATCGGGCTCCTTCTTCCGCAACACGGCCACCACCCTCAGGCTGATCAGGGAGACGGCCACACCGGCCAACAGGAAAACAATACCGGACTGACGCGAGGCCAGCCCGTTGAAATAATACCGGCGGGTGATCCAGTCCAGGTCGCGGATCTTGTCGCGGACCGCGTCATCCACGGGATTGGCTTTCAGGACGGTCCTCAACTGATCCAACTCGGGATTGTTCAAGGGCGAGGCCAGCCTGATGGTCATAAGGTTGGAGGCCAGTCCGATCGCCACCAGAAGCGAGAATGCGCACGACACCGCCGCGATGGCGAGGGCCAGTCGATAGAGTCCTGTAGTCTGCCCCTGGTTACTCATGCCCCGCCCCCACTTCCCCAAGCCGTTCGTGTTCCTTCGGGCAGGATCGGAAACACCGCGCACAGCTCAGACATTCACCGCGATCAATCGTGTAGTCGTTGCGGGAACGCCGGATGGAATTCCCCATCAGGCTCAACCCGAATATCCCGCCCAGAAAACCACCCAGCCACCCACCCCATCGGTGAAATTGTTCCCGGACAACGTCAGCCCCCTTTGCCAGTTCCTCCGGGTTTTCACCGGAGCCTTGAAAGGCCTCCAACTCAACGGACATGGCGCCCTCATGGGCCGCATCTTTTCCCTGAACCACCTCCGCCAGCCGTACCGTGGCCCGCCATGCCAGCGCCACGCAAAGCACGACCAAAGAACCGGCGACAACAATCGAACTTCGCGTCCAGGCAGCGCGGCGGCAGGCCCAGTCGGCACGCTCGCGATCGACCAGGAGAATAGCCGCGACTGTCTTCCCCGGGGCGAAGGAACTTGATGCCATGTCCTCCTCCGGTTGCCATCGCCGCCCCCAACCTCGTCCGCTGCCCGAGCCACCGCACAAGAAACCACGAATGCACAACGTTCTTCCAAGCTCGCGCGCGTACATCTACTATTTGTCAAAAGAATGTCGCCGATTGGGAGTGCAGTTCGTACTAAACGCGCGCGAGCTTGGAAGAACGT
>Ga0118677_10011098_pt1 | contig 13607 bp, 13 predicted proteins | sample AliMusrvi5mmetaG_FD_86154 | JGI IMG/M metagenome (GOLD analysis project Ga0118677, IMG submission 86154)
CCTTGAAGGCTCTCCTGGACAGGGGCGATCAGGTTGAACACGCTGACGGGAGAGGAAGGGAAGACCGGCACGACCAGGCGCAGCAGGAGCAGGCCCCAGAGCAGGAGGTGCACCCGGGCGCCGAGGCGGTGCCGGAACAGCGCCTTGAAGGCGAGGACCGCCAGGGCGCAGTTCGTGCCGAGCACCGCCGGATAGCCGCGGCCGAAGACCCGGAAGACGGTCCCCAGCAGCACGGGATAGGCCGGCTCGCGATAGGCGCTGGGCCGGCCGTCGAGACGCAGGCTCCAGGATTGGGCCACTGAGGTGGCGAGCTCCGCGTAGCCGTCCACGCTGACGATGTCCTCTCCCGGCGCCTGCGGCGGATGCCGCCAGCCGAAGCCGAGACGGAGGAGCAATCCCAGGGCGAGCAGGGCCGGCAGGGCCAGACGTTGCCAGGGCCGGGGCTTCATCGCGGCGCGACGCAGCCGTCGAACTTCGGCACGCGCAGGGCGCCTCTGGCCCAGAGCCAATAGGTGAACATGGATTTGAGCACGTCCAGGCCGTAGCGGAACACGTTGACCCCGCATTTTTCCGTGCCGTAATAGGTGGGGATGGGCCTCTCGCATATGCGCAGCCCCTTGATCTTGAACTGGATGATGATCTCGGTGTCGAAATGGTAGTCGTTGGAGCAGAGGTCGAAGGGGACCTGGGCCAGGGCGGCGCAGCGGAAGACCCGGAAGCCCGAGTGGAACTCGGAGAGGTGCATGCCCAGGATGCGGTTCTGTATGGCGGTGAGGAACTTGTTGCCGAGGAACTTGTGGATCGGCATCCCGCCCTTCAGGGGCAGCCCTGCGATGCGCGAGCCGAAGACCATGTCCGCCTCGCCGCGTTCCAGGGGCTCCAGCAGTCCCGGTATCTTTTCGGGCGCGTATTGGGCGTCGCCGTGCAGCATGATGACGATGTCGAAGCCGTTGTCGATGGCGTAGCGATAGGCCAGCTTCTGGCTGCCGCCGTAGCCGCGGTTGCTCTCGTTGCGGAAGACCTCGAGCTTGTCCAGCCCCTTGGCCTCGCGGTAGCCGATCCCGATGAGGTAGGTGTTGTCCGGGCTGGCGTTGTCGACGACGAATATCTTCTTGACCTTCTCCTTGATCGTCGGGGGGATGCGGTCGAGCACCACGGGCAAAGTGTAGGCCGCGTTGTAGGCCGGGATGAATATGGCGATCTTGAGTTCGGACATGTCCCGGAGCCGCCGTTGGCTGCGGCGTATGTTAGCATTTCGAGGCAGCCCCCGGCTGTGGTATCATTACCGGGCCATGGCTGCGGACCAGAACGCTGATCTTCGGAAGCGCATCCTGGAGCTGGTGGGGCAGTACGCGCGGCAGAAGTTCGCGCCGCGGCCGTTTGCGCCGGGCCAGGACCTCGTCCATTACGCCGGCCGGGTCTTCGACGGCGACGAGCTGACCCACGCCACCGACGCCGTCCTCGATTTCTTCCTGACCGCCAACCGGTTTTCCGAGCAGTTCGAGGCGGATTTCGCCGATCATTTCGGGGCGCCCGGAGCCTGCCTGGTCAACTCCGGCTCTTCGGCCAACCTGCTGGCCATCACCGCGCTGACCTCCCCCAAGCTGGGCGAGCGCCGGCTGCGGCCGGGCGACGAGGTGGTCACGGTCGCGGCGGGATTCCCCACCACGCTGGCGCCCATCCTGCAGAACGGGCTGGTCCCGGTCTTCGTGGATGTGGGCATCGGCGATTACACCGCGATCCCGGAGCGGGTCGCGCAGGCCGTCGGCCCCCGGACCCGGGCCGTCATGATGGCGCACACCATGGGCAACCCCTTCGACCTGGACGCCGTGCAGGAGACCGCCCGCCGGCACGGGCTCTGGCTGGTGGAGGACAACTGCGACGCCCTGGGCTCCACCTACCGCGGCCGGCTGACCGGCACGTTCGGCCACCTGGCGACCTTCTCGTTCTATCCCGCGCACCACATCACCATGGGCGAAGGCGGCTGCGTCATCGCCTCCGGCGACACGGCGGAGGAGCTGGGGCGCATCGTGCGCTCGCTGCGCGATTGGGGCCGGGACTGCTACTGCGCGGGGGGCGAGACCAACACCTGCGGCAAGCGCTTCGCGCAGCAATTCGGGACGCTCCCGGCCGGCTTCGACCACAAATACGTCTACTCGCACATCGGCTACAACCTCAAGCTCACGGACCTGCAGGCCGCGGTCGGCTGCGCGCAGTGGCGCAAGCTGCCCGGCTTCATCGCGCGGCGCAAGGACAATTTCGCGTATCTCCGGAAGGCTCTGGCCCCCTACGAGGACCGCCTGGTCCTGCCCTCGGCCACCCCCGGCTCGGACCCGGCGTGGTTCGGCTTCGTGATCACGGTGCGTGAAGGCGCGGGCTTCACCAGGACCGATCTGCAGCGCCACCTCGAGGAGCGCAAGGTGGAGACACGGGCGCTGTTCGCCGGCAACCTGCTGCGCCACCCCGCGTTCCTCGACATCCCGCACCGCGTCTGCGGCGACCTGCGCAACACCGACCGCATCACCGATTCCACCTTCTTCGTGGGCGTCTATCCGGGGCTCGACGAGCCGCGGCTCGCCTACATGGCCCAGGCCTTCCAGGATTTCCTCAAGGCCCGCTGAGGCGCGGATGGCCACGCCCCGGAAGCTGCGCTGCACCGTCTGCGAGCTGCGCGACCATGGGGGCCGCGTCTACTCGCTGCGGCTCAGATCCGAGCGGCCCCTGCCCCAGTTCCGGCCCGGGCAGTTCCTGCATCTGGCCCTGGATCCCTACGATCCCTCCGGCTTCTGGCCGGAATCAAGGGTCTTCTCCATCGCGAGCTCCCCTGGCCGCCAAGACGAAGTGGAGATCGTCTATTCCGTGAAGGGGCGGTTCACCTCGCGGATGGAGAAAGAGCTGCGCGCGGGCGGCGAGGTCTGGGTCAAGCTGCCTTACGGGGAGTTCGTGGTCTGCGCGCCCGCGGGAGCGGAGGTGGCGCTGGTCGCGGGCGGCACCGGCGTGACGGCGTTCACGGCGTTCCTGCAGGAATACGCCGCCTGCGCGGTCGAGGACGGTTCGCGCGTCCATCTTTTCTACGGCGCCCGCAGCCCCCGGCTGCTGCTCTTCCGCGAGAGCCTCGCGCGCCTGGCGCAGGCGCGCCCGGCCTTCCGGCCCCGTTTCTTCGCGGAGGAGGGGGCGCTCGACAGCCCCGGCGTGGAGGCGGGCCGGCTTTCCCTGGACCCGGTCTGGGCCGCCTTGCGGGCGCCCGCGGCCGCGGCCTACTACCTGTCCGGCCCGCCGGTGATGATCCGGGCCTTCTCGGAAGAGCTGGCGGGGCGCGGTGTCGCGCCCGGGTCCATCCGAGTGGATGCCTGGGAGTAGCGGCGCGGCGCGGTTCGCGACAGCGGCTTGAGCCACATGGAGAAGAGGTACTGCTCGCTGCGCCGCACGCCGCGGCCGGCGTCCAGGATCGCCTCCAACTGAGCGGTGACCGCGCGCGGCGGCGCGCCGGGCTTGACGTCCCGCCCCGCCCGCCAGGAGAAGTAGGAACGGACCCGCAACGGCACCAGGAAATAATCGGCCCACATGCCGGGATGGTCCCGTAGCCGCGCCCGGACCAGGGCGCGGTTGACGTAGGCCCACATAGGGGAGTTGCCGAACCGGCAGGCCGCGTCGAGGTCCGCGAGCGCCTCCCGGCATCGTCCCGCCAGGCGCTTGGCCTCGCCGCGCCAGATGAGGGCTTCCTGGTCCTCGGGATGGGCCCGGAGCTGGGCGTCCAGGTCGCGCAGCGCCTCCGGCAGGCGCCCCAGCTTGAGCAGGGCGGCGCCGCGCCAGCAGAGGGTCAGGGGGAACGGGCTCGCTCTCGTGGCCGCGGCCAGGGCCAGGGCGGCGTCCAGGTCCCGCAGGGCCGCGGCGTAGGCGCCGGTCCACAGCCGCATCTCCGCGCGCCAGACCAGGATCGCGGGCCGGTCCATCTCCGGCACCGTGCGGTACAGTCCGCCCATGGCGGCGAAAGCTTCCCGGGATCGGCCCTGGGAGAGCGCGATCTCGGCCAGCAGCGCGCGGGCCTTCCAATACTGGGGCGCGCCCTGCAGGACCGCCTGGAACTCCGTCGCGGCCTCGGCGAAATCCCAGCGGTTGTTGAGCAGCATCATGCCCCGGTGCCAGCGCATCCAGGAGTAGCGGCGGGGCAGGTCGAGGAGGCGTTCGCTCTCCTGCAGGGCCTCGCTGGACCAGTGCAGGCGGTCGAGGAGCACCGTGGTCAGGAGGATGCGCCAGGGCCGATGGCGGACCGTCGGGCGCCGGACGAGGGCCTGGAGGAGGTCGTAGAGGCCGGAATCCGGGGCCGTGGCGAAGCCGCGGTCCAGCGGATACATGAGGGCTTCGATGACCTCGGCCGGCGGCCGCGAGGCCATGATACGTTCGCCCAGGTCGAAGGCGTTCTCGAACTCCCCCGCGGCCACCAGGCCGCGCATCCTTTGGACGGCTTCCACGCGGGGGGAGTCGGCCGGGATGCCCCCGGCGCCGCGCCGAGTCGCGATGACGCTCACTGGCGACATTATATACTATGTGTCATGGCGCCCGCGTACGCGCAGTCCCCGGACGAGCCGCGGCGCGTCGAGATCCACCTGGGGACCCGCTGCAACAGCCGCTGCGCCTTCTGCATGAGCAGCGTGCCGCGCGACCAGCGGGAGCCATGGGCGGCCCCGGAGCGGGTCCGGGCGGAACTGCGCCATTACTCTAAGCGCGGCTGCCGCGCCGCGGGCTTTCTGGGCGGCGAGCCCACCGCCTATCCCGGACTGGCCGCCTGCATCGCCTACGCCAAGAAGCTGGGCTACGCCCGGATATCCGTCTGCACCAACGGCCTGCGGTTCTCCGATGCCGGGTTCTGCCAAGCGCTGGTGGATGCGGGGCTCACGCGCGTGACCCTTTCGGTGCACAGCCACCAGGCGCGCGTGGAAAACCGGCTTATCACCCGCGTCCGCGGCGCGTTGGCCTGCAAGGTGCGGGCGATCCGCAACCTCGTCGCCTTGCGGGACCAGGGGCGCCTGCCGGGCAATATCGCTTTGAACCCGGTGCTATGTCGTCCCAATCTGGAGGGGCTGGAGGGTTATGCGGCCTTCTTCGGAGGCCTCGGCGTTGACGACATCCGCTTCAACTACATCTGGCCGCACGGCGAGGCGCGCGGCGAGCGGGCTTGGGTCCCGTCTTTCCGCGAGGCCATGCCGCGGGTGCTGCGTCTCATCCTGCGCAATGAGAAGGGCTCCCGCAGGCGCCTCTCTTTCGGCGGGGTGCCCAAGTGCGCCCTGCTCCTGGCCGGGGTCTCGCCGCGCCTGCTGGAGCATCTGGCGGCCAGGTATTTCGACGAGGCCGGCTTCGATCCGGGCAATGACGTGACCATGGCCGGTCAAGCCGGCGGGCGGGATGAGCGGTTCGTCTGGCAGGAGCGCAAGAGGGACGTGCTTAAAGTCCAGGCACCGGGCTGCCGGAACTGCCGGCATCGGGATAGCTGCGAGGGGGTATGGGCCAGTTACGTGGACATCTATGGCTTCGGCGAGTTGACCCCGCTGTGAGGGCCGTCACTTAGGACAGCAATAGACGGTCGGTAGGTCGGTATTATTCTTGTACTGGGTGAGGGTTCCCCAGTTTGCGATTCTGGTGCCCGTATTCAAGGCATAGACCTGGGTGGTCGTGATGCCTCCGCCTAAGTCGACATAGACATTACCGCCGCGATTCTGGTAGGACACGCCCGAAATGAATAATCCCGGGGTCCAAGTGGCGTAATAGCCCACTCCGCATAAAGTGCCGTTGGCGTTGCCCGCGACGGGATTGCCGCATCCGGTCGCGGTGTTGTCGATGTACAGATAGCCCTTTTGCGGGGAAGAGGGCGCGAAGGCCAAGCCCGCGCCGCTGCCGTTCAAGACGACGTTGCCGGCGGCTATCTGGAGTTTCGCCGCAGGGCTCGTGGTGCCGATGCCGACGTTGCTGGAGGCCGTCGTGGCCAGAAAGGTGTTCTGCGTGGTGATCATCTGTGTGTAGACGCCTGATGGGGCGGGGTAATAGTTCGATAAGTTCACGCTTTCCGAGCCCAATTCAGGGGCGAAGGCGAGCAGGATGGCCGCCGCGAAGCCCAGGGTCACCGCCTGCGGCGGCAGGGTCAGGTCGAAATGGATGTTGATCTTTTTTCGGCTCATAGGGACTCCTCGTATCTTCACCGTGGACAGCAATAGACGGCCGATACCGCTCCCTCGGTGGTATACGGAGGCAAGGCCTGAGAGACGGTCCCCCAACCCGCCGCCGCGCTAGGACTCGATATGTGTTTGTTGGTCTGGGCGTTCTTCCAGCATAAACCGGCCTGCGAGCCGGTCGTGAAGGCGCAGGCTTGGCTCGTATTGGGGCCGCCGGTCAAGGCCAGATAGACGTTCCCACCGTGATTCTGGTAGGAAAAGCCGTTGATATAGAGTCCCTGGGTCCAAGTGGCGTAATATCCTGACGGGCAGACGCGGTTGCTGTTGGGCGCGACAATGCCCGGGAAGGTGCAGCCGGAGGAGTCGAGGTTGATGCGCAAATACCCCTTGGTTGCGGGCGAAGGAGTATAATCGAGCCCGCCGCCGATGCCGTCTATTATGAGATTGCCGGAAGCGACCTGGAGTTTCGCCGCAGGATTGGTGGTGCCGACGCCGACGTTGCCGGAATTGGTGGCGAGGTAGGCGTTCTGATAGGTTATCATCTTGTTGTATACGCCGGAGGGGGCGGGGTAATAGCTCGTCAAGTCTACATTCTCAGAGCCCAATTCGGGCGCCATGATGAGCAACAGCAACGCCGCGATGCCCAAGCGGAATGAGCGCGGCGGCAGGGACGATAGATCCCAACTGATATAGATGTCTTTGCGCATGGCCGCACCGTCTCCCGGCGCGTCGCGATAGTATAACAGGCCCAGGCGGGATTGCAAGGTCGGAATTGTTTCGGCGGCGCAGGCGTTTTGGCCGCCTTGTAATGGGCCAGGGGACACTAGTAAACTGTAGGAGATGCGCCAGGCCGCCGGTTGGGAAAGCGTGATCGTGGGAGGCGGGCCTGCTGGCTTGGCCGCCGGATTGCATCTGGCGCGGGCGGGCTATCGCGTCCTGCTGGTCGAATCCGGCCGCCTGGGCGGCCAGGCGCGCGGCTTGGGCCGCATCGAGAATTATCCCGGATTCCCCGCCGGCATCGACGGCGGTCGGCTCATGGAGCGCTGGGTCCGGCAGGCCCGGCGCTGGGGCCTGCGGACCCGGCATGCCACTGTCCGACGGGCCCGCCGCGGGGCCCGGGGGTTCCTCCTGAGCCTGGGCCAGGGCAGGGCTCTGGCCGCGCGCAGCGTCGTCTACTGTCCCGGCGCGCCTTTCGACGATCTGGCCCTTGCCCAGGAGAAGCGGCTGCGCGGGCGCGGGGTCTTCCACGCGGCCTTCGATCGCGCCGGCCTCTGGAGCGGGCGGACCGTGGCCGTGGCCGGGGGCGGCGAGGCGGCCGCGCACCAGGCGCTGGCCCTGTCGCGCCGCGCCCGCAAGGTCTATCTCATCTGCCGAGGCGGCGCGGTCAAGGCGCATCGCCTGCTGCAAGGTCGGCTGCGCCGCGACCCGCGCATCGAGAGGCTCTTGGACGCGCGCGTGCTGCGCCTGCACGGCCGCCGCCGCCTGGAAGCGGTGGAGGTCTTCCGCCGCGGCGCCCGTCGGCGCCTCGCGGTGGACGCGCTCTTCGTCCTCGTCGGGAAAGTCCCGCCCCGCCTGCCTTTTCCGGCCGGGCGCTTGCCGCCCGGATTCTTCGTGGGCGGAGACGCCGCGGGCGAAGACCGCCAGGTGGTGGTCGCGGCCGGATCGGGGGTCAAGGCGGCCATGCGGTGCATCGGGTTCCTGGAGGGCCGGCCGTGAGGATCGCGGAGGAGCGGCAAGCGGCGGGGCTGGCCACCCTGTACTTGGCGGAACTGCCGGGCGAGCCGCCGCGCCGTGTGGAGTTCGTGGACACCAGGGAGCCGGGCCTGCCCAAGGCCGCCAAGTGGGTCATGATGATATCGACGCAGGCGGGCTGCGCGGTGGGCTGCCGCATGTGCGACGCGGCCGCGGCCGGCTATCAGGGCAACCTGTCGGCGGCGGAGATGCTCGACCAGGTCCGGTTCATGGCCCGGCGGAACCCGGACCTGGACCTGCTGCGCCACCCCAAGGTCAAGATCCACTTCGCGCGCATGGGCGAGCCGTCCCTGAACCCGGCGGTCATCGAGGCCTTGCGCGGTCTGGCCAGGGAGTTCCCCGGCCCGGGGATCATTGCCAGCGTCTCCAGTGTGGCGCCCAAGAGCCCCGTGACCGCGGCCTGGTTCGCGGAACTCTTACGCGTCAAGGACGAATGCTTCGGCGGCGGGCGCTTCCAGCTCCAATTCTCCCTGCATTCCGTCGACGAGGAGAAGCGCCAGGAGATCGTCCCGATCAAGAAGTGGCGCCTGGAGGAGGTGGCGGACTTCGGCCGCCGCTTCGTCAAGCCAGGAGACCGCAAGGTGACCATCAACTTCGCTCCCGGCCCGGGCGAGGCCTTGGAGCCGGGCGCCATCGCCCGGGCCTTCGACCCGCGGCATTTCCTCATCAAGGTCACGCCGGTCAACCCCACTTTGGCGGCGCAGCGCAGCGGGACGGCCTTCGTCTGGGACGAGGCCCCGCCGCCGCTGCGGGCGGCCGCGGCGGAGCTCGAACGCAGCGGCTTCCAGGTCATCTTGTCGCCCAGCTCCCCGGAGGAGGTGGCGTCCGAGACCTCCTGCGGCCAGCTCTGGAGCGAGCGCCTCAAGGCCTCGGCCGCCGCCGGCCTGCGCGCGCAGAAGCGCGAGCTGGACTGCTATGTCACGATCGACTCCATGCCTCTGAAGGCCGAGGCCTGGCTGCGGGAGGCGTCGCCGCGGCGCTGCCCGGCTCCGCCCTTCGACCCGGCCGCGGCCGCCCTTTTGGTCGTGGACATGCAGGATTTCTTCCTGGACCGGAGCGCGCCGGCCTATCTGCCCTCCGGCCGCGCCGCCCTGCGCAACGTCAGGCGTCTCGTGGAGGCCTTCCGCGCCGCCGGACGGCCGGTCTTGTTCACGCTGCACGCGCACGAGGACCTGGCCCGGGACGGCGGGCTCATGGCCCGTTGGTGGAAGGATGCGTGCCTGGCGGGCTCGCCCTGGGCCCGGGTGGCGGCGGTCCTGGAGCCGCGGGCCGGCGACACCTACCTTAAGACGCGCTACAGCGCTTTCTCCAACCCGGCTCTGGAGGCGCGGCTGAAGACGGACCGGGTCACCCAGCTGGCGCTGGCCGGGGTCAAGACCGACCTTTGCGTCGAGTCCACGGCGCGGGCCGCCTTCGACCTGGGCTGGGACACCTTCGTGGCCGTGGACGCCACGGCCGCCCGCACCGAAGCCCAGCACATCGGCGCCCTCAAGTCCTTGGGGCGCGGTTTTTCCGCCCTGACAGACACCGGGCGGCTCGTTGCCGGCGTCGGTCAGGGTGGAAAAAGGTATACTATTGGTATCGAATGAAAAGAATACTATTGACGAGCATTTGCCGGCCTCTGGGCCCCGAGTACGGAGACGGCCCCAGCGTGGGATATGAGCTGCTTTTCGGCCAAGTCACCCGCGCGCAAGGCATTTTCAGCCCCCGGGCGGTCCATCACCACTTTGCCCTGGAGTATATCGCCGCCAACATCCAGGCTCCCGCCGTGGTGCTGCAATATCCTTCTCGCCGCGAACTCATCCGGGAGCTTAAGAAGGGCTACGATTACGTGGGCGTCTCCTTCATCCTATCCACGTTCCACCGCATGAAGGAGATCGTGGCTCTCATCCGGCGCTACGCTCCGGAGAGCCGGATCGTGCTGGGCGGCTACGGGACGGTGCTGGGTGAGGAGTTCCTCAAGCCCTACGGAGATCATATCTGCCGGGGCGAGGGGGTCGAGTTCTTCCGGAAGCTCCTGGGCGAGGAGCATCATCCCGGTCCGTACCAGCATCCCTTGGTCGTCAGCCGGCTCAAGGTCTTCGGCCTGCCGGCCGGCAACACGGGCATGATCTTCGCAGGCCTGGGCTGTCCGAACGGCTGCGACTTCTGCTGCACCTCCCACTACTTCAAGCGCCAGCACATCAAGCTCCTGCCCACGGGGCGGGACATCTTCAACGTCGTGGAGCGCTACCTGGACATGGACCCGCACATGTCCTTCACCGTCATCGACGAGGATTTCCTGCTCGACAAGAAGCGGGCCATGGAATTCCGGGAGCTGGCGCTGCAGTCCGGCCGCCCGCTCTCCATCTTCGCCTTCGCCAGCATCCGGGCCTTGAGCCAATATCGGGTCGAGGAGCTCCTGGAGATGGGCATAGACGGGGTCTGGATCGGCTACGAGGGCACGCGCTCCGGCTACAGCAAGCAGGCGGGCCGGCCCGTCGCGGAGGTGTTCCGGGAACTGCGCGAGCACGGCATCACGATCCTGTCTTCCATGATCGTGGGCTTCGACTATCAGGACGAGGCGACGGTGGAGGAGGAGCTCGACGGCCTGCTGGCCTTGAAGCCCGCCCTGGCGCAGTTCCTCATCTACGGCCCCACGCCCGGCACGCCCTTCTGGGACCGGGTGCAAGCCGAGGGGCGGCTGCGCGCGGACCTGGCGGCTGACCCCGAGGCTTTTTGCCGCAGCGCTTCCGGCTTCACCGCCATGGTCAAGCACCCCAAGCTCTCGGCCGCGCAGATCGAGGGGCTCCAGCGCCGCTGCTTCGCCGAAGATTACCGCCGGCTCGGGCCCAGCATCTACCGCGCGGTGGAGGTCTGGCTCAACGGCTATCTCAAGCTCAAGGATTCTACGAATCCTATGTTGGCCCGGAAGGCCGCCGTCTTCGCCCGTGACATCCGCAATGCTTACCCTATATTCCTCGCAGGCCGGCTGTTTGGCCCCAACCGCGAGGTCCGGGCCTGGATCGCGGACCTGGAACGCCGGACGCACGCGGCCTTGGGCGCGCCGACTTGGCAGGAGCGCGCCGCCGCCGCGGCCGGCGTGTGCGCCGCGGCTTGGACCGGCCTGACGCTCAAGCTGGGGCTGTTCCAGCACCCGCGCCTGCTGCGCACGGCCTATCGCCAGCCGGATTCCGCCTGGGCCGCTCACGGCGTCTGGGAGTCCTTGGCCGCGCGCCTCAAGGCCCGGGATTTCCGGATGCAGGTGGAGTTCCTGCACGCCCGGCGCGAAGTCTGGCTCAAGTGCGAGGGCAAGCTGAGCGGCGCGGAGACGGCGCGCCTTTGGCAGGCCCTGGGCCAGTCCCTGGGGCGCAGCCGCAGCCGCGTGATCCTGGATTTGAAGCGGTTCCACTGGGAGGGACCCTCCCTCTCTCCTGAATTCAAGGCCAAGCTGGCTCAGTGCCAGGACCGCATCCGCGTGGTCCTGCCCAAGCTCCAGCACGCCCATCCGGAACTCCTCATCCTGGCCCAGATGCTTCGCGAGTACAAGGGCGGCTTCGGGCTCTAGGCCGTGGCGAAGCCGCCGTCGCGGAGGCTGGAGGCCCTGCGCCGCCGAATCGATTTTTGGGACCGGGCCATCGTGCGCGCCCTGGCGCAAAGGTCCCGGCTCGTGCGCGCCCTGGCGCCCCTCAAGCCCCGGATTCGGGACCTCCGCCGGGAGGCCGGCGTGCTGGCCAACGTCCTGGGGCAGGCCCGCCGCAGCGGCGCGGACCGCGTCTTCGTGGAGCAGGTGTATCGCGCCATCCTGCTCGCCAGCCGGTCCCGCCAGAGTAGCCTGGCGCGGCGTTCGGCTTCAGAAGGTCACCAGCGCGATGCCAGCCAGCGCTAGCGAGGTGGCGAGCATCTTGCGGCGCGTGAACGGCTCCTTCAGGAAGACCGCGGCCAGGATGAGGACGTAGATCGAACTGGACTGATTGAGGATGGCGGAGACCCCCGCCGTGGCGTATTTCATTCCGGCGATCCAGCAGAGCAGTGCGAGATAGGAGCCGAGCACGGCCGCCGGCAGGGAGAACCGCCAGGCCCGCGAGGGGCGCAGGACCCGCAGCAGCTCCCGGCGGCGCGGGGACAGCGCGACCACGGGCGCCATCACGCACAGGCAGCCGAGCTGGCGCATGGCCGTGGCCCAAAGCACGGGCGTGTGGCCGAGCGCCGGCTTGGCGATCACGATGCCCAGGGCCAATGTGATCATGGAGAGCACGCCCCAGGCCGCGCCAAGGGCCAAGCGCCGCGGGGTGACGCCATGGGGCGGCTCGTGCTGCGCGGCGGCCAAGACCCCTGATATCACCAGGGCCATGCCGAGGATTTGTCGGGGGGTGAGGCGCTCGCCCAGAAGGATTGTCGCGAAGAGGGCGGTCAGCGGCGCGTAGAGGCAGTCGATGACGGCGGAGATGCCGGCGCCGACCGCATTGAGGCTCATGTGGAACAGCGTGTCGGAGATTGCGATGGAGAGTATCCCACTCGCGAAGAGGAGGAGCACATCCCGGGACGAACCCAGCATGCGCGCCTGCCCGGCGAACACCAAGGTCGGCAGAAGCAGGGCGGCGGAAACCACGACGCGGAATAGGTTGAGGGCGAACGGCTCGATGGTCTCTCCGGAGCGCTTGAGGAGTATCACGGCCGCGGCCCAGATGAGAGCCGTCAGTAAGGAGAAGAAGGTCCCCATGGCGGGAGCGATTATAGGATAATCGGATTGCGGGGATTATTCTGCGGGTCGGAAGGCACAAAAGAAACCGCCGTGGACAATTTCGTCTGTCCACGGCGGTCCCGCCAAAGAAACGAGCTTGCGCTGTATTTTTAACTACGGATCAGTTGTTGAGCAGTAAATAATGAACCGGCTTGTAATAGTAATGGAAGCCGTTCCACCAAGCTAAGTTGTTGCGTACTGCCACGCTCGTGGCTCCTTGGTTTTCATTATCTTTGTAGTTATAGCTTTTCGTGTTGACGTCGCTATAAAAGAGGCCTCCGTGCCAATTGCCCCATTCATGACCTTGCGCAGTCGCCAGCGCGTCACCCGCTTTGAGTAGGGCCGGGTTAGTGATCGGCGCCCATTTCGAGTCTGGATAGTCATTCACCGGCATCGCTGTCAAGGTCCCCATTCCGGCCGCCTTGCGGGTCGCCGCCGAGAACCCCGCGATGAATGGATTCCAGACCCTGCGGACAAAACCGTAGCAGTCGTTATAGGCGTCTTCACAGTAGCCGTGTTCGGCTTTCGTTCCTTTTGTGCCATTCACCCAGTTATACCCTGGCTGGCAGGTGTGCAGCCCATTGATCTGCCCCGCGACGGTAGTAGCCTGCAGCATGACGCGGCTGGAAAGGGATCCAGCCCGGGCTTGGCCCCACGCCGTCAGCAACAGTCCTGCTGTAAGTAGCCATCCCCATAAGCATTTATTTCGTTTCATGGCGAATTCTCCTTTGTCGGCGCCGCCGGCTCTATCTATCCCCGTTCACGGGCACGGATTGTACTGCAGCAAGTAATGCGTCGGCTTGTAATAGTAACGGAAGCCATTCCACCAGTTCGTGTTGCGTACCGACGCGCTCGTGGCTCCAGAGGCTTGAGGATGTCCCGGGTCTAGTTGAAAAGAGTTGAGGCGATTCCCCCGGCTTGGTAGCATCAAGTTGGGACAAGAAGCACCAAAGGAGGAATCGCCA
>Ga0118677_10011099_pt1 | contig 13606 bp, 14 predicted proteins | sample AliMusrvi5mmetaG_FD_86154 | JGI IMG/M metagenome (GOLD analysis project Ga0118677, IMG submission 86154)
ATTATAACCACTCGATTTCGGGCATGGCAGCGTTTTCCGCTGCTCATGCCCGAACTTTTTTACCCTCTATCCCTTTGCCTGTCTTCGTTTCCACCTGCCGGACAGACCCTATGAATGCGCTTCTCCTCGCTGCCATCTCGACACACATGTCTCCGCTCGATTGGCTGGCGATCGGGATCTACTTCTCCATCCTGCTGGGCGTGGCCTGGTGGGTGGTGAGCAAAAGCAAAGACACGGCCGCCGATTACTTTCTTGCCGGGCGCAACCTCGGATGGTGGGTGATCGGGGCCTCGATCTTCGCCTCAAACATCGGGTCGGAACACATCGTCGGTCTGGCAGGTTCTGGCGCGAAGGACGGAGTGGCAATGGCGCATTACGAACTGCACGCCTGGTGCCTGCTCGTGCTGGCCTGGGTGTTCGTGCCGTTTTACATGCGCTCGCAGGTGTTCACGATGCCGGAGTTCCTCGAACGCCGGTTCTCGACCGGATCGCGCTACGTGCTCTCGATCGTCTCGATCATCACGTTCATCCTCTCCAAGATCGCCGTGGGAATCTTCGCGGGCGGCGTGGTCTTCGGGACCCTTCTCCCGGAGTTGCAAATTCATGTCGGCGGAATTGTCATCGACAGCTTCTGGATCGGCTCGATCGCCGTCGTCCTCCTCACCGGGCTTTACACCTCCATCGGCGGCATGCGGGCGGTCGCTTACAATGATGCCGTGCAGGTCGTCGTCCTCATCGGAGGCTCGGCGCTGCTCACCTTTTACGGGCTCCACAAGCTGGGCGGATGGCACGAACTGAAGGGGCTTTGCGGGTCGGACATGTTCAACCTATGGAAGCCGCTCATCCCCGCAAATATGACGGGCACATGGGCGCCGGTCAAAACGAGCACGGAGATCGCCTGGTATTTCAACGACCAGTTCCCGTGGCTCGGCATGGCGATCTGCGCGCCGGTCATCGGCCTATGGTATTGGTGCACCGACCAGTATATATTCTTGTTAGGGGCTTTTTCCATTTGATCGATCATTTCCTGGCCCGCAGGAAGGCGTCTCCTTTTCGGATAGCGGAAAACACGCAAATAATGTGGCGGATTGCGTCATCCCTTGACGAGCTTTATCGAATGCTCTTTGTTTAGGGCAGATGAAACAGCTCTGGATCGCACGAAAAAACCGAGGAGCCCCCGCGGGCCAGTTGCGAAGGTCGGGTTATATCAAACGCACAGCGTAACGGGTAAAATTACACGGCAATCTCGGCGAAACAGCCCTACCACCCATCGGCAGGAATGGCTCGCCGAGCAGTCTGTCGATTCCATCCGTTTCAGTGTTAAAATGGTATTATCCGCGGAAGTAGAGGTAGGCTCCGATGATGAAAGCCATCACGACCATTGATGTCGCGACGTCTGTCCAACGCCAGCTTTCGCGGGTCCGTCGGCGGTCTTCTTCTGTGGCGGTGCTGAAGGTCAACCCCTTGATTCTATCGTAGTCGGGAACGGCGGTCGCATAGCTGACCCCGACCATCACGATAGCGGAGATCAAGGTGATGAGGATGCTGAAATACTGGAAGTTGATGTTGTTCACGATCCAAAAGAATGATCCCTCGGGATAGCTCTTGAACAACCCGAGCGTAATTGGAGTATCCACGGCCATGCGGAAGATCCCCACTGCGAAGCCGACGACCATCGCCCAGAAACAGCCTTTTGCATTGAGCCGCTTCCAGAAAACACCAAAAAAGAAGACCACAAAAATGGGGGGGGCCAGATACCCCTGCACCGATTGCAGGTAGCTGTAAAGACCATGCGCGCCCTTGACGACGGGAATCCACAGCAGCGCAATGACCACCATCGTCGCCGTGGCGAGGCGGCCCATGTGCACGAGTTCGCGCTGCGTGGCCTTCGGGCGGACTTTTTCGTAGATATCCACTGTAAAGAGGGTCGAGCACGCGTTGAACACGCCGGCGAGCGAACCCATCAATGCGGACAGCAGGCCCGCGACAACGATCCCGCGAAGCCCGGCTGGCAGGAGGAATTGCACCATCATTGGAAACGCGCCTTGCGAGCCCTTCGCGGCAAACTCTGCGGTGAGTTCCGGAATCGCGTCTTTTTTTACGAGCGCGTAGCAGATCAGGCCGGGGATGATGAAAAGATAGACCGGGAACAGCTTGAGAAACGCGGCGAAGATGCTGCCCTGGCGCGCGACCGTCTCGTTCGGTGCGCCGAGGGCACGCTGCACGATATGAAGATAAACCCGTTCATCATTACCTGTATGTTGCTCCTGGCTTGCGTCACAAGATCGCGATCTCAGTTTGCTGACTTTAAGGAGCTTGCAGGAAAGTATCTCTACAAGGCCGACTCATCTTCTGTCTTATCTGACGAGACGCTCCATGGTAAAACGTATCTCGTTTTATTGTTTTCCGCTTCCTACTGTGGGCCGTGCAAAGAATACGTCAGAGAGCTGAAAGACATTTACGCCAATAACCTTGGCGGAGAGAACTGGGAGGTTGTTTTCGTTTCCACAGATAAATCCCGGGAAAATATGTTTGCCTATATGCGGGACCTCGGTATGCCTTGGCTCGCTGCGGAATATGACGCCACCCCGATCCTTCCAAAGATTCGCGAGCATTACACAGGTTCCGAAAGCGGCATACCTCGGCTCGTCGTCATCAATGCTGAGGGCACAATCGTCCTCCAGAACGGCACGCTAGGAAAGACCTTCGCTGGCTTCGAGCAGCATGCCGCTATAAAAAACTTCGCGCATTGATCCGCAAGACCAAGTTTCCCGTTGTTAAAAAGAAGAGGGAGACTATTCCCCATGTGCTCGGTGATGCGGATGAAATCTCGGGCAACTCTTCTCTCAGAGCACGAATAGCTCATGATTCCTTTATGCTTCAAGAGGGTGAATTAGTTCCGGTCGCGGCAGATACTTTTGAGCGCACTCGGCTGTTTGTGGTATACTACAGCCACATTACGTGTGGTTCCTGCGTTCCGGTGACCCACAAGCTTAACGCGTGGCTGGAATCCGGAAAGGCCCCTGATGGGGTGAGTTTTGTGCTCGCTTACCGTGCAGAGGCGGATAATTCGGAACTGGCCCGGTATCTGGACAAGTCTGAGATTCATTTTCCGGCGATCGACACAAAATGGATCCGGGACTTACGCTCCGGGGATCACTCTCGTGGCGCTATTCACCCCTTTTATGCGGATTGCGATGAGGGAGTGCCGAGATTCCGTTTCTTTCTGGCCAATGGCATCGATCTTGATCCTACTGATTACGGGGCCTCCTCAAAGTATGGCGGCGAAATTCTCGGCCAATTCACCGATTTGTTGCCCAAAATGTTGGAATGAATGAGGGTGCCGTTCACGAGCCATCAACCTGGGTCTCAATGGCCGCTCTCGCCCTCACCGGAGGATCAATGGCCATGCGCCGCCGCACTCGGCAGCCAACGGGAATTCTTTGAATATGGCACACCCCCTGGGGAGTGATGTGCCAATATTGGGGGTAGGAACCGGCGGTCGTTTTCATGCTGCCGGTTCCGTAAGCGCCCCGTCGGCTCTTGGGGGGACGGCGGGGCATTTTCTCCCTCCCCCCGTCCCACCCCGTCGAGTTTCGTCTTCACACTCTCCGCAAGCGGCGCGACGGGAAAAAAGTGCAGTCAGCGGGGTAAGACCCTGTAAGCCCATTGCGAGGGGGCCTTGCCTCGGGCCTTCTTGAATTCGAGGGAAAGGTGGCTGGCCGAATAGTAGCCGAGCCTTCCGGCAATTTCCTTCACGCTGAGATCAGAGCCCGCCAACAAATCCTCAGCGTGGGCCAGCCGTATCTCCCTCGCGTAGTCTTTCGGAGCGAGTCCGGTAGCATGTTTGAATTTACGATAGAGTGTCAGGTAGCTTACCCCGAGCATCTGTGCGACGCTTTTGACAGCGCGTCCCTGCATAAGAAGTTTACGGGCCTGTCGCGGCAGATCCGGCAGGTCCGGCTTGCTTGTGCGTGTGGACGAGAGGCTTTGCGAGACGACCGATGCAAGCAGGGTCATCGCCAAGCCGGACGCAATGGCCCGGTATCCAAGCGGGTGAGCGAGGCACACATTGTGTAGTTCCGTGAAACGCCTCCAAAATGCAGCGCGCCGATTCACTTGCACGGTGGCCACTTCCAGAACCCCGTTCACCATCCAGGCGTCGAGCGTAGGGCCACGCAACTCAAACCAGTCCTCGGTCCAGCCCGTTTCTGTATCAGGCCGATAACGATGCCATTGGCCTGGGGGAAGCAGAAATACGGAGCCTGCCGAGAGGCATGTTCCTTCGCTGCGCGATTCCAGCCTCCCACGCCCTTGCGAGATGGCGACCAACTGGAAGGCAGATAGAACCCTGCCGCGCTCCCAGGTGAAGGCGCGCCCTTCCGGATGTCGTGGCGGAGGGTAGGGCTTGCCGGGAAGGATGCGGGCATGCCCAATCGCGGAGACATGGAATGTCCAGACGGATTCCTGCGGACCCGCAGGAAAATATTCGAAGTAGTTTCTGATATATTTTTATATGAATCGGAAATCTCTTTGTATGCAAGGCAACGTGACATTTTTCACGCGACGAGGAATCCTGCGCGAAATGAAGCTCCTGACTCCCCCTCTTCGCGTTGGTTTGTTTGGAATCGGCTTGGAAGCCTACTGGCGGCAATTCCAGGGATTAAAGGAGCGATTGGAAGGCTATGTTCAGGTAGTTTCAAAAAAGCTCGAACGCTCGGATGTCGAGATCGTCAACCTTGGTTTGATCGATTCCCCGGAGCGGGCCGTGGAGGCCGGACACCAGTTCCGCAGAAAAGATGTGGATGTGATATTTCTATATGTCACCACCTATGCGCTTTCGTCCACCGTCCTCCCTGTCGTCCGTCGGGCCAGGGTTCCGGTCATCGTCCTGAACCTCCAACCGACCGCCGCAATCGACTACGCGGCATTCAATGCGATGGACGACCGCACGCGCATGACGGGCGACTGGCTGGCCCATTGCTCCGCTTGCCCGGTTCCGGAAATTGCCAATGTTTTCAAACGGACGGGCATTCCCTTCCACCAGGTCACCGGCGTTCTCGAGAATGATCCGGTTTGCTGGAACGAGATCGGCGCATGGCTCGATGCGGCCCGTGTGGCCAACGTGATGTCCCATAACCGCCTCGGGCTCATGGGGCACTATTATAACGGGATGCTCGATATCGCGAGCGACACGACCCGCCACATCGCGACATTCGGCGGGCATATGGAGATCGTCGAGGTCGAGGAACTGGCCGCCCTGCGGCGCGGGGTTTCCGATTCCGACGCGATACGGCGTGTCAGAGAATTCCGTGAGACATTCGACGTCCAAGCAGATTGCGCAGAGGCGGAGCTGATCCGCGCGGCACGCACCTCGCTCGCGCTCGATATGCTGGTCGCAAAGAAGAACCTCGGCTCGATGGCCTACTACCACATGGGTTCGGGATGTCCGGAGCTGGAGGATGTCATCAGCTCGGTGATTCTCGGGAACTCTCTCCTGACGGCCCGGGGGATCCCGGTCGCTGGGGAATATGAGGTGAAAAATGCGCAAGCCATGAAGATCCTCGACACGTTCGGCGTCGGAGGGTCGTTCACCGAATACTACGCGATGGATTTCGCCGATGACGTTGTCCTGATGGGCCACGACGGCCCCGGGCATATTGCGATCGCGGGCGGCAAAACAAAGGTGCGTCCGCTCGGCGTCTATCACGGGAAGGTCGGGCAGGGCCTCTCCGTCGAGATGAGCGTCAAGCACGGCCCGGTCACGCTGCTCTCCATCGTCGAGGGCCGGGATGGATCCCTCTTCTTTTTGGCGGCCGAGGGCGAATCCGTTCCCGGGCCGATCCTGGAGATCGGAAACACGAACAGCCGCTACAAGTTCCCCATCGGAGCTCGCGGGTTTGTGAGCAACTGGAATTCCCACGGCCCCGCCCACCACTGCGCGGTCGGTGTCGGGCACATCTCGGACAAGCTCGCGAAGTTGGCGGCGCTCCTCGACATCCGCATCGAAACCGTCTGCTGAAAATCTTTATGTCATACACCTCCGCCCTCGAACAATACGCCGCGCTCGGCGTGGACACCGAAACCGCCATCAAGACCCTGGAGTCCGTCCCCATTTCCCTTCATTGCTGGCAGGGCGACGATGTCGGCGGATTTGAGAAAGCCGATGCCAGCCTGTCCGGCGGCGGCATCCAGGCCACGGGGAACTATCCGGGAAAAGCCCGCACGATCCCGCAGTTGCAGCAGGACCTCGACAAGGCGCTCTCGCTCATTCCCGGCAAGCACCGCCTCAACCTGCACGCCTGCTACGCGGATTTGGCCGGACAGAAAATCGACCGCAACGAATATTCCGTCGCCCAGTTTCAGGGTTGGATCGACTGGTGCAAGGAACGGGGGATGGGGATGGATTTCAATCCCAGCTATTTTTCACACCCGCTCGCCGATGACGGGCTGACGCTATCGCATCCGGACCAGGCGGTCCGGCAGTTCTGGATCGATCACGGCATCGCCTGCCGGAAGATCGGCGAGGAGGCGGCCCGCCAACTGGGATCCCCCGCCGTGACCAACTTCTGGATCCCGGACGGGGCGAAGGATATGCCGTTCGACCGCAAGTCGCCGCGCGAGCGTCTGGCCGCTTCGCTGGACGAGATTTTCGCGGCCCCCGTGGACCGCTCCCTCAACCGGGATGCCGTCGAGAGCAAGCTCTTCGGCATCGGGTCCGAGAGCTACGTCGTCGGCTCGCACGAATTCTACCTGGCCTATGCCGTGAAGAACCGCCTCCTCTACTGCCTGGACGCCGGACATTTCCACCCGACGGAAAACCTCGCCGACAAGGTGTCCTCGATCCTGCAATTCGTGCCCGAACTTCTCCTGCACGTGAGCCGCGGGGTGCGCTGGGACAGCGACCATGTCGTCCTGTTCGATGACCCCACGCGCGCGATCATGGAGGAGCTGGTGCGCGGCGGATTCCTCGGGCGCACGCACATCGGGCTCGACTTCTTCGATGCAAGCATCAACCGCATTGCCGCATGGGTGATCGGAACCCGCAGCGCACTCAAATCCCTTCTGGCAGCATTGTTGGAGCCTGCAAAACTTTTGCGCGAAGCGGAGCAAGCCGGTGACCACACTCTGCGTCTGGCACTTTTTGAGGAAATCAAAACCCTCCCATTCGGAGCGGTCTGGGACGAGTATTGTCGGCGCAAAGACGCTCCGGTCGGGCCTCAATGGATGGCCGAAGTGAAGAGCTACGAGAAGTCGGTGCTCGCGGGCAGATAGGTTAATCTCTGATATTACATCTGCTGCCGTCAGTGCTTGGCGATCTCAATCTTCCGCTGATCCGCCCCTCCCGAGCTTCGTCTTCACGCTCGCCGCGACCGGCACGACTTTATCGATCTCCATGTTCTCCTCTGCTGAATAAAGCGTGTGGCGGGCAGCGTGGAATTCCTTGGTGGGCTTGAACAAGGCTTTGGCACTGAGAGCGGCCCCGGCGTTGTGGCGCGCGAACAGGGCTTGGAGTTCGCCGATGATCTCCTCGGCAGCGGCTTCCGGGATCAGGTCGCCTTTGATCTTGAGCTCGAAGCTCTGCTTGAAGAACGAGGCTCCCTTTTCGCCGGTGACGCGCAAGATGGCGGCATCGTCGGTCGTGCCCCGGTAGGAATTCGAGAACCCGACCCGCACGAGCTTGTCTCCGGCCTTGGCTTCGAGTGAAGAGGCCACTGCCATCTGGCCGGAGTAGTGGGCGAAATAGAACGGCTTGGCGATGGCGATCAGTTCGTCCTTCTCAATCGCGAGACTGCCCGACAAGGCCTCAAGTTGTTCGCTCTTTTCGAGAATGCCCTCGACGAGCGCGGCCACCTGTCCGTCTGGATCTGGCAACTCGGGATACGTCTTGGCGGCTTTGGCCGCTGGTGCCGTGGTTGCGATTCCCGCAAGGTTGATCCGCTTGAGCCCGGTTGCGGGAGCGACCGGTGCGGCAGTTGCTGTCGATGATTTGGTTTTCATACCGCCATGAGCCTCGTTCTGGCAGGGCGCGGGAATCCATCGCTGATGGGGGTGCTTGGCGGGTGCAGGCGGAATCCGGTTTCAAATCCGGAAGGGTCTGCCTATCCTTCTCCAGACAACATTGCCCGCCATGCCAAACCTCACCAAACGCGATCTTGTGACGCAGATCAGCAAGGAAACCGGAATCATTCAGGCGGAGGTATTCACGATCATCCAGCAAACGCTCGACGCCATTACCGCCGCCCTGGCTTCCGGGCAGGACGTGGAACTACGGAACTTCGGCGTATTCGAGGTGCGTCTGACAAAATCCCGCGTCGGCCGCAATCCGAAGAAACCGGAAAAGGACGTGACGATTCCCGCACGAGCGACAGTGAAGTTCAAAGCTGGAAAAATCATGCGCCAGCGGGTGCTTCTGCGGACCCAGGAACTCACCAAGAAGTAGGCTTCAATTCACAAACCTGTGCTTGGCCCACGCCCGGCACTCCTCCGTGTCGCTGCGGAGTTGGATGGGGTGCTTGGCAGATGGGATTGGGAAACCCTATCCCGCATTTTGGCGTCGGAGCATCCAAATCGCTGGCCCAGATTATGCCAATATGGCTGCTTCCAATTCATCCGCAAATTCCAAATATCGTAAGGTGTTCGAATAATTTGAATGCCCTAACGCCTTTGCCATTAGACACATATCTCTATTGATGAGAGGGGATCTGTAAAGCCTGCACGCAAAAGCCTTCCTCAACGAATGCGTTCCGACTCTGTTGAGATCGAGACCTGCGCATGCTGCAGCGCTTAAAATGATATCATATGCCTGCCGGGTGCAAAGTGTCGTTGGGCGTCCCTGTGAGTGAAACAGTGGCCAATCAAAAAATAGAGGATGAGTCATGCGGGATGACTGAAGAAGGGAGAGCAACGCATCCCGCACTTTTGTGTGGAGAGGCATTGATCGCGCTCGTTTTTTCCCTTTCATGGCCTCGCGTGAGACGGTGACTTCCCGTGCTATTTCTGTTCCGTCCCAGATATCTTTGATGCGAATGGACAGGATTTCTTTTATCCTGAACCCGCAATAAAAGCCCATCAAAATAATAGCGATATTTCGCGCGCGATAGCGTCCTTCGCAGGCATCAAGAATGCGAGCAATTTCATCCTCGGAGAAAGGTCTGCATCCGGTGTAGGTCATAAGTTTAAGGCCAAGATACGCTTCGCCGAAATCGGCGGAATTCATTGATTGGCCTTCGAAACTTCGCTCAAACTGCGAAAGGTTCTTCTATTACCGAAAGAAGAAGTTTCCCGGGAGCGATTTTCGACGAAAGAGCCGAAGAAATCCTGCTCCAGAATTCTACTCCGAGCAACTGATTCTTTCCGCGAATATAGCCATCGCGGCATTGAATCCGAAAAATCCGGAAGCCATTACCGGCCGGTGCCTCGATGACTATGCAGCGACTTGGAACCTTAGCCATATATTTTCGACAAATAGAATCAGATTTGGTCTTGTTAAAATATCTAACCAGTGTTAGGATAGACATATATGAAGGCTGATCTAACTCCCAATACACTAGCGGAATTTTGGAGGTGGTATGAGGCTAACGAAGACGAGCTTTTCCACCTGGACCAGAATTCCAACGAACTTTTTGATAGACTCACGGAGGCGATGCACCGAGTCGATCAGAATCTGACTTTTGAGTTCAGCCCCGTCCTAAAAAATGGTTCCAGAGAGTTTATCATCAGTGCCGCAGGCAACAAATCTAGTTTTCGCTCCATTGATGCCCTTTATAGTACCTCCCCGATATTAGAGCGTTGGTCTGTTATACGCTTCCGCCAGCGTCGCGACCTAACCAGCGATTTTAAAGTTCAATATGCCGCACACCTAATCAAGGTATCAGAGGTTCATTATGCGATATTTAAGGATAGGAAGCCAGGTAAGATCGGCTTAATGATTTTCATGGACGGCTACTCACTGAAGGATCGTGATAACTGGGACCAGATTGGTTACCTTTTAATCGATTCAGCCCTTGGGGAATACGATGTCGAAACTCATGTCGGCGAGATTTTGTTCTTTTCCCGCGATTCCGAGTATTTCCACAAGGCTCAAACTCTCGCCGAGTTACCCATCCATTTCGACACGATGCTTGGCAGACATGCGCCGAGTTCATCCAAGTAGCCTTGTCCTCAAAAGAGAGAAATTCAGAACATCTTTTTTCGCAAAAAAGTCTGGTTCGCTCCCTTGATCGCCGTGGACACCGGGTTCAACTCAGCGACGTCCGGTCAGACGAAAGGATTCAGCACACGAATGCCGAGGCCTGCGAAATCGGCTTCGTTGCGGGTTACCAGCGTCAAATCGTGTTCGATGGCTGTGGCTCCCTGCAGAGAATCCACAATAGGCAGCGGCCGACGCCCCTGCATTCGGCCCCACCGGTCGGAGATTTCAGGGGTAATCGGCAGCAGCTTGCCTGCAAATTGTTTCCTTAAACGCCCAAGCCAGAGCTCCAAACGATGGGCCTGGGCGGAATCGCGGGGACGAAGGCGTTCAATGCCTTTCCGGACTTCGCCAAGCGTGATGACGCTCAGGAACATTCCCTCTTCGGGTTCGGCCATAAACCATGACAGGAGACCGGCGGCGGCCCGCTGTTCCCTGCGCAATTCACTGACGACGTTGGTATCCAGAAGGCAGCCGGACATACGATCAATCCTCGAAGGTATTCTGCCCGGTTGCCCGGCCGACTACGGATCGGGCGCGCTTAAAAATTGAGCCGTCCCCCACATCCGGCATGCTGAGCAGAAAGTCCTTGAACGACATCGGCTTTTTCCCTCCGGCACCCAGAGCCTCGCGCAGGATCCTGCGGTGCTCCTCTTCCATGGACACCCCATGGGGGCCTGTGCGTCTGCGCCTCTCGGCAGGGAACGCGAGATGGCGGAATCGTTTTGGGTTGCCCTTGCCGGGTCCGAAATGTTCTCGAAAGATTTTCGAGCGATATCTCAGGCTCATGCGAAAGTCCGTCGCGGCAAGGTGCAACCACGGGCGGATCGGGGCGAAACCACCATCGCACCCGGCCTAAAAAGCAAAAAGTAACTGAACCTGCCGCGAGAGCGCGGGGGATTTTACGACGGGAAACACATTTCCGCACGAAGAGCAGAGCGCACGAGTTTTGACTGGGAAGCGATTTTCCCGAACACCTCGGTGATGGTGGATGCGAAATCCTCGTTATGGGCCGAGTGGATGACGTGTGCGGCCTCGTGCGCCGCAATCGCGAGCAGTTCGTAAGCGGTCGAAGGGCAGGAAATATTGTAAGCAAGGCGGCCGCATTCATCCACGGGCCTCAGCAGCAGGGAATGCATGCCATCGCTGGATAGGCAGACCGCTTTGGCATCATCGGAAAAAACGAAGCCCGGGGCGAATTCGAGGCTATCACCTCCTGAAATATCCAACAGCGCGCCGAGCGCGATTTCGCAAGCGCATGTCCAACCCTTAAGCAATCGTTCCCGCCTCGTCCCGGCAATCGCTTGGGGGGTAAACCTTTTTGCCGCCGCCCGAAGTTTTTGGCATTTGCAGTCGGTGTAGAGCACAAACTGGGGGAGGGAACTGGCAGGAAAGGCATAGGAAACTGCAGTTTGGGACCCGAGTCGGGGCAAAAGGTCGGGAAGGGTAGAAAGCTTGGCGACATGCCCGGATTCGGGCAATGCGTCCTGCGGTTGGAGCACAACGCCTTTGCGGCGGATTGTCCGCGCCGCCTGGCCATAAACTGTTTTGAGCGGGAGGACCCTTTCCCTGACGGCACTATTGCAGTCGATGGACAGTTTCTCGAGGTATCTATCGAATTCTTCCTGAAACCGATGCCTGAGCCCATCTCGATTGGATGTGAGCACGTTCCTGGCAATGTCCGCCGGGATTTCGAGGATGATCCGCGCCTTGGCCGAGGTCCAACGCGTGAACATCGCCACTCCGTTCACCCGGACCAATATCTGCGATGGCTGCGAGCGGTTGACATGGATCGCGGCGAAAGACAGGTCGCCTGCTTTGCGGTAGCGGTAAGCCCACGACTTGAACTCCTCGCCCTCCACCATGACGCCGCAGTCGAGCTGGCAGGTCGTAAGAAATGAAACCAACCTCTCCTTCATCGCGATATCGCCGCCCGAGTTGAGCAGGCGCACTCCGATCTCGCACCCGTTGGTGAACGAATCGGGGTTGGCCGCGATTTGAAAGCTGGCACCGCAGCCGGTGGCTATGTAGTCGTGGCTTCGGACCCAATACGATGTGTGGGCAAAGCAGGTGAGCATGCGAGCCCGACCAAACCCGCCGATATCGTCAGCTCCCTTGGTGCTCGCTCCAAGTTGGAAGTAAACGTCACGCAGGGTTTCCTGCGACATCCCAGGCCCGTCGTCCGTGAAAATGACCTCGGGCTCATCGGAGCTTCCCTGAAAGCGGATGCTGATGTTCCGGCAACCCGCGTCCACCGAGTTCTGAAAAAGCTCCCGCCAGAACGCCTCCCGCCAATCTGAGTATGCTCGGAGTTCGTTCTCAAAAAACCTAGGGGAAAGCGATATTGTTCCGGCGTGCATCGTTGGCCAAAAGATACAGCGGTTCATTGGTTCTCCCCGCTGCTGCGGACGCTTTGCGCTTTTCTGCCGGCTTCGCGGTTGCTTGACGGGCAAGCACCTCAAAAGAATATTTCAGAAATCCTCATATGTTTTCAGTATGTTACATTTATGGACATAAAATCTAAAAAACGGAACGCTAGCACCCCCCATGCACGCAGGCACAGTGCGCGCCGTAAAATCCATTCAAACAAAAAAGTCAACTGGCTTACTCCCGATTTTCTATTTGCTGAGCTCGACAGGCTCCTCGAGTTCACACTGAAAGATAAGCCGCGACTTCAGTGCTAAAATAATTGGTATACCGGTTCTTGGTCGCTAAATCCATTAAACAGAAGCGTCACAAACGCGGTGCGGGCGGCGGGCTCCGCACGACAGACCGCGCCCCGTCTTTCAGGTAGCCGTGCATACCGTGCGCAGGTCTTGGCAGTTGCTCCAGTCGGGTCTGAACCCGTTTGCCGCGCCCCAATACGGGGATTCAAATCCTTCACTCTCGAACGATTCGGCGACAATCCGCTCGGCCTCGGCTGCGGAGGTGGCCTCCACGTCAACCTTCCCGTAATTCGGAACATCGGTGGCGACGATCACGGTAAACTTCTTCTTGGTTTTCCCTTTTCTGCTTTTGCGTTGGGTGCTCGTGCGTATGCGACTGCTATCGGATTCGTTTTTCATGCTCATTTTGGGTTGATTGCTCGACCGCATATCGCTTATTGGAGGCCAGCTTGCTCAGCGTCGCCCAGGCGTGCGTGGATGAGTTTGCCTCGCTCACTGTATCCCTGCGCGATGACAACGACGCGGACTTGGCCAGGGTCGGCCTTGTGACGTGCGGCCAGCTCTCTTGCGGTCGCGGCATCGAATCCCGTGCCGACTTTTCCGAGCGGTTTCTCGTTTTCATCCGCGACCACAAACGCCGCGACCGGGCGACCTTCGACCGTGCTTGCGATGACCCGAGTGATGACTGCGGTCAACCGTATCAGGTATTTCGTGCGCACTGTGTCGGTTTGGTGGCCCTTCCCACCCG
>Ga0118677_10011100_pt1 | contig 13606 bp, 13 predicted proteins | sample AliMusrvi5mmetaG_FD_86154 | JGI IMG/M metagenome (GOLD analysis project Ga0118677, IMG submission 86154)
CAAGTTTTTAAATATTTAGAATTTTTTTTAATTGTTTTATTCTGAATACTGTATTCTGTATTCATTTTTTAAAGTCATACTTCATAAATGTCGCTCTTTCTAAGCAATTCGAGTTTATGTTTTTGAAGTATCTCAATGGTGTTATTAATATTATCTGTGCGGATAATTACAGTTGCTTTATTTTTCATTGCAAAAGCATACATGTATTCAACACTTACATTTTCATCTGATAGAATGCGCAATGCTTTTGCCAGTCCACCCGGTTCATGAGGAACAACAATACCAATCACTTCCGTCAGATTTACGGCAACAGAATTTTCTTTTAATATTTTCAACGCTTTATCAGGATTGCTGACAATCAATCGGAGAATGCCGTAATCAGACGTGTCTGCAACAGAAAAAGCAGAAATATTGATGGATTCCTTTGCAAGAATTTCTGTGATTTCTGTTAATCGTCCTGATTTATTTTCAAGAAAAATGGAAAGTTGTTTAATAATCATTACTCCTCCTTTTGTTTTATTTGTTCAGGTTTCTTTTATCAATCACGCGTTTTGCTTTTCCTTCGCTGCGTTCAATGGTTTTCGGTTCTACCAGTTTAACTTTGGCGCTCACGCCAAGCACACTTTCAATATTATGTTGAATTTTTGCAGTCAATGATTCCAATTTTTTTATTTCATCTGAGAAAAATTGTTCATCCACTTCAACCAAAACCTCAAGAATATCAAGGTTATTCACTCTGTCAACAATCAGCAAATAATGAGGTTTTGTTTCTTTCATTTCCAAAAGAACAGACTCAATCTGCGATGGAAATACATTCACACCACGAATGATAAGCATATCATCCGAACGCCCATGACACTTTTTCATTCGCACAAGCGTGCGTCCGCATTTACATTTTTCTGCATTCAAAACAGTCAGATCTCTTGTTCTGTAACGCAACAATGGCAAGCCTTCTTTAGTGATGGTTGTAAAAACAAGTTCACCTATTTGTCCGTATGGCAATGGCTGTAATGTAATCGGGTCAACGATTTCAGGGAAGAAATGATCTTCATACACATGCATGCCGCATTGGTGTTCGCATTCCATTGATACACCCGGACCAATCACTTCGCTCAATCCGTAAATATCATATGCTTTAATCTTCAATTTTTTTTCAATCTCTTTACGCATTTCTTCAGTCCAAGGTTCAGCGCCAAAAACACCTGCTTTTAATTTCAGATCATCTGGCGAAATACCTTCTTCTGCCATAGCTTCCGCCATAAACAAGGCATACGAAGGAGTGCAAGCAAGAAACGTAGAACCAAAATCTTTCATCAACTGCAACTGACGTTTGGTATTTCCACCTGAAATAGGAATAACAGTAGCTCCAATATTTTCAGCGCCATAATGAATGCCAAGTCCTCCGGTGAACAGTCCGTAGCCATAAGCTATTTGCATGACATCGTGTTTGCCGGCACCCGCAGAAGTAAGCGAACGTGCAATCACTTCAGCCCAAAGCAAAATATCATTTTTTGTATAGCCCACAACTGTCGGTCTGCCTGTGGTGCCGCTTGATGCATGCACACGAACAATCTCACTATTTTTAACGGCAAATAAGCCGAATGGATAATTATCGCGCAAATCTTGTTTTATAGTGAATGGCAGGTCTTTCAACTGATCTATAGAAGTAATATCAGCAGGTTTAATTCCTTTTTCCTGAAATTTATTTCTATAAAAAGGCACATTGTAAATGCGTTCAATCATTGAACGAAGGCGACTACTCTGCAATTCATGCAGTTTCTCCCTGTCCATGCATTCGATTGGTTCATTCCAGATCATACAGTTTTGTATAAAATTAGTTTAAAAATCCCTTCTGGATTTTCAACGGATAAAATTATAAAATAAGTGTATAGGGAGATGCGTTTTTTTGAAAAAGTATTTTTTAATTCAAGTTACATTCTGTTTTTTACAGGGGAAATAAAGAATTTTGTCTTTTGTAAAGCTATATTCTTTTTGCAAATGGTACGCGAAACTCGCGCACCAACAGGAGGTCTATACCTCAAGTATAGAAGAATTAAGTTCCTTGCCTAATTTCCTGATTATTTCAACTGAATAACCGCATTTATTGAATTGTGGTCTGAAGGATATTTCCCATTTAGCTCAGTTGAGTCACAGCCAGCATGAACTGTATTAAATTTATCAGCTTCAATAAATATATAATCTATCTTTTTACCGTCTGTTTTTCCAGTAAAAAAGTTAAAAGTACTTATAACGCCTGTAGGGTCAATTTTTCTGTAAGTATCTACAAGTTTTTCAGATGTGAAATTTTTCTTTAGTTCTTTAATAGCAGGAGATAACTCATCTGCATTAAAATCGCCGGTTAAAATAAATGGATCCTGCATATTTCTATTTTTAATAATACCAGAAAGAAAATCTATATAGCGAATCTGAATGCTGTCCAAATAAGTCAAATGTGTATTAAAATGATAGAAATATTTATTCGTTTTTATTGCTTTAAAACGGGCAAAAGTCACAATCCTGTTATATAAATCTCCCATATCGTTTGAGCCAGGAACATCAGGCGTTGATGAATACCATTTTGTTCCTGAATGAATTGAATCGATGGTCAATACATTCCTTTTATAGAAAATATAACATCCTTCATCTGTACCATCGGCATTTCGGCCTGTTCCAAAATAATTATAATCCGGAAGATTTGTTTTCAAATATGTAAGCTGCAAAGGAATTATTTCCTGCAATCCCAGAATATCTGGATTATGATTTTTTATTACCGACAAGAGCATTTCCTTTCGGCTTTTCCAATTATTTGAATTGTTGTCATCACAATGTCCGCAACGAATATTATAAGTCATCACAGAAAATTGTTGCGATTTGACCGCTAACGAGAAAAATAGAAAAAGGAATGTAGTTAAATATTTCATAATACCCTATTTTTTTTTAACATAATAGTTTTCCTATCACCACTTGGTTCGCGCGCGACTCCTTTCGCGTGTGAAGAAGAATTCATTAAGTTGTTAGTGGCAAATGATACGCGAGAGAACTTGCGCACCAACAGGTGTCTAAATTATCCCAATTGGCTCTTATTTCCAGAATTTAGGAATAGGAAAAATTTCATTTACTTTTTTCTCATATCTATCATATTCATCTCCAAATATTTTTTTGAGATTGACATATTCTTCTTGAATTAATACTTTAAAATTTACATAGAAAGCAACATCAATCGACAAAATGATACCTGATTTAAAAATAAGTGCAAGTGATGGTATAAGAAATATTATAAATGATGCATATATTGGATTTCTGCATAATCCATATGTTCCATATGTAATGAGTATTCCCTTTTTAAAACCTTTAAAAAAGGTTTTGGCTGATATTAAATAAAAAACAATTCCAATAGCGAGCCATGAGAATCCAATTATTTTAGCAATGAGCTCATTTAAAAAATCCATTACGAGAAAGTTAGGTTCTTTAATCTTGAAAATAATTGCCAACATAATAAATGGTAATGTTGTCAATGCTAAACGAGGTCCTACTCCAGACCATTTCATTTCGTTTTTTGTTGTCATAATTTTTAGTATTTATTAAATATAAATTATCTAATCAATCACAATGGTATTTTTTTTGCCTTGCTGCCAACGCTTTCGTGTATGAGTAGTGGCGGGCTTCGGAGCTACTTTTGTTTCCATACCGCTTATCCTACCTTAGAGTTGGGCTGCTGGAATACCACTAACCCCGCCATTACTTATACACGATGTTGTGTACTGTGTTTATTAATCATTTTTTCAAAGGTAGTAAAAAACCATTTCAATCTTTTGATAATATGTAGAATAAGATATACCGAAAGAATTATTGCAAATTTATCATGTATCTCAATGAAAGTTTTTCGTAGCATTACATCGCCATTCATTAAATCAATAAACCAAGGAATAAATCCGGTAATAGCAACCAAGATAAAAACAACCGATAAGATCAATACTTGTATATTTTTAGCTACGAGCCTTTTCTTAATTACTACTTTATACCATTTCCAATGCAGAGAAATATGGAAAGTCATTAATAACGAAAGTATGACGATAGAAATCTTATGAATATCAGACCAACCATAATAACTTATTCCAAATACATGGTCATTCATAGCAATGCTCCCATGGTTGCCCATGTGATATTCTACTTGAATTAGTAATCCTGAAAAAACTGATAATAATCCAGAAATAAGTAACCCAAGATTTATTATAAAACTATTAATGTGCTTTTCCATTTTAGCTAACCTCTTTTCCCTTTATTAGTTTACTAATCGCATTTGTTGAGCAAATATTAACACATTTCAAACAGCCCGTACAATTATTTGTATTAATAAATTTAATATGTTTATGCCATGGCATATTTATTCGCCCAATTACATTGTTTGAACAAACTTCTTGGCATTTCCAGCATGCTATACATTTTTTAGTATCAAGCAAAACAAATGCGTTACTTGTGTGCTCTCGTTTGAAGAATCCTTGTCTCATATTTCCATAATTTTCGAGCAAAATTCTTTAAAAGTTAGCATCCGAACAATAACAATTGTTAAGAAATTGGAACTATTTTCTGTTTCTAATTCGGCTAAGCGAAATTGGAGTTATGCCTAAATAGGAAGCGATATAATGTTGCGGAACTCGTTTGATTATTTCAGAATGATTTTTAATTAAATCTTCATACCGCTCTTGTGGAGTATCTTTTATCCGAGAAAGAAAAAGCTGTCCATAATTCCTAAAACGTTGAAAAATAAAATCATGAAATCTATCCTTAAATTCCGGATAGGTTATGAAAAGTTCTGTGAAATCATCTTTTGCAATTGAAATAATTATCGAAGGTTTTATGCTTTCAATTGTAAACAGACTTGGTTTGTTATTCATAAAACTGTCAATAGAAGCAACAGGCTGTCCTTCAAAAAAGAATTGAAAAGTAATATCTTTCCCGTCATTATTAAACCACTCACGCAAACACCCTTTTTTTATGAAATAAATGTTGTTTGCAATTTCTCCCTCATGTAATAAGACAACTTTAGAAGCAATTTCTTTTTCAATGAATGCCTTTTGAAACTTTGCCCAGTTCTTTTTATCTTCTTTTATTGCATTTATCAATTTGTCAAACATTATCATGTCTGTTAGGGGTTTCTCAACATTGCACATAACGTTTTGGCGCTTGGCGAAGAAGCGGATTTCGAAGCACAAAACTGTCTGCCAGCACTGAACTTGATACGAAGCACAAAACTTCATTTAAGCACTGAACCCGCTTTTTTGCCAAACGCCTGTTACCACCAGTTATTTTTTTATTCTCATTAATTCTCTGTTAGCTATTTTCACAACATTCAAGTCTTTGTCAGGGACAAGTTTTGGAATTGAAAATAATTTTTCATCGATTACTTCTGTCTTTGAAGAAATTAAAGTCATTGTAATTGTCATCATTCCTTTTGTTGTCTTTACAATTTTCAATGGCAATGCTTTTGAAATTTTCAAAAATTCAGCCCATCCGTCATAAGTATGTTTTGAAAAAAGTGAAGCGTCAATTGTTAACTTAGTTTGATTATAATAATAGTCGTAAGTCCCGCTTTTCCATTTTACTCTTACTATACTACAAGAAACTCCTTCAACCATAACTGTTGTGTCAAGTTTTTCTACTGTCGGCATTTTTCCTGTCATTGTAAATTCAAGGTCGATTGAAGCATCGGTTACAGTGCAAATGTCAGAAGCTTCTCCGTCTTGCATTGAATAAATTTTATTGCTGTCTGCTTTGTAAATTGACCATGATTTTGGATTATTCTTAAGCAAAGTGTAGTAGTTTCCTTGCTTATAGGAAGTCCTTAATGTGTCTGACCAAGAACCATCGCTTTTCATTTTGTCTAGCAGAATTTGTTTTGTCATGCCCATTTTTACTAGCTTCTCAGATACTTCAAAGTCTGCTACATAGGTTAAAGTTCCTTCATAAGTCTGTCCAAATGAAAGTAGTGTGGTAAAAAGAGTGATTGTCGTTAAGATTTGTCTCATATGTGTCGTTTTTTATAATTGGTGGTAACGTTTGGTGGTTGCATGAGCCGCCGTATTGTTCGCACAAATATATCAATATATAATGAACTAAAAAAACTTGCGGTTGTATCTACCGGCACGAAAAGGCGGTTGATGCAACCACGTGTTGGCACCTGTTATTTGTATTTTCCATCAATAAGTTGATATTTATTTTGTTTTTGAGAATGTGTCATAAAAGCTGTGTCTCTCTTTATTTCATAAGAATCAAATATGCTACATTTTATCACCTCAATTAAATCTTTCTCTTTTTTGGACTTGTCATTTTGAAAGTAATAGTCTCTCAAGCAAATTAAAGTATCACCCTTCTTACAATCTTGTCTTCCTCTCGGACCATAATAATAGTCATATGATGGTTTTCCTTTAAACAAATAATCTATTTTGTTTTTTTTCAATGAAATAATTTCAAATAAATCTTCAGATATGCCCATTCCTCCTGATTCAGTATGTATTGCTAATTCTAAAATATTGTCATTATCACAATCAACTGTATCAAATTTGCTTGCGTTAATAAAATTTATATTCTTCCATTTTTTTTCTGTCTTTGAGAATAATATAATAGGACAATATTTTGTATCATTACCACTATAAAATTCTTTAAACATCAAACATTCTTCTGCATCAGTCTTAGTGAATGAACCAAATATTATTTTTGTCTGTTCAGCACTGTCAGATTTAAAAGAACTATATTTTCTATCAAATTCAATACTGTCTTTTATTAGTGTCCAATAGTATTTCTCGTCAGGTTTGTCCTGATTGATTTCACATCCAATTAAAATAATTAATAAAAAAAAGATTAAATATTTCATGTCGCTAATATAATAGGTGCCAACGTTCGCGGCTATGCCCAGTGCGGGTTTTGAAAGCACAGACCTATCCACAGAGAACAAATATAATAGAAAGCAGCGACATTCGCAAACCGCTGAAACCCGCATTGGGTATGAGCCGTTGTTACCGCCTGGTGTTCTTTGTTTTCCTTCATTTTTGCTATCAATTTGCTACATCGTTTATGTCTGCCGTGCGTTAGCTTTGCAAGCTCTTTGACAAAGCTTGGGTTTCAGCGTCAGCTTGTGTGGCTTTGGCAATGTGCTTGCAAAATGCGCTGGCTATTTATTCTTTTTTTGAACTTAACCATTTTGATTCATTTACTGAAAATACTTTTCCATTCCAATAGTCGTCAATTTCATCATCCCACTCATAACCTGTGCTAAAAAGTTTCAAATATTTTATTGACTTGTCTTTTGCATTGCTGATTACCTTTTCAATAAAAGTTACACCGTCCTCTGGATGCAAATAAAATTCTTTGTCTAATCTATTTCTGTTTACTATACTTAAACTTTCATTAAGTTCTTCTTGCAAATAGGAATCCCCAAATTCTTCTCTTGTGTCTTGCGGAACATATAAAAGAAAATCATGAATGTCTTTGTAAATCTTGTTGTCATAATTGAAACATAACTTTGCGTTTAATAAACCAAGCTGTCTCCAAACGGTAACTTTGTTAATGTCGTAACCTTTGTTTACTGCGTTAAATATTGACAATGCACTTATGGTTGTCTTGTATGCCATTTTCTTATAGAGAGATAATTTGAAATTGTATTCAGCACTTTCAATTTCTTTGAAACCTTGTTTTTGTGAATACCACAAAAGAAACATTCCAATAAAGTGATGTGTAAAATCACTCCACGAATAATGAGTTTTAGAAAAACGGATTATCAATAAGTTTTCTTCTGCCTCTTGTCCTTCAACTTTTTCCTTGTGGCTTAATAGGTGAAGAAGAATTTCTAAGATGATTAAAAACATTGATAAATCTATCAGCGTTGGTTTCTCTGCTTTGGGATTATTAATTTTTGATTCTAAAATTACCCAGTAACTAAGAAGAAATTTCTCAACCTTTTCTTTCAATCTTTCGTGAGTTGATTTTGAAATTTCCTTTTTAGGTTTCTTTTCGTTTTCTAAAACTCTTCCGCTTGATTTATTAATGTCTTCGGTTTCTTCTTCGTCAATTTTTGATTGCTCTTCTTTTTCCTTGCTCTCTTTTAAGTATGAAAAAATGCTATCCCAAAGTCGGACACTTTTATATTCAATGTAACCTTTCCCTTTTTTAATTTCATCAAAGTGTTTTATTCTTTCCTGAATTTCCTCGTAGCTTAAATAAAGCAAGTCGCTTTCTTCTTCTGTAACGTATTCATCTTTTCTTTCTTCATCACTTTTTGAACTTGCTGCGGCAATTTTTTTTGTTGCTCTCTGTTTGTAAATCGTGTTTAAGTATTCAATAATTTTTGGAGAGGAAAAACTTCCGCTTTCAATCAGTTTTCTAATTTGATTTAGAGAACGGTTTTTCGGTGAAGGGTTTGTGCTTTCAAAAGCATTTATGTCAATAACAAATTGTTTGTTTGAGATTGATTTCCCCTTGTTGAATAGTTCACAATAGAATAGAGGCAAAACTTGCAGTGTCGTTAATTGAAAACTTGTTTCCCCTTTTCCTAACTCAATATTTTCTTCAAACAGAATATTTCCTTTGGTGTCAAATAAGCGAAGCAATATTTCAGCTAATTCTTTTTTTGATGAGAGATAGAAAACAACATTGTCATAACTCTTCTCAACAGCTTTGATAAACGCTGTGCTTTGATTTTCCCTTTCTTGATTTGCTGCTCTCGTTGGTGCTTCAATGTCGCTAAGGTTTATTCTTTCTCCATTGAGATTTATTCCTAAGGTTTTTAGAAAGTCAAATTCATTGCTTTGGTAAAGTATGCACGCTTCGTGATTTGTCATTGCGAAATTTTCAGAGCCGAAAGCTGCTAATGATGCGTTTGCACTTCCTGAAAGTAGATAACTTTTTGACTTGCCTTTAAAAACAAAGTTCTTCGCATGGAAATAATCTTGACGAACATTTTCATTTTGAATGTCAAGCCAATTGTAAAAAATCATATTCCCTGCTGGTTTCATTTTCGTTGGAACTGCACCGAAATCATCTTGAAGAATAATATTTATTTTTTTTGGCTTGAATCTCTTGTCAAGTTGATGAATGAATTTGCCCTCTGAATCATAAAAAGGACTCATAGTTGTGATACTTTCAATTGCCGAATTGCCAATGAGGTTTGATAGCTGACTGAAAAGGGAATGGCTTCCGTTTGCTAAAAAACTGATTTTGGAATTGTCGTCAATTTCATACCAGTCAAAAAGTTTTACTTGTTCTGCATTAGTTAGTAGTGCACAATTTTCTTCAATGCTTTTAATTTTATATTGAGCAGAAAGCCCCAAGTCCGCATGTAGATTTTTTAAGTAGTTCCATGCCTGAATTACGATTCCTAATTTCTTGTCTTTATCATTGTCGATGTAAATGGCGTTCCATACTTCTAAATTTTTCCCATGGCCAGAACTTGTAAGATTCCCCGAACCTAAGAGAAGCAATAAGGTTGTTTCTCCTGCAAGAAAAATAATCTTTGGATGAAATGCTCCATTACATTGAATGCCATGCACAGCGTAGTTTCTTTTTCGTTGTTCGCTTAGGATGCTGTAAGCATCTAACTGAGCATTCAACATATTGCTGTCAACCAACACTGAAACATAATGAATGCCCTTGCTGCCAAGAAGAGATAAAACTTGTTGTTCAAGATAATATAAGTTGATAGAGTAGGTCGTAAAAATCGCTGAATGAAATTTATCTGACGGGATTTCTTTTAAGAGTATTCTGTTTTTCATTTGCTCTTAATATTTTTTATTCCCTCGTCAGTGATTGATACATTTTTTCCATCTCTTTTCATCCAACCGATGTCGGAAATGTATTGCACAGCGTTTTGTAATCGTGGTGTTGTTCTGTTAGGTAAGGTTTCCCTCAAACGCCAAACAGAATTGTCTTCAATCATGTAATTGTGAACTAAACTTTGTCCAACCTTTGTCTTTGTGTATGATGAAAACGTGTGAAGATTTACGGCTAATAATAAAACCGACTTTATGCAATCGTTAATTGTCAAATTGATTTTTGATTGAATGAGGTCGTTAATTATTTCAGTCGCATAACCATTTCTATTAAAATTATTTTCGGGTAATACTGCAAAATCATCTAATTGAGAAAGGTGTTTTTTACAGTCGTTGTAAACACACAAAATTGTTTGCATTGCATTCAGTAAACATTCTCCATTGTTGTCATTCCTAAAAGCAGCTTCCATTGCATAATAGTAGTCATAAACACTTAAACGATTCTTCTCAATCGTTTTTAGAAGTTCACTAAGGAGTGTTGTTTTTGAAATTATTTTCTCGGCTTTGAATGCTGATTCCGTTTCTTTCAAGAGAGATTCAATTTGGTCATTCATTGGAGTTGGATACTCCTCCATTGAATACAAAAAGCAAGAATGGAAATGTTCAAATGAAACATGAAGCAACTCGTTTATTTCAAATAGATACCATGCAGTTGCTGTATCAAATTCAAGTTGTTTCAATGGGAAATGTATTTTGTAATTGTCTCTTAAAAATGATGTCGGTAAATTTTCTGTTCCTTTTTTCTGTTTTTCTAAAAATTGTAGCATCAAGTTAAGTGTCTGCTGACGATGAAATGTTGGTTCTAATTTTCTATCATCGTTAGACAAAAGCATTTTCTCGTAAAAGTGAATCTCGTCTGTATTGTTTTGAATATTATGCAATGCAAAAGAAGTTAGGTTCGTTAAATCTGTTTCAGTAATAGAACCATTGGAAACACTTTCCCAAAACAAATTCTGTTCTGCTTTTGGAATATTTTTTCCAAAAGCAATTCCTAACTGTTTGCCTTTATCAGTTGTCGTGTAAATATTTATTTCTCCTTGTGGATGATTTATCAAGTTTAATTCTCTAACTACGCCACTATAATACTGTCCAAATACGCCTCCTTTAAACTTCCAATACAAATCATGTCCATCTTCTTTTTTGGCTTCCCAATCTGCACCGTTTCGCAAATTGATTTTTGCTTTCATATTTTTCCCTGCATAAGCACTTCCGCTTACGCCTGTGGTTTCTGGAAACTCTTTAACCATCATGTAAGCTAAAAGCAATTCTGCTCTCCGTAAATAACGAATCTGTTCTACATAAGAATTTTTCTTGCTAATGTTTTGAAGAATAGTTTCAATTAGCCAACAATAAAAACCATTGTAACGAATGCGGTTTGTAACATTCGTGATACCTACCATCATTTTCGTGTAGATAACTACACTACTGTTCTGAATGGCTAATGGGTCTCTACCACTTGCTGCTGAGGCGTATTCTGCCCAAAATGGTTCTATGAGTTCTTCGCCGCTATATGCCATAATCCTTTTTAGGGTTATCAATAAAATTTACAGAAACCTTTATGGTCAAGAGTGCGGTGGCAAGAAAACAGCTCTTTTGCAAGCTGAAGCATCGGCTTGTGTGTCGGGGCTTGCAAATGTGCTGTTTTGTGCGTTGGCTGTTCATTATATCGTTTTTCTTTTCTGTCTTTTTAGTAGCAAATTGTCAGCTATGTCGTTTTTTTTACACTTGGCGGTAACGTTCCTCGGCTATGTAAAGTGCGGGATTTACTTGCAAGATAAATCCTACTACACAAATATAATTAGAAAGCACTGAACTTGCAAACCCACTACAACCCGCATTTTATATGAGCCGATGTTAGTGGCAGTTATTAGTCCAAATATTTATTACTGCGTCCGATGTTACATATATGGCATAATGTCCGAAGGTTAGATAAAACAGTAAGTCCACCGAGAGAATAAGGTTTAATATGGTCTATATGCAATGTGATGCCATCCTTTGCACTTTGTCCGCACTGTACACACTTTGATTTGTCTCTGTTGAGAATTTTATAACGTAATCCCATTGGGATTGTCCGACTTTCTGTCTGTCGAACTACTTTTTTGATTTTGTTTGAAGTAGAGATTGTGCTCTCATTATATTGAAAGTATTTTTGAAATGAAGGTAAAATATCTAACTCGTATCCTTTATTTCCTTGAAAATGTCCTTTAATTAAAGCAATTGCAATAAAGTCATTTAGAAATTTTTTAGCGGAAGTATTAATAAACGCTTTTTTAGTAGGGTCAAATACACCTAAAATTATGTCGTTATTTTCTGAGAGTTCAATGCCAATTTTTTTTAGCATTTCACAGAAAATGAATTGTTTTTGTTGTCTATGTTCTTTTGCTAGTTTTTCGTGTCCGGAATATTGTTCGCTAAATTTCGCTTTCTGAGATAAGAAAATTATTTTTTGACTATCTTTTTCTGTTGTCAGATTTAACGAAAATGTCATCCCGATTTTACCTGAAGATTTTGTAAAGGCATAGAAGCGAAAATGATTTCTTCCGTTTCGATAAAGTTGAATGGAGAGTTCAATTTGTCTGTCCTTACCCAACTGCTCAAAAGTATATTCATGTGCCTTACCTAAAAGGCTGTAACCAGATTGGTTTTGTTCAATTAAACTTTTCACACCTTTTATAAATGGAAGGTGAAATTTGCCAAACTGAATGGTGTCTCCGTCCAATTTTATCTTACGGATTACTTTTGCAAACGCTTCGGCGTCTTTCGGATTGCTATTCATGAGGTTCTGATTTTATAATTGCCACTAACGGTTTGCATATTTATTTAGTTGCGGACGGTTCCGCAGGAAACCGTCCGCAAGCACTTAACTTTATTGACCGATCCACTGTCCACCGTGCACTGCCACCGCAATTAAATAAATATGCTGTTATGGGCTGGTTTACTTTCGTTTTGATGTTCGCCCTGTACTTTAATATTAATTGCTAAGTATTCGTTTTTTCTGTATTTCAAATTCTTCTTGAGTAATAACACCTGTGTCAAGTAATTGTTTAAGCTTAATAAGTTCATCAGTAACATTTGTCGGTGTTTGCTGTTTCGGAGGTGCGTTTTTTATACTTTTTAACTCCGTTTCAAGTTTTTCAGTTTCAGCTTTGTTCTTTTTTCCACTTCTACTAATAGCCACTATAGCTACAATAAGCAGAATTACTAATAATAACCAAATCATAGTTTTTGAATTTTAAATTAAACAATAGTAAATTGTACTTTTTTATTTGAAATAAAGGTTACATTATATTTGTTATTATGCATTATTTTTTTTCTCTAAAAGTTTTCTAATTTCAATAGCATTTTCGGCAATGGTGCAAATTACTTGTGAAAATGCAAAAATAATTAGAGAAGAAAATAAAATTTCAAAACTTAAACCAATTCCTCGTCCAACAAAGTTTGTTGAAAGAATATTACCACTCATGCTTTTTTCATATTCAAGTCCCGCTGTAAAAAAAGTAATAATAGCACCTATAATTCCAACAATTAAAAGAATTATTGAAAGTGTTCTCAAAGTGCTAATTCCGCTATTGTTATAATGATTTGAATTCTCTGCTTTCTCAGGGTTCAAATCAATAATTTCGTTTAAATTGTCTGTCATTTTTTATTGTTTTTTAAGTTTAGTATAAAATCCTAATAAGAATAAACACAATGTCAAATTTGCGAATGTAAATGTTAAATTTGATAATACGTATTTCAAAGGGTAAGGATAATCTTTGCTCGTATTTATATATGAAGCAATGCTG
>Ga0118677_10011101_pt1 | contig 13606 bp, 12 predicted proteins | sample AliMusrvi5mmetaG_FD_86154 | JGI IMG/M metagenome (GOLD analysis project Ga0118677, IMG submission 86154)
GTTTAGGTTAATTAGGTCAATTAGAATAATTAGAATAATTAGAAATTACTATGACCTATAAGACGCATTTATCGACAGGGATTTTATTTTCGTCGGTGGTATTTCTCCTGATTTACAAGGTCGAACTATCGCCGGTTTTGGCTATTATTTTGTTATTCTCAACAATTCTTGGCGCCAGTGCACCGGATTTGGACACACCGACTGGAGGACTGTGGCAAAAGATTCCGGCCGGCTCCATCATCGGCCGTCTGGTTCATCCGGTTTTTATCGGCGGTCACCGCCACTTGTCTCACTCATTCATAGGTATGGGTTTATTCGTTTTTCTATTCTATTTGCTGATCAATATCCCACTTTTCCATAATTCGCAATTCATGATTCTAAATTCTGCAAATCTGATGCTGGCATTTATTATTGGCTATGCTTCGCATTTGCTGGCCGACTCCTTCACCGAGGAGGGCGTGCCATTACTTTTTCCAATCGTCTATCACTTTGGTATTCCGCCCAATCCATTCCAAAAAGTCCGGATCAAAACCGGCCATTGGTTTGAAAATCTGATCGTTTATCCGGCAGTCAATCTGGCACTGATTTTGGTCGTTTTCCAATATTTCAAGACAAAATAGCTGGTAGATATACACTTGCTTTTTTTTTATTACCTTTATCATTAGAAATGTCTATAAATATTTAATAAGCGGGAGGGAAAATGAAAACTATCTGGATTGTGTTGATTTCGTTCGTGGCGACAGCGATCGTAGTCGGTGGCGGGACTTACTATTATATTAATCATAGGGCGACGACGGACAAAAACAATCTGCAAGCGCAAATTAACACTTTGAACTCAAAACTAACAGCAGCTGGAAAATCTTTGGCTGATACTCAAGCCGCAAATCAGGCAGCTGCGAGTACGGCGGCAGCTACCGTGAGCACTGATCCGACTGCAAACTGGAAAACATACACGAATACAACTTATAATTATTCGATTAAATATCCTTCTAATTTAATTTTGAGTGAGTATTCAAAGGAGGGTGTTGGCTTTTATCAGACAGCGCCTAGCTCGGGATATGAAGTAGCTGCATATGTTAGCATAAGTGTAATAAAGTTAGGCGATCAGACTTTTGCTCAATATCTGGCTAGCGAAACCGCTTCTTCGTCGAGAAATAGCATAACTGATGCCACTGTTAATGGACTTCCCGCAAAACACAACAAGTCAGAAGGTATGACTGAATATGATAGCTATCTTATTCAAAGTGGGACTAATGTAATAGATTTCAATGCCATCGGTACAATTTCTGGCGATGCGAAGACAATGCTTGACTCATTTACCCTGATAAAATGATTTTATGCGTTCAGATATGGACTTTTTTTGTTCAAAGTGGTATATTTTTATCAAAGCTAGGTCGAAGCTATTTACTATTAGGTAATTTGTTAGATTTTAATTAGGGTGCGTTTCGGGTTAAGGTGCCAATCAAAAGTTTGTACTGGCGACTAATTAAATCTAGAGTAAAGGTAAAATGGACGATTTCAAAAGAGACGAGACACCGGCAGAGCCAAATCCAAAACTTTTCATTGGCGGATTAGCTTGGGCTGCAACCGACGAAGACCTACGCGCTGCGTTTGAGTCCTTCGGCGAGATTGTCTCCGTCTTCATCGCGACTTATCCCGACACCGGCCGTTCAAAAGGCTTCGGTTTCGTCGAGTTCAAGTCGACTGAAGAGGCGCAAGCCGCTAAAGATGGTATGGACGGCAAGGAAATTGCCGGACGTCCTATCAAAGTCGATTTCTCAAGACCACCACGGCCAAGAGAAGATCGCTAATTGGTTTAGACCAATAGAAAAAATCCTGTCGCAAGGCAGGATTTTTTCGTATTGACTAAAATTTTTCTTGTTGCTAGAGTAATCCTATGATCCAAAATAAAAAAATAAAAACTTGGTCCGGCTATATTAAAAATTCCTTTCGAAGGTTTGCTTAGAGTTTTCTGATTTTTAGGCATGCCTTCTATTATCTGCTCTTGGCAGATTTTTTTGTAGCTAAAAAAGGAATCACATGTTTAAAATCAACAAATTCGATCTTCTGGTCTCAATATACATTTTCTGCGTCGTCGCCTCCGAGCTGATGGGCGGAAAAACCTTCCACTTATTCAACATCGGTTCATATCAGCTAAATGCCTCGGTCGCAATTTTTTTAATTCCGCTGGTTTACGCCGCCAGCGATATTATCACTGAAGTTTTTGGCAAAGCACGGGCGCAGAGCGTCGTCCGGTCGGGCATCATTATGATTTTTTTCCTAATATTATTTTCATTTTTGGCCACAATATTACCGCCCTCCTCAAGATTTTTGCCGACAGAACCGGCTTACGAAACAATTTTCAAAATTTCAATTCGGATCTCAATCGCCAGCTTGATCGCCTTTGCCGTCGGGGAGCTGACAGACATTTTAATATTTGCCAAAATGCGGGAGAAATTAGGCAGTCGCGCACTCTGGTTGCGGACAAATGTGGCCAATATTATTTCCGAATTTTTTGACACCACGATTTTCATTATGCTGGCATTTTACACACTCGGTCAATCCTTCGGCGGAAATATGATTTTTCTCTCCGGCATTATTTTGCCTTATTGGATTCTCAAATGTTTTATGTCTGTGATTGAAACGCCGTTTGTTTATTTGGGAGTAAAGTGGCTGCAGAGAAGCGGAGTAGCAGAGCGGCGGGAAAGCGGAGGACTTAGATTATGAAAATTAGGGCAATAAAGACTCATAAGATCACACCGGCGGACAAAAATATTTTTTCTATTCTCGATCGTTATGTCGTGGAGATTGAGGAAAATTCCATTTTGGCCGTCACTTCCAAAATTGTTGCGATTTGCCAAGGCGATATTGTCGATAAAAAATCAATTTCCAAAAGGGACTTAGTCAAGCGTGAGAGCCAATTTTATCTTGCGCCGGAAACCAGTAAATACGGCATCACTCTGACAATCAAAGATAATTTTTTGATACCAACGGTCGGGATTGATGAGTCTAATATTGAAAATTTCTATGCTCTTTGGCCCAGAGATATTCAAAGAACGGCCAATAAAATCCGCAGCTATCTGACGAAGCGATTTGAATTGAAAAAAGTTGGTGTGATCGTAACCGATAGCAAGACGACACCGCTCCGGCTCGGCACGACCGGTTTTGCCTTGGCGCACTCCGGCTTTTTGGCTCTGAAAAATTATATCGGTAAACCGGATTTGTTTGGCAATGATTTGCATGTTACCCGCGCAAACATCGCTGATGGACTGGCAGCGGCGGCGGTGACGCTGATGGGCGAGGGTAGCGAACAAACTCCGATTGCGGTAATAAATGATTTAAAGTTTGTAAAATTTGTTAATCGAAATCCAAGCAAAAAAGAATTGGCAAACTTAAATATTGATATCAAAGATGACCTCTATGGGGAGCTAATCCGGAACGCCAATTGGAAACCGGGAGGTATGTTATCCCCAAAAAGCTGGTTTATCCACACTTGTCAGATACGGGGAGGGGGTATATTGTGGAAAGGCGGGGGTATCGCTGTGGAAAACGAAGTTTTCCACAGCGACGAATAAAGAATCAAGAAGTAAGAATTAAGAGAAATTTGAGATTACTATCATAGTCACTCCAATTAATCATAATTCATGATTCATAATTCAAAATTCTAAATGAGACATCAAGGTATCTACAATCGTTTACGCAGGATTGAGGGCACAATTCGCGGTATTGAGGCAATGGTCAGAGACGATCGGGCTGACCAGGATATTTTAATTCAGTTAGAAGCGGCCAAGTCGGCCCTTTCATCGGCTTCGTCGGCATTGATCCAGTCCGTCTTAAAGACCAACAAAGACGGCCGGATCGAATTGACGACCGATCAAGCCCGTCTCATTTTGCATTTGCTGAAATAATTAATTTCATCGAATATTCCTATATCCGTGGCGCTGATTTTGAACGATCGTCGATAATCAGCGCCACGGGAATCATCAGAGTGGCTTCGATTTGATTAGCGGCGGATTTTTCTTTATACTATATATAAATTATTAATTGAGGATCGTTCATGACAGAGAAAGAAATCAAGGGGAAAAAGATTGTTGTCGATGAGTCGGCTTGTATTGCTTGCGGTACCTGCGAAAGTGTTGCGCCTGATTATTTCAAAATCGAGGACAATGTCTCGAAGGTTGTCAAAGAATACGACGAAAAGGATGCCAAATTGATTGAGGAAGCGGTTGAGAGCTGTCCGGTTCAGGCTATCACGGTTGAATAATTATTTCTACAAATTACAAATTTGTTACAAATATACAAATGAAGGTCTAGCAAAACGGTAGCGAAGTCCGTTTCGGCAATGGTAACCGTCAGACGATACGGGCATCGTAACCGATAAACGATTTACGGTGGTTTGAGTTAAGAGAGGGGAAAATTGTTCACAATTTATTTTAAATGGTGGTATGGCGAAAATCTGGTCCGCCTTTTGCGTTTTGGCGGCAAGTTTTTCGTTTTCATTTTTGACTTTTTTTCCGTCCCTATTTGTCTAAAAACTCTTTTTTCGGTTTGGCGACGGGATCGGATTGATACGACCGATCTGAGTTTGAAAGAGAAATTTAGCGCTTGGTCGCTCAATTTTTCCTCTCGCTTTATCGGATTTTTCATTAAAATTGTGACATTGGCGGTATACCTCGTTGCAACTCTGGCGTTCATCGCCATTTTCGGCGCGACCATTTTACTCTATTTTTGTTTTCCGGTTTTGATTTTGTCCCTCCTTGTTTTGGGGATCAAATTTATGTCGGAGGGGAAATGACCAACAACACCAATTTCAATTCACGAAATACAACTATCGGCAAAGCGGTCGGTCTGGCCAAACTATCCGAAAATATTTTATTTCGCGTTTTTGCCACTCTGATCTGGCTTTTCGGAGCGATTGCTGTTATTCATTATGTTGCCGGTTTTGTCGGATTGATCGAAAAAGCCAATACCGGACTCTTATTTATCCTTATTTCAATATTTCTAATCTATCTTTCTCTCCGCTCTTTTTATTTTATGAAAATATTAGAGCCGAGAGAGCTGTCACTCGACAAAGTCAAGGCTCAGATTGCGGCCGGAGAAGCGACCAATTTATTTACCTATCTCGAGCTGGACTTGGCCAAAGTTTTGTTTGACCTCTCTGCCGGAAAAGACATCCAGACTGTCACAGCCAAGGAGCTGGCTTTGGCTCTGCTCGATTCTCGGGAAATCGACTATATTTTGTTGCGTCTTGGCATTTCCCGCGCCGAGATGATCTCCGCAGTCAAAAAAATCTCGGAGAGTGGGCCGGCTCTACCGCTTCTGCTCTCGTCGCTCGATATTGCGCTTGAAGCCGGCCATACCGAGATAAAGAGCGGCGACTTATTTTTTGCTCTATGCAAAGGCGATCAATTTTTCCACGATTTTATGGCCGAGCTGAGAATCGACAACTCCGATGTTGAAAATTTGGTTTCATGGCACGATCGTATTGATGAAGAGAAGCTGAAAAGGAGAAATTGGCTTGATCCGGATCGTCTGAAGCTTTCCGGCGGAATCGGCCGCGACTGGTCATTTGGCTATACCAATTATCTGAGACAGTTTTCGACCGATATCACCGAAACAATTAAAAATTACGGTTTGGGGCTTGAAGTAATCGGCCGTGATTCTGAGATAAATCAAATCGGCGAGGCTCTTTTGCATGAGGGTTCGGGCGATGTTATCGTGGTTGGCGAGCCCGGTATCGGCAAGCGAACTGTGATCTTGGGTTTTGCCAAAAAAGTTTTGGAAGGAGGTGTCGCTACTTTGGCTCATGCTCATATTTTCCAGGTAAATGTTGATGCCCTGCTCTCCGGCCTAAATGGTCCTTCTGAACTGACCGAGCGGATTGCCAGAGTTCTATCCGAGGTGGCTACAGCCGGCAATGCTATTATCTTTATCGAAAATATCAACAATTTATTATCTTCGGGCGAAGCGGGCAAAGCCGACGTTTCAGAGGCGCTCATTCCCTATCTGGAAAACAAGGATGTCCATCTGATCGGTACCTGCGATGTGGCGGCCTATAATAAATTGATTCTGAGTAACGCCATTTTGGCAGAACGGTTTACTCGCGTCACGGTCAAAGAGCCGGACAAGTCATCTATGACCAAAATATTGGTCTCGACCGTGCCGATGATTGAAGCGCGGACAAAGAGCTTTATCTCCTATGAAGCGCTCAAGGAAACGGTTCGTTTGGCTGATCGCTATGTCATCAATTTGCCCAATCCGGAAAAATCTATTACCTTGCTCGACGGTGCCACCGCCAAAGCGGCGGCTGAGCGGGGCGAAACAATTATTTTACCGAAAGATGTCGATATGTATATCAAGGAGAAATATGATGTGCCGGTCGGCGAGGTTGATGAAAAAGAAAAAAGCAAATTGCTCAATCTCGAGGAGCGGATGCATCAAACAATCGTTGGCCAAAATGAGGCGGTCAAGGCCTTGGCCGATGCTATGCGCAGGTCGAGAGCCCAAATTTCAGACGCCAAGAAACCGATTGGTTCATTTCTCTTTCTCGGCCCGACCGGTGTCGGGAAAACCGCTACTGCCAAGGCACTGGCCGAAGTTTACTTTGGTGGCGAGAGCAAAATGTTGCGTTTCGATATGTCGGAGTACCAGAACAAAGAGGATGTTTACCGTTTGATTGGATCAAATCTGGGTGGCCAGTCGGAGGACGGGCTTTTGGTCAGCGCTGTCCGCGAAAAGCCCTTCTCGCTTCTTCTATTTGATGAGTTTGAAAAAGCCGACCCCGATATTTTAAATTTATTTCTGCAAATATTGGATGAAGGCTTTCTGACCGACGGCTCCGGCCGTAAAGTTTCTTTTCAAAATACCATTATTATCGCCACCTCCAACGCCGGCGCCGAAGAGATTCGGCTTGCGATTCAAAACGGTATTGATTATGAGCGAACCAGAAAAGAGCTCTCCGACTATCTGCAAAAGCAGGGCATATATAAACCGGAGCTTTTGAATCGTTTCACCTCAGTCATCGTTTTCTCGCCACTTACCCCGATTGAGATTCAAACAATCGCCACCGCCATGATTGAAGATCTGACTAAATCCGTCTTTGAAAATCAGGGTGTCAAACTAATTGTTAATCCGGACGCAATTACCGCTCTCTCCAAGATTGGCTTTGACCCGAAGCTCGGTGCCAGACCGATGGAGCGGGTGATCGAGGACAAAATTCAAAATTTACTGGCCACAAAATTGCTCTCAAACGAACTAAAAAAAGGTGACAGTTTCACAATCACCAAAGAAATGGTCTAACTGATAAGTTGTAGGTTGTAAGGATTAAGCAGTAAGCTGGAGGTATCGGTCGCCCCTTTTGTTTGTGGTCTGCTTACCACTTACAACTTACTGCTTACAACTAGTTATGTATAAACACCGGTGTGCCGATGTCGGTCCAGTTGTAAACAGTTTCGGCCGGGCCGACGCCAAGACGGATGCAACCGTGAGAAACCGGTGTGCCAAGATGGTCGGCGCCCTCCTGATAACCATTTGGCCAGACCGGGAGTTCATGAATACCGTAGCCACCGTCTCCCCATTCCTCGTACCATGGCATCCAGAGACTTGAAGCATGACTCCACGACTTTGGGTCTTTTAAGAAAATTGAAAATGTTCCGGTCGGGGTCGGGGTTGATGGTTTTCCGGTTGAAACAGGGAAACAGTCGATGGCAGTAGCGCCATCAAAGCGGCAAAGTGTTTGGGTTTTCAGATCAACGTCAATATATTTTCCGGGGAAACGACCGGCGACGGCGTTGCCATTATCAGGCAAGACGGTGACGGTGCCCGGGTCGGTTGTGGTGACGGTCATAGCGATGGTAATGACGGGACTGGGAAGGCCGGCTTTCAGATCGGCCAAAGTTTTGTCTTTGTTCAAATAAACACCCTGAACTCCGGCGGATAAAACAGCACCGCTGGCATCAACCCGGGTGTCCTTTTTTGTGACCTCAAAATTTTTGGCGATTAGATTGAAATAGGCCTTGACATTAGAATCATTGAGTCGGGCGTGATAGACATTTTGATCAGAGTAAAATTCAATCCAAGCGCCAATCGCTACCCGAGAGGGCGAATAAGATTTGTCGGTATAAGCAAAAGTAATTTTTTTAGACAGGAGTGCGTTTGCTTCGTCGGTAGCAGTTTGGAAATCGGCATTTTTTACCTTTGGCGGCACATCCAGAGTCGCCAATTCTATTTTGCTATCACTGGCATTGCCGGAGAGAGAGATGATTTCGTCGGCCAGATTGTCGGTGATAACGTTGCTACCGTTTGAGCTATTATTCAGCTTGACGTTGCCGTTGTCGATGCTGATGGCGGCGTCCTCAGGAGCTATATTTAATTGACCGATGGCAATCTGCAGAAATTGATTATATTTAGTCTGATCAAGATAGGGGGTAGCCGATATTTTTTGATCGTTAAAAATAGTTTTTGTCGAAGTAGTAAGGTTGCTGATAAACGAATTATTTCGGCCGATGCTATAGCTGGATTCAATTATTTTCGCCGGGTCAAAGGAGATGCCGGTGTCTTCGAGCTTGACCTTGACTTCTTTGCCATTGGCCGAGAGAGCTAAATCTTTGCCGGTAAAACCGCGGAGTTTAGACTGAACCAAATATTGGGCTTGAGTTTTCGTCCGGCCGGAGAGATCGACATCGGCAAAATGGACATTTTTATAAATCTTGCCGGCGTAAGCTTTTTGGTATGAAAAAAGAGTGAGAGCGGGGAGAAGAATAAGGGCTAAAAAAATTGTAGCGCCCCAAATTAAAAAACTCTTCCGTCGGTTAGACATTTAGTTCTCCCTCTCTTTTAACTGTTTTCATTATTATATCAGAAAAAATAATTCCTTGAAAACTGCATCGATTAATGCCCCGTAAAACTTACTTCGTGCGTCACGGGGCACGTAAAATCGATTGGCTGCGCCACGTGATCGTGGCTCGTCGTTACTTTAACTGGCTGCGCCACGTGATCGTGGCTCGTCGTTACTTTAACTGGCTGCGCCACGTGATCGTGGCTCGTCGTTACTTTAACTGGCTGCGCCACGTGATCGTGGCTTTGCCACGATTTTACGTGGTGGGCTCGGCAGGGATCGAACCTGCGACCTACCGGTTATGCTTTCCAATACGGCTTTCGCCGCCTCTTTCGAGTTTATGGCTTGGACTGTCCCTTTACCCTTTTGGGGTACCTGCCGTCCAGTCTCTACACCTTTCCTCTGAAAAATCAGAGGACTTGGCTCGGGATTACCATCAATAAAGAAGGTTTCCCCGAATTTGACAGGTTTTCGCCTATCGGTTCCCCGATAAGTAGCCCCTTTACAACTTAGCATGTCCAATGTATTATCGGGTTATGAATACAAACTCTAACTGCATAATTTGCAAGAAGTCACTTAAAGGCAGACAAACAAAATTCTGTTCTGTCTCCTGTAAGAATAAACTTACACAGTCCTATCAATCGCAAAAGAAGAGAGGTCTTGTCCGTAAACTTGAACTAATTAAGTCTTCGGGAGGGCGCTGCTCCATTTGCGGCTATAATAGGAATTTGGCAGTTCTAACATTTCATCATTCAAAACCCGGGAAAGAGTTCAAGCTAGACATGAGGTCACTCTCAAACAGAACTTATTCCAAAGTACTGATTGAGGTAAAAAAATGTGTTTTGCTGTGCCAAAATTGCCATGCCGAACTACATTATCCAGAATTGGAGTTAGCTAAATTATTAAATGAAGCCGGCTGCTCTAACCACTGAGCTACGAGCCCACTAATCACAAATACTACTTTTGTTAAAAGCCATCTTTACTATAGCAATCATCAATCTTGTTTACAAGGGATTTTGTTCAAATTTGATTACTGTGGACATCAATTATTCTGAATATGGCAGAAATTGTCTAAAAAGTTATAAATCTTTGGGAGAGTGAACTATGGCAAGCTGTGGATAAACTGAAAAAACCGCCATCATAGCGGATTTTTTTCTGAGTTGACAAGTGTCTCAATGGCTATTACTCTATACTCCGTAGTGTAAACGGTTTATGGCAAAAAGTATGACAAAGTATGAAAAATCGCCATGGGCTACAAATTTGCATTATTAAAATGATTATACCCGGCTTTAAGTTGATAATTTAGGGCCATTTTATCCCTCTCCTTTTCAAGGAGAGGTCAGGTGAGGTTTATTCCGATCTATTGTTTGAGCTACGGCACTAAAATTATAGGGAAAATCTTCTTGCCAGAGGGGCAGCGAGGATTTTTGGTTGTACTTTTATAGTCAAAAATTCTTATTGCGCCTCCTTGTAGACCACGCTTCAGCGTGCCAACAATTCAGCGCAGACGACAAACTAAAGTTTGATCTACAATAAACGGGTTAACTAATTAACAAATTAACAAATAACAGGAACAATCTATGAAAAAGTTTTTCAAAAAATCACTAATCTACGCGCTGGTTTTTGGCATGCTGGCGCCGACTTGGCTGATCGGTGGTTTGCTAAACGCCCAGAAAACAGAGGCAGCAGGCGACAGTCCATTCTCTGCCATTTATAATTTCGCAGCTTCAGAAACGGATGTCCCCAGTGCCACTGATTTGACCTTCTCGCCTTTTTCTAGAAATGTCGTTACTCCGTATTCGCCTCCAGTAAGTGGTCTGTTCAATAGCAAAAATTGGGCAACGGCAGCATTGATTGATCGGACAAGATATATAAGTTACACGGTTTTTGCTAGCAACGGTTATTCAATCGATGCTAACGCACTGAAATTCTCGGAACGCGGTAGCGCTACGGTCGCTGACAAATTCCTAGTTTCATATTATGTGGATGGTTCGGATATCCCCAATGATCTTTCGGAAGGGTCGGTCTATTACAACTCTGATGCTACCAAACTGAATGCAGAGAATTACATTTTAAATGTTTCTGGAGCACGGCAAATTGAATTTCGTTTTTATATTTATGGGAGTGTCCAGGCAAGCGGTCCCGATACACCAACCAGCACAGGCACTTGGCGAATCGACAATGTCGAATTAGATGGATCAACGGTTGCTATTCCGGATGTAACTCCGCCGACTGTGAGTGTCATAATGTCACAGCCGTACTACAATCCGGATAATTGGAACGCAAATAATGCCAACAGCATCGCTGGAAACGTTTCGGATGATTCGTCCGGAGTTGCTTCGGTTGCGGTTAAAATCGCCGATACGACTAATAACAAATATTGGAGCGGATCGGCTTGGGCAGCGACAGACTCAGGCGATACTATTGCAGCCACTTTGTCCGCTGACAATACAAGCTGGAGTTATCCGCTGGCGGCTGCCAATTTGACACTAAATGATAGCTATTCTATCACTGCCAGTGCTTTGGATGTAGCGGGGAACAAAGGTATTTCGGCGGTTCCGGTTTCTTTCTACTACGGAATACCGGCTCCCAAGATTTCATCCCAACTTTCAATTGACCAAAATAATGAAATTTGGCTCACGGTTTCCGGCAACGGCGAGCCAAACGCAAATATCACATATGCAATAACTGACTTGTCAAGCGTTCCGCAAATTCCTCAAATAACCGTGGCTGGTGGGACAGTCAGCTCCAGCGGTGTAGTCAACGACAAATTCGATGTCTCTGCTCTAGCTAGCGGTACTTATACATTATCTGCATTTTTAATTAATAAAGATTGCAATTACAATTATCAGAGCCCGATTGCAACCAGCGCTTTCAATTTGTCAAAAGTTGTGGCGAATACCCCGACCACGATTGGTGATCTGGCCAAACCAGTCTTTATATCTGTGCCATCCGATCTCAGCGGAACGCTTGATCTGTCTGGTCAAGAGGTTGTTAATCAGGATAAAACAGCTACTGTAGCGTTTAGTGGTGGCGTAGAAATCCAGAAAAACCTAGGTACGGGTTCTGCCGATATATTAATTCCGGCAGGCACCACCATGACCGCCGCATCGGGCTGGGACGGCAAGATTAACCTCCCGAGTATCGTCACAAATTACAGCGCCACTCTTTCTACTGACGTCGGAGAGATTACCCAAAATCCAGTTGCCTACCAGATTGGTTCGGAAACAGCCAGCTTAACTTTTAATCAGCCAGTTCGGCTAACCTTTTCTGGATTGGCGGGGGAAAAGATCGGATTTATCAAAAATTCAATCTTTACCGAAGTTACTCAGACGTGCGATTCAGCAACTGCTCCGACCACCTTTTCAGCAACGGGCGAATGCAAAATAAACTCGGCTGACGGCAAGGATCTGGTCGTCTGGACCAATCATTACACCGTTTTTATTACCTACGGCCAGGTTAAAGTTATGGCCCCGACATTCGTTGACAGCAATTTTTTAGTCGCAAAAGTTGAAAAAACCGACGGCTCTTATATAGATGTTGCTTGGGAAGTCACCGGTGCTGATGGTTATGACACTTTCATTAATAATGTTGTTGTTTCGCCGACTTCAATTTTGTCTGACCATTCAGCTGAATACAAAGTTGCTTATGGTACATCCAATGTCGTAGTAAAAGCGTACAAGAAAGATGGTTCGGGCAATAAAATTTATTCAACGAACACAGCTACCAAATCGGTCGAATTTGCCCAACCATCAACTTCAGCCACAGTTTTCACAACCACATTAGCTGCTACCGTCGGTCCGGAGCCGGCACAAGCGGCTCCGGCAGCCACAACAACACCGGTGGCTCCAAGCACGACCGGTCAGAGCAGTGTGATTAAGGGTGCTGATACCGAGAGCAGTTCTACTAGCGATCAGGTAAATTGGACGCCCTGGATAATTCTATTTGTTCTGATAATTCTGGCCGGTGCGGCCACCGGCGGCTATTTCTACTGGTTTGCCGGCAAAGAGGAAATCGAAGAGGCCACCAAGCCGATCAAAAAGGCGACAGCGCAGAAAATAGTAAAATCGGCGGTCAGAGCTCCGAAAAAGAGCAACAAAAAAGCTCGACGTTGGTAGCTAAAACCTTGAGAAAAAGCCCTCCGGTGTACATCGGGGGGCTTTTTGATATAATAAAGCAAGCAGTAAGCAGTAAGTTGTAAGTAGTAAGCAGGGAATAAAGTATGGGAGATTTCTTTAGGAAAATCAAAGAGGGTATCGAGCGATTCATTCCGATGACGATCGGCAGTTTGGTGTTATTTGCCTTTATGATCTATTTGCTATTTATAGTCGGCCGCTCCGTTTCTCAAAATTATCATGCCAATCAGGACTTGGCCAAAAATGATGGCAAATTAGTTCAAATGCAGAGCGACATCCGCGATTTGCAAAACAAAATCGCCTATGAGCAGACCTATACTTTCAAGGAGATCGAGGCGCGGGCACTACTCGGATACAGTGCTTCGGGGGAGACGGTCGTGAACTTGCCTTTTGACACGGTGACCAGCCAGTCCAATATTGTAGCTCAGGCCACAGCCGCCCAAATCGCCGTGCCAAATTATCAACTCTGGTGGAGATATTTTTTCAACTAATATATTAGAACTCGCAAAAACCATTAATCCGAAAATCAATTATATAGTTTGGTACCGCATATTCCTCCCCTTGATAAGGGGAGGTTAGGTGGGGTTGAATAACTAATTGAATTAAAACCACCCTTAGCCCCTCGCTCCCACCC
>Ga0118677_10003044_pt1 | contig 13605 bp, 13 predicted proteins | sample AliMusrvi5mmetaG_FD_86154 | JGI IMG/M metagenome (GOLD analysis project Ga0118677, IMG submission 86154)
GATTGGCATGCAATGCGCCGTCCAGACCGGCCACTGCGATGGCCTAAGTGAAAGCGTCGAGCTTGTAGCGATAGGCGTGCAACCCGATCGCCGCCATCCGCCGCTCGCTCTGGCGGATGCCCTGCAGCACCAGGCCGAAACGGGAGCGGGACAGCACATGGAACCCGGCCAGCACCAGCATGAGGGCGACGGCGCAGACGTAGTAAAACGCAACATCGTCGCGCGGATTGATCCAGGGCAGGCCGTTGCGGCGGCGAAACCCCAACCCATCATCGCCACCATAGGTTTTCAGCGCCGCGAACAGGTAGAACAGCATTTGCGCGAAGGCGAGCGTGATCATGATGAACGACACGCCGGTGGTGCGCAGCGACAGGGCACCGATGAGCAACGCCGCCAAAGCGGATACCACAATCGCCAGCGGCCAGACGATCCAGGCTTCGGTCGCGCCGGGGAACAGGCCGAACAGCGCGCTATCGTCCGCGGCATGGAAAGCCAATATGCCCACCACGTAGCCGCCCAAGCCAAAGAACGCCGCGTGGCCAAAGGATGGCAGGCCGGTGGTGCCGATCAGCACATTCAGCCCGACGGTTGCGATGGCATAGATCGCCACCTGGGTGCCTAGCGAAGTCAGGTCCGGCATCGCCAGCGCGCTTGCAAGGGTTGGCAGCATGGCGAGCAACAGCAGCAGCACCACCGCAACGGCCCGCTGACGGCCGGTTTCAACCATGCGCGGGGAACAGGCCGCGCGGCCGAACGATCAGCACCGCCGCCATCAGAATCATCGCCGCCATGGATGATAGTCCGGCGCCGATACTGTCCGCATCCGCTGCCGCCATCACCCCGCGCAGCATTCCGGGCAGGAAAGCGCGGGTCAGCGTATCGACCATCCCCACCAGCAGTGCGCCGACCAGCGCACCCCGAATGGAGCCGAGGCCGCCGATGACGATCACCACGAATGTGCTGATCAAAATGCGGTCGCCCATGCCGACCTGCACCGACAGCAGCGGCCCGACCATCGCGCCGGACAGTCCGGCCAGCATGGCGCCGAGGCCGAACACCAGGGTGTACAGCAGGCCGATGCGAACGCCGAGCGCCCGGACCATCTCGCGATTGGTCGCCCCGGCCCGCACCAGCATGCCCACCTTGGTATGCACGATCAGCACGTACAGCCCGCCGGCAACCAACGCGCCCACCGCAATGATCGCCAACCGGTAGATCGGATACGGCACGCCGGGAATGAAGGTGACGCTGCCGGACAGGAAATCCGGGATCGCCGCCATCATCGGCTGGCGGCCAAACAGCATCGCCATCGCTTCGTTGAAAAACAGGATCAGCCCGAAGGTCGCCAGCACCTGTGCCGGAATTGTCCCGGCGCGCGGGTTGGAGTAAATTCGCGTCCACGCCCGCGCATACTGTTTCGCTTCTGCTTCAAACCCCATGCGCCGCAACATCTCCGCGCTGATTAGCAATCGCAGATAAGGCGTTGGATGCGGCCCCCTGGGATTGAAACTGTAAACCGCCGCTGGAGCCCGGCCGATTACATCCATCAGGGATCCGACAACCTCAGGGCCTCCCAGCAACAGGGCGCTCATGTCGGCGAACATTTCGCGGTTCCAGCGCACCCAAACCGAAGAAACGAATTTACCCAGATCCGCCTTGAGCAAACGCAGGCCCACCTGGCGCGGCACATCTTTGTTCAGTCCCAGGTCGCTCTGCAAGTTGTGGCTTACCTCGTGCATCACCGCGCCCAGCGTCCACGGATTCACCAGGCGGTGGTAGGGCAGTTGCACCAGTGGAAAGGGATTGAACTGCTTTCCCAGCCTCCGCATGCGGATGCCCCTTCGAATAGTGGCCGGCGCAAAGCCCGTCTTCATGTAGCAGAATGGAGGCGGAGCCGGAACCGACCTTGCTACGCCAATCCCGGTGTAAGCGGCTTGGTAACAATCCATCGCGATGCGATCACAACTCAGCAGCCAATCCCCATACTTGCCTTGCCGCTGGCCGAAGAGTTCGAAGTAGAAGTCCCAGATTTTTTCTATTCCCTGCACCCACCGGTGGGCCTTGTCTTTTCGACTTACCACTGCCTGCAGCCTGGGCGAACTTGGTTTTTCGCTGGCAGTGGCTATCGAGTCGTGCACTCTCTCCGATACCTTCAGCAAGCCGCGGCGCAGCCTGCTAATCAATTGGTTCACGACCTGGATGTGGCCCTCAGATGGCGCAGCCGCTCCTGTGCCAAATTCCTCGCGCTTGAAGGGGCGAAGGGCGGCCGCGTGGCGAGTCACGTTGATGGATTGCGCCCGCAGCCAGTTCTTCAAAACAAGTGCCGACCCGGTAGTGGCGGGACGCCGCCCCAGCAGATTCGGTTCCGCCTGCGTTGAAGCTTCCGGCCTTGTTTGGGCCATCGATCCCATGGTGCTCACCTCGCCAGACCAGTCAGATGCTTACCGAAGCAGTTGCCCGCAGCAACGGCAGTACGATGGAGCCGCTGGCGCTGCTGATTGAGAGCCGCAGGCTGCGCAGACAGAATGACCTGCTGCCGCTCGCGCTGGATGCACTGTGGCGTGCGTGCCCGGCACAGTCGTCGCAGCTGCCGGATGCGATACGCCGCGCACATAGCCAGGACTGCCATAGGCCACGCCTCTTCCTCTTTGAATCGGGCGACCGTAGTAACGCCTGCCGGTCCGGCCATAATGCCAGTGTGTCCGTGCCATGCCTGGCCCGACGCGCCCGTGGAACCTGCGTTCAAGGTGATGATGGCGGCGCAGCGCCTGGGCGCGGTGTTGCGGAGTGCCCAGCACCCGGCGCGTTTGTGTAGCGAGGGTGCGGATCGCCGTGCGCGGCGTTACCTGTCCGCCTCTTGCCACCTTGTGCGCAATGCTGCCCACTGTGCGCCTGGCAATGCCCGGAACGGCTTTGAGCAGGTGCCGCGTTTGCGGATTGCGGTGGAGCGCCTTGGCAACTGTCCCGATGCCTTTGGTCAGCTTCGGCGTACTGCGCGTGAGCGCCTTCGCAATCTTCGGAAGCGCTCTCTTCGCCAGCGGAGCCACCGCCCTGGCCACCACCGGAAGGAGTTTGCTGGCGGCCATTCCAATCAGCGGCAGAAAATGCTCGGCGGCTTCGTCTTCTGTCTCGGCTTCGGCCGCCAGTTCGCCAAGGTGTTCCATCATGGCGTCCGGATAGATCTTGCGGATGGGGCTGATCTCATCCTCGTATTCGTCCTCGCCCTCGTATTCGTTTTCGCTCTCGCCCAGCAGGCTGCCTGCGATGTTGCCGAGGGCGCCGAGCCAGCCTTCCCCTTCAAGGCCTGCCTCATCCTCCATCTCGTATTCCATTTCGCCTTCCATCTCGTCCTCGAGTTCCTCTTCGAACTCGTCTTCAAGTTCAGGCAGGGCTTCCAGTTCATATTCCGACTCGAATGCCATGATGAATCCTCCTGCGTGGTTGATAGAACTTGTCCGGAATCGTTGTGACTAGAACCTGTTTCAAAAATCCGCTTTGTGTCAGGGCACGACTTCAGTCGTGCCGAAAAGGGCCTGGATGGCAAGGGGATTTAACCCCTGAGGCACCTCGACTAATATTCGGCTGCCAATTTTGAAACAACCTCTAAGCCACGGCGCTGCGGCTGCGGCGCGTTGCCACGCGGCTGCGCACGCGGCGCGGACGCTTGTAGGCGCGGCTGATTTTTGTGTTCCGCCGGATCGCGGTGGCGCACGCCTTCGGATTGCCTAGCACACTGCGAATCTGCTTTGCAACCGCGCGTCCAGCCCGCTTGGGAGTGATCTTCAGCCCCTTCGCGGCTTGGCGCTTGAGGCTCTTCACCGTGCGGCGCATGATGGTGGGCACCGCCTGAACACCCGGGCGCGTGGCGCGGCGGCGGCGGAGAATGCGGGTGAGAATCGCTGTGCCGCGCGTCAAGTGCGGAAGGATACGCCGCAAAGCTCTGCGGTCACGGGGCGAGATCACGGTTACGGCCGCGGCTCCGGCCATGGCTTCTGCCTCGCCTTCGTGCGACTCGTGGCAGGCGGCTTCGGCCATCATTTCGGCCAGGGCCTCGTTATGCGTCAACTCATGGGATGCAATTTCGTGGGCCACTTCAGACTCCGATTCGGTTTCGTATTCGCCTTCTCCCTCGTCCTCGTACTCGCTTTCAAGAGCGCCTGCGGCCAATGATCCGAGCTTGCCGCCGAGGGGTCCGCCAACAGCAGTGCCCACAATGGGCGCAGCCACTTTGGCCACTTGTTTGAGAACAGGAAGCGCCTTCTTGAAGAAGCTCCCGAAAGAGAACTGCTCGGTCTCGTCTTCGTACTCGTCTTCGTACTCGCTCTCGCCCAGCAGGCTTCCGGCGATATTGCCCAATGCGCCAAGCCAGCCTTCGCCTTCAAGGCCGGCCTCGTCTTCGCCTTCGTCCTCGAACTCATCCTCGGCTTCGAGTTCCTCTTCGCTCTCGCCGAGCAGGCTGCCGGCGATGTTGCCCAGCGCGCCAAGCCAGCCTTCGCCTTCAAGGCCCGCTTCGTCTTCGCCTTCGAATTCGCCCTCATGGAACTCGTCTTCAAGTTCCAATTCCAATTCACTCTCGTGGTCTGCCATTGTCTGGACCTCCTTCCGGGTGGTGACGACAAGTGTGAAGTTAGAACCGAAGTCATTGAGCGTCTAGTCACACCTTGAGGCGAGCCATTATGAGTTCGCTTGAAGCGGGTCCCCCAAATATGGGACAGAGACTTGATCGTCAGCTGTGGAGGTACCCGCCTGCGCTTTGCCGGGTGAGAGATTTCGAAGGCGGATTTCTGGTGAGGTGTTTCACCGCATTCTGCATATCCTGAATGAGCAGTCCGGCAAGATCGCGCGTTAAACCGAAGCGCGTCAGCACCCGCTGCACCACGAGATCCTCGCGGTTGGGCGGCATGGGGTAGGCCGGCACCTGCCAGCCCTTCACCCGCAGCCGGTCAGCCAGATCGTACAGAGTGAAGCCTGGATTTTGTCCGCGCCGCATCGTCCACATGCATCCGGGAATTCCGCCGCGACCGTCGTAAATCAACTCAAAAATGCCGAGCTTTTTCACCTGGTCGGCAACCCACATTCCAACGCTGGCGCAGTCGCGCGTGATCTTGGTATAACCCTCGCGGCCGAGCCGGACGAAGTTGTAATATTGCGCCACAATTGCTCCGCCAGGCCGCGAGAAATTCAACGCATACGTGCGCATGTTTCCGCCCAGGTACTTCACGCTGAAGACCAGATCCTCCGGCAGATCGCCTGCCGACCTCCAGATAGCCCAGCCGCATCCAAGGGGCGCAAGCCCAAACTTGTGCCCGGATGCATTGATCGACTTGACCCGCGCGATGCGAAAATCCCAAGGCAGCGATGGGTGAATGAACGGCGCAATAAAGCCGCCGCTGGCCGCATCAACATGCAGCGGGATGTTGAGCCCGCTCTCCTCCTCCAAATCGTCCAGCGCCATGGCAACTTCGCGGACCGGCTCGTACTGCAGCGTGTAAGTGACTCCCAAAGTCGGAACCACTCCGATGGTATTTTCGTCGCAGCGTTTGAGGACTTCGTCCGGCGACATAAGCAATCGGTTTCCCTGGCACGGAATTTCGCGCAGCTCGACGTCGAAATAGCGCGCAAACCGCGGCCAGCAAGCGTGTACCGGACCGCAAACCAGATTGGGCTCCGCTGCCGGCTTGCCCGCTTGCCGCTGTTTCTTTCTCCAACGCTCTCGCATAGCCAGCCCGGACAGCATCGCGGCCTCGCTCGAACCGGTGGTCGAGCAGCCCTGCGTGTTCGCCGCGTCAGGGCAATTCCAGAGATCGGCCAGCATGTGAACGCAACGCGCCTCGATCTCCGCCATCTGCGGATACTCGTCCTTGTCGATCAGGTTCTTGTCGATGCACTCGTCCATCAATTTGCGCACTTCGGGCTCGACCCAAGTCTGGCAAAATGTGGCAAGATTCTGGCGCGAGTTGCCATCCAGCAGCAGTTCATCGTGCACCAGTTGGTATGCCGCCGCCGGGTCTGTTTCCTGCGTCGGAAGTCTGTATTTCGGCAAAGGATGGGGGAGAAAGCTCGCCCCGAAAACCTGGTCGTCGAGACTCTGGAGGACCTCTTCTTTCGAGTGAACAGCCACCGCTTCACCTCGCTCAGAGCGTCTCGTTCGCTTGCCGTCTTGCTGCACGAAGCCAGACGGTTCAAGTCTGAATGCGGATTGTAGCTTTGATTGGCGGCAGCGGATAGTCGCTCATCCGGGGTACAGGCGGGACTGAATGTTGAAAAGAAGGCTGTTACGCACACCATGTAAAATTAACCTGACCTTAACATCTCTTTTTAGACGTGATCTCAGAGGGCGCAGTTGAAGATGGGCAGTGAGGGCAGCGTATTACCCGCGTTTGTAGGTGACGCAAGCCATGGTTCGGCTTGGTGGCGGCGCCTTCTCCTGGTTGGGGAGAAGATTCGCCATGGGCGGGTGGTTCGCTATTTCATCTTCCTGATCTTCATGGAATTGCTCACCGAATATCTGAGCAGCCGAAGCGATTTATCCCCTCTCCGCTCTCACCTCCACATCGAAGCGCCCCTTCTGCTGCTTCTTTACTGGGCGGTCGGGTTCGCGCTCCGGCCGGGAAAGCTCCCGGCGTTCGCGGCTGCACTGCCGTTCGGCGTGGCCTATGTGGCCTGCGATACCTTCTTCGTCGCCAGCGGGAACATTCTGCACCTCATCGATTTCCAAAACATGTCCGAGCTTCTTCAGGTGCTGCCTTTAGCCAAGAAGGCGGCGGTGGTGCTGGCCTTTGGCCTACCGCCTGCTTTGCTGCTCATCTTCCTCGACTATCGAAGATACTGGCGCGTGCTTACTATGGCGGGGCTTCTGCTCTCGAGTGTCGCGACGGTGAGGTTCTTCCCGGGCGCGGTTCTATCGGGACTTCGGTTGGCGCATCTTGAGGTGGCGGTATATTCCGACGCAGAAACGGTCAATGAAAACGGCCGCCTCACCGTTCTGCTTTATTTTGAGGCGTCGCGAAGAGTCGCAATCAAGCGAACCGACGACTACCGCAAGAGCGGCGAGCATGACCAGGAGCCGCGTGCCACCGCGGAGTTCATGCGGACGCACGGGAATCGCCACAACGTGTACCTGGTGGTGCTTGAAAGCTTCGTTGATCCCAATCTTTTTCGCGCGGTCACTTATTCAAAGGATCCGCAGCACCCCGATTTTGCGCAGTTGGTCGGAGACAAGCAAGGCTATTCCATCTCGCCCGTCTTCGGCGGCCAAACCGCCCAGGCGGAGTTTGAGGCGCTATGCGGCGTGCCCGCCTTGCAGGAGCTTTCCGAGATCGAGTTCGACGTTTTTACAGGTCATGCGGCCGGTTGCATGCCAGGCATCCTGCAGCAAGCCGGTTACTCCACCTACGTAAGCAATGTTTTTCAGCCGGACTATTTCAATAGCACCAACGCCTATACCGGAATCGGCTTCGGCAAGATCTACTACCCGGTTGAATACGCGCCCGATCGCCCGACCTACCTGACAATCGGCAGCGCGTCGGAAACCGAGCGGTACTTGTTCGATGGAGATCTGTTCAACCAGAATCTCGCCTTTATCGCCCGTACGCTGCGGGATAATCCAAAACAGCCTGTCTTCAACTACGTGCTTACCATGTACGGCCATGAGCCGCACGACATAGACACTGACCGGCGGCCGCTGGTTCTGTCGATGAAAGCCCCGCACGACGACCAGCAGCTACTGAGAGCGGCCAACCAGTATTGGTATCGCACCCAGGCAATCGCCAGCTATATCCGCGGCCTGATCAAGCTCGATCCCAAAAGCCTGATCATCCTCATGTCAGACCATGTGCCGCCGCTCGGCGACGGCGTAAACAGCTACAAGGATTTTCGTTACCTCGATAACGCTGACGACAGCACGCACTTGAACCGTATTGTGGTGGTCGAAGACGGACAAGTGGTGCAGCACAAGACCATCCACCACTACGACGTTCCCTCGCTCATCTACGATTATTTGACCGGCGAGAGATTTTGCGCGCAGCACAATTGCGACCTGCCGAGCGCCGACCGGGAGAACAAGTACAGGTTGCTGATTTCGCGAGCGGTCAGTCCGAAGTAGGACTTGGAAAAGATTGTGCCGGATTGCCAGGGACTAACACGAATGCCGCCCGGACGGGTATTATAAAGGCGAAACACCCGCGCAAAGCCGTGGGGGAGGCAGCACAAACGCATCCCCGTTTGAGCGTGGCGCAGGTTGATCATTGCAATTAGGTTGCGGGAGTAGTTCAGTGGCAGAACGTCAGCTTCCCAAGCTGAATGTCGCCGGTTCGATCCCGGTCTCCCGCTCCATAGAATCAGTTACTTAGAGCTATTCCAAAATTCTGAAGCTTCATGATGACAGGTTGGGCAACGCCGACCCCAACTCAATCACAAGTCCCAGGTCTCAGCATCGCAGCCTAGCTCTTTTTATCGCCCAGCCGGGCCACACTAAACTGCGCCCCGGCGAAAAGGATCAGGCCGGAGATGTACGCCCAGAAAAGCAGCCCCACCGAAACATAGAACCGCCCGTAGAGCGCTTCCAGGTCAAGGTGCGGCAGCAGGCCAACGAACGCATATTTAGCTACCAGCCATATGACTCCGGTGATGATCGCCGTGCGCATAACCGGACGCGGCGGGACCTTGCGGTTGGGCAGGAGCCAGTAGATGGAAAAGAAAAAAACAATGGAGGCCACGCCGGTGGTGGCGGCCAGCAGAAGGAAGGTGATGGTGTGGAAGACGAAGTTGTCCACGTGGTGAAAGAACAGGATTTCAAGCAGATCTCGCAAACCCGCATTGATGGCGATGCTTCCCATTCCGAGAATCACCATCAGAATCGCCAAACCAAAGGCGACCACCTGGTTGGCCAGGTAGTTTCGGCTTTTGACCACGCCCCAGGCCTGGTTGAGAGCCACCTCAAGAGGCAGGAAGATGCCCGTGCAGGCGACCAGAATCATGATCAATGAAAAGACCCGAATGCCCTGGCGCGAGGCTGCATCGCGCAGGCTGGTGGCCACAAAATCCTGGTTCGAGGGAAGAAAATAACGCACCATTTCAGTGATGACGGTTTTCATCGTCTCCGAGTGAAATACCGACCCCGCCAGGGTGTAGAGCAACACGATGAACGGAATGAACGAGAGGATGGCATTGGCCGCAACGCTGAAGGCGAAGGTGTGCACTTCGCTGTCAAGCAGATACTTCACCAGCGCCTGGCCGTCGTTGCGCCAACGGAACCACTTGGAATGAACGACCGTTTCAATGGCTTCGGCAGTGGCATTGGCTTCGACTGCGGCTTCTACCTGGACAGCGGGATCGACAACCTGGGACATGCATTACCTCTTCAGTGCACAAAGCGACCGTGGCGGCGGATGCGCGTAAAAAACAACGATGCCGGACGGGCGCTGTTTTAAGGATAGCCGCTTGCTGGCAATTCGCGGAGTGGTATTGAGCACAACACGTGGCTCTCGAGCCTGTCTCAAGAATCCGCTTTGTGTCTGGGCACGACTTCAGTCGTGCCGAAAAGGTCAGAAAAGCAAGGGGTTTTAACCCCTGAAGCATCACAACTTGGTGCTGCGCTAGTTTTGAAACAAGCTTTAACTATTCCGCGTGGAAGACGACATCGAAGAGCAGCAGGCTGGCGGTGGTGAAAATGATGTCGTAGCCGCAGAGCATCTTGATCCAGAGGGTTGGATCGTTTTCGCCGGTGAGGATGGCGGTGGTGGCCTGCACCATGGCCAGAAGCGCGGGGATGAAGATTGGAAAGAGGATAAGCGACAGCAGCAGCTCGCGGTTGCGGCTGCGGATGGAGAGGGCCGCAAAAAAAACGCCGTTGGCCACCAGGGCCCAGGTGCCGAGCGGCAAAACCAGTGCAAGCAGCCAGGCTTGTCCGGCGATTTGCAGGTTGTAAAAGATGATGAAGAACGGCGCCAGGATCACCTGCACGATCGTGACGAAGAGGAAATTCGCGATGACCTTCGAGAGATAGAGTTCCGCTCCCGGCGAAGGAACCATGCGTTGGGCATCCAGGACCTGGTGGCGGATTTCGCGGGCCCATGCCTGGTTGAGTGTGCTGACCGACGCAAACATGGTGGCCACGCAAAGCACGCCGCCGGCAATCTGCTGCGAGAAGGCGCCGCGCGGGTCAAAGGCTATGGAGAATAGCACCACCACGAGGCCGGAAAAAAAGAGCATCGAGACGATGGCGTCAAGGGAGCGCCACTCAATGCGCAGATCTTTGACGAGATGGGACCACAAGGCGCTTGTCATCGAGCGTGCACCTCTGGGATGGATGTTCTGACAGCATCCTTGGTCAGGTCGGCGGCCTGGGCCTGGGCGGCACGAATGTAGTCTGCCGGGCTAAGAATGAGCTGAGTTCCGCGAGTTCCGGCTGAGACGCTGATGGTGTCAAAGAGGATTGCGGTTTCGTCCACAAAAACAGGGTAGGCCTTTTTTGCGCCGAAGACAGTAACGCCACCGCGAATGTAGCCGGTGAGCGGCTGCACATCCTTGAGCGGACACATCTCGGCCTTGCGATGGCTGGCGGCGCGGGCCAGTTTCTTGAAGTCCAGTTCGGCGTCGCCGGGGATGACGGCGAATACATATTCGCTCGGCCCGCCCGTGGTGAGCAGCGTCTTGAAAACCTGCTCGGCGGGCATTCCAATCTTGCGGGCAACAGCAGTGGCGGATAGGTCTTCGGGGTCCACTTCGTATTCCCGGAGTTCGAAAGCGATGCCAAGATTTTCAAGGAAGCGCGCGCCGTTGGTCTTCATTGAGTGGGGCTTCCCTTCTCAAATGAAGCCACGCGGCCGGCATGCAGGGCCAGCACCCAGTCGGCAATGGGGGCGGCCGCTTCGCGTTGATGCGTGGTGAGGACGATGGTGCGATTGTGGCGGCGAAACCCGGCAAGCAGTTGAACCATCTGGCTGACGCTTTCCACATCCATGTTTGAGAAAGGCTCGTCGAGCAGAAGCAGTTCAGGCTGGGCCAGCAGGACGCGGGCCAGCGAAGTGCGCTGGCGCATGCCCTGCGAATACTGGCCGAAGATCCGCGGCAGCTCGGGATCAAGCCCCACCATGCGCAGAGCTTCGCCCGGCTCGAGGCACTCGCGGCCTGGGTACAGGCTGGCAAAATAGCGCAGGTTTTCCTGGGCGGTGAGCTCGTCGTAGAGCATGGGAGCGTGGCTCATATAGCCGATGCGTGCGCGGGCCTGGTGAGGGTCGAGGCCGTCGAAGACTTTGATCGTCCCAAAGCTGGGCCGCAGCAATCCGGCCAGGATGCGCAGCAGCGTGGATTTGCCGGCGCCGTTCTCGCCCACCAGAACGTAGCAGCGGCCGGACTCGAAGTCCACCGAAACCTGGCGCAAGGCCGCAAAACTCCCAAACAGTTTGGAAACCTTGTCGAGCCGTGCGCTGATGGTCGAACTGGTTGGCTCAGCGGAAGCTTGCGTAGTCATCCGATCAGTTTGCCGCGGTTGGGCTGGCCTGCTCGACGCCGGCGGCGGCCGGGCGAGGGCCTATCGAGGCCTTGGCAGGCGGGGTAGCGGGCTTCGCAGGCGCCGCGCCGGGCTGAGCAGGCGCGTATTTGCTGGCGCACTTGGCCTGCAGCACGGTGGCATGAAAGACGCCATCGCGGCCGTAGGTGCCCTGAGCCAGGGCCTGGGAATCGTCTTTGAACGTGTCTGGCGGCGGCTCCGATCCCTTATAGGTGACGTGCAGCAACCGGCCCGAGGGTGCCTTGGGAGAGTGGCTTTCAAACTCGTTGAGCACAAAATTGACGTGGGTGCCGTTCTGCTCGATCGAGCCTGGCTGCACAAAGCCCTCCACACGCAACTGGCTGTGGTAGGCCTTGTCGCCCATGCCGCCGAGTTCGGCAATGGTCACGTAATAGCTCTTGTTGGCGTCGTATCCAGACATGGCAAGCCAAGCGATGGTGCCAACGATGATGGCGACCGCTATTCCGATCCGAAGTGTGTTTGGGGGAATTTTCATATGCATCTACAAGGATACGAGCGTTCCAGTGGGGGGTCAACCAACGGGCGCAAAGAAGGAGGCATTATTTATTTGGAATTGGAGTTCAATCATCCGGCTGCGCTCTGCTCAATCGGGTTGAGTGTTTTGCGGCCAGGTCGCGGGGGGAGAGAATGCGCACACGCAACCGGAAAAATCGGCGCGAAACAGGCTAACCGGATGGTTCTGCAATGCTCGTGAGACGGTTTCGCAAACGCCTCCGGGAACAACTCCCTGGTTCTCCTGCCTGCTAAAGATCGTTGTCCTGAGGTTTGTTTCGCTGGAACGAGGCCACGAGCGCAGGCGTCAAAACCATTGCGACAAAAGCGAGACCGATTACAAAATCAATCACGGGAAACTCCTCTCAAGAGACGACCAAGGCACTGGTATCGGGGAAACGGGTCCGCAGGTACGCTCACGGAACCCGATTCGACCGCATCTCGAAGGTAGTTCCCGGCGTCGAAAATCGGAATAACCCCTTCGTACAATTGGCATGGCCCGTTTGTTGAACCCCAATGGTTGCTTGGTAACTATGCCGGGTTACTACGTCTTGGCATCCAATCGACACCGGGCGCCCCGCCCCGCAGGAAAAGCTATGCGCAACTGAAAAGAAGGAAAAGGCGAATGAAAACAGTCAGAATCCCGATGATCGGTCAAACTTCGTCGTCGGTCTCGGGTTTCTGCATGGACGCTACAATTGCGGGGCAAGCAACCATTGCTACGAAGGCCAGGGCAATGAGAATGTCGTGCATATCGCGGCTCCTTGAATCGGTTCGCGCTTGCAGTTTTTCCGCGCACGCGTAACCTGTCGTTCACGCACTCGTAATACCAACCGTGAGGATGTCCCATCCGTAGTTGAAAGTTGAGCGGCGGTTCAGCCTGATTCTGAAAGAATCGGGTTGCCAAACCTTGAAGGGAGAACCGCCGTGAAGAAAACGTACCATACGATACGCAAGCAAGGGAAAACCAACGAACAGCAACTGGCCAGCTTCCTGGTCAACAACGGGCAAGGGCTTCTGCCCATGGTGGATCTGATCGAGCAGTGCCAAATGGCCTGCGACGAGTTGATCGACGTGACCGGACGAGCCGCCATCCAAGCCGTTTTGCAACTGTCGGCGATGGAGGCTGCCGGGGGTCCGCCTCAGCAGGGTAAACGGCGCTCATCGAATGTGGTCTTCTATGGCCGCCAGGCGGGCCAGGTGATGCTCAGCGACCGCAAATTGGAGGTGGAGCGGCCACGGCTGCGCAGCAAAGGGCCACGGAGCCAAGAGGTTGAGGTTCCCGCCTACGCGGCCATGCAAAACCCGACGCCAATGGGTGCGCGCATGCTGGACATCCTGCTGCACGGGGTTTCCACGCGCAGCTACAAGCAAGTCATTCCGGCGATGGCGGAGACGGCGGGCGTGTCGCGCTCGGCGGTGAGCCGGGCGGCGATCGAGGCCTCCGAGGCCGAGGTGGAGGCGCTGCTCGGGCGGCGTTTCGACGAACTGAAACTGCTGGTGATCTACATCGACGGGCTCATCTTCGGCGACTACACGATGATCGGCGCGGTGGGCGTGGACAGCGAGGGCCACAAGCA
>Ga0118677_10011102_pt1 | contig 13605 bp, 10 predicted proteins | sample AliMusrvi5mmetaG_FD_86154 | JGI IMG/M metagenome (GOLD analysis project Ga0118677, IMG submission 86154)
GCATCGCTGGCTGCTATGAAAAAAGATATTGAAGGCTGCAAAGCAGCCGGCGCAGAAATTGTTCTTGTTTCTTTGCACTGGGGAAAAGACCTGCTAGATGCACCGGATGCAGACCAGCGTTGGCTTGCGCAAAACCTCGTAGAATCAGGCGCAGATATTATTATGGGTACACTTTCTCATTGCTTACAGCCTGTTACATATAAGCAGATAAAAACAACAAGTGGAGAAACAAAGCAAGTAGTTATTGCGTATTCGCTTGGTAATTTCTTTTCTCATCAAACCAATAAAACTATTACAAAGACGCAGGACGGTATGATTCTTAATATAAATATAGAACGTGATGCGCAGGGTAAAGCCGTAATTGTAAACGCTGATTATTTACCAACATATATTTATTCCTGGGATATTTCTACAAGCACGAAGACGAGTGTATATAATTATCAAGTGCTTGCGGCAGGTGCCTATAATAAAGATACAACGAAGCCTGCAATATTTTTCAATGATGCGGATTGGAAAAAGAGCAAGGATGCATTTGCTTATGCGCAAAAAATTGTTGGGAATGCGAGCGGTAAGTTAAAAGCACTGGATGGTATTATTGCTCCATAAGCTTTTAATAAGCTTCTAAAGAATAGCATAAGCACTTTGGAAAAGCGGCATCTAGCGCTATAGCGGCATTTGAATTATTTATTTTTACTTCTCCCTTTGCATAAAGCGCCTTTAGGGAATAATAGCCACTAAGCCATTGACCAAATTCTCCAATATTTATTTCAATATCGGCCTGAGCATGGGTTGTTTCACCTAAAGAGGTAAACACGCCATTATTGCAGGCTAAAAATTTGTCATTTATGCCTATATTATAGGGCAAATTTACGTTTAATTGCTTTAAAAAAAGAGGAGCATTAAGAACACGCAAAACATTCCCAGGGCAAACTTGTCTTTTGCCTTTATATTCAGCTAATAGCGGTGCGGCATCAGCAGGAAGAGCTAACTGAAGCTTTTTTCCGTTAGCAAATTGAAGGAGGCTATTTATTAATAAATCAAGCGTTTGTTTAGAATCGTAAATAAGTTCTGTGCACTCTAAATAATCTTTATGGGGAATATACATACAATAGCCGCATATTTTACCTTTGCTTTTATTATAAATAACGCTGCCGCCATCTGCAAAGGTATCCTTAAGACGTAATTTGAAAAGTGAAGGTGTTCTATTAACAATGCCGGAATAATTTTTTATAAATTTGCAATAGCATTTTAGCAAGGGCAAAAAATCTTTATCCAAGCTATAATTTTCTACTGCACCAGCCTTTCCGCGACCTTTTATTTCCGCACAAAGCTTATTTGTAAAATACAAATGGTCATATTTTGAATATATATTATTGTTTTGCGGCATATTGAACATACAGGAATAGCCTTGCTGTTCAGCAATGTGCATTGCTTCAATAAGCAGCTGACGCATATAGCCTTTTCTTTGCCAGAGAGGATGAGTAGCTACTCCGCTAACGCAAAGAGTGCTTATTGTGGTACTGCGTATTTTAAGAGGATAGGGGTTTAGCTGTAGGTCGCTAACTATTTGACCATCCTGCCACAAACAAAGCGTACGTTTTGGAGAAAATCTCTCTTCAAAATACCAATTAGTCCAGGCGAAAGAGTCATCAAAGCAGAGCTGCCACAGCTCAAATATACGTGCTTTATCCTTTTGGGTAGCCCATTTTATCATTTATTTCACCTCAAACGTCTTCTACTAATTTTATATTAATTTTTGATAAAAGTAAATAGAGAAAATGCGTAAGAGAGTTATTGCATATAATAAAATTGGGTGCTATACTTTCTGCAAGCAAACAACAGGAGGCAATTTTATGTATAATATTAAGCTTGCAGATTATGTTATAGAGCCGAAACCAGTCAGCAGTAACTATTTAGTGGCGTGCCATTATTTTCCAGGTTGGAAGCCTGACAAGCATCGCGGCTTTGAAGCTATATGGGACTACCCTGAGCGTACGCCGCTTATGGGGTATTATGATGAAAGCAATCCGGAAGTGACGGATTGGGAAATTAAATGGGCGACCGAGCATGGTATAAATTGCTTTATATATTGCTGGTATCGCAGCAACGAAAATGTAGGTCATCCAGTAACACTGGAGGGCATTCGCCTCGCACACCAAATTCACGAAGGTCTCTTTAATGCAAGATATAAAGATATGATAAAGTTCGCAATAATGTTGGAAGCAGATAATGCTGGAGTAGTATCAGACAAAGAGGATTTGTTAAAGAACCTCATGCCGTTTTGGATAAAGGAATACTTTACAAAGCCTAATTATTTAGTAATAGATAATAAACCAGTTTTATTTGTTTATGATTACTCCTTTCATGTGTTGGAGGCGTTTGGAAATTCACCTGAGGCACTCAAGGAAGCACTAGGGGAATGCAATGAGCTGATTAAGCAATATGGCTTTGACGGAATGATTTTCCAGGTGGAGTATCGCTATGGCGATTTGGAGGTACTTAATAAACATCGTGCAAGCGGCTATGATCAAACCTTTGCCTATTGCTGGCACACTTTGCAGCAATTCCCTACAGACAAAGAAGCAATAGCACAGCAAATGCATTATATGAGCCTGCGTGCTGCGTTTGACCCCTATTTTACTATTTTGACCTGCTCCCAAGCGTGGGATCCGCATCCTTGGGCAAAGCCTGAGAACAAGGACAAGGTTACCCGTTGGAAGCTTTCGCCTGAAAGCTGGAGAAGTCTTTTAGAGCGCGTAAAGGGCTTAGCAGATTCTCTTCCTGCTGATGCATTGGGACATAAGCTAATAATGCTGGATAACTGGAACGAATGGTCAGAGGGGCATTATATTTCACCCCATCTTTCTGGCGGATTTCAGTATCTTCAAGCCGTTAGAGAGGTTTTTACCAAGAGAGATAATCTGCCGGACTATCGTTTGCCAGATGCAATAGGACTAGGTCCATATGATCAGGATTGGAAAAAACCACACCAAAAATAAATTCAGCAAAAGCCGTATTTAGCTATTGTCGAAATATAAATATTATGGTAGAATAAATGCATCAATAAGATATAAAATTCAAATTGTATGGAGTGTGATCTTTTGGAAGCACTTAAACAACGAATTTTAAAGGATGGCAGTTTCAGAGCTGATGGAATACTTAGAGTGGACAGCTTTTTAAACCATCAAATAGATGTTAAATTGCTTAACGAAATAGGCAAGGAATTTTATTCCTTGTTCAAAGACAGCAACATAAATAAAATTTTAACCATAGAAGCATCCGGAATTGGTATAGCATGTATTGCTGCTCAATATTTTAATGTACCAGTAGTTTTTGCAAAAAAAGCTGTGTCGAAAAATATTGATGGAGTATTGTACCAAGCTCCGGTTTTTTCTTTTACTTATGATAGAGAATGCATCATTACTGTTTCAAAAAATTACCTATCAGAATTTGATAATATACTAATAATTGATGATTTTCTCGCTAAAGGGAATGCTATTATTGGTCTAATTGACCTTATAAAACAATCAGGAGCAAAGCTTTGCGGAGCTGGAATCGTAATAGAAAAAGGCTTTCAAGGTGGCGGCGATATGCTGCGTGATATGGGAATTAGAATAGAATCCTTAGCAATTATTGATAATATGGACGAGCATTCAATTTGTTTTAGATAGTAATTTATTTACGAGCAATATGCTCTAAAAAAATAAATTAAATTTAGGAGGAAGAAATTATGAAGAAGACACTATCTTTAATGCTTGCAGTAATAATGCTGCTTGCAACCTTTGCCTTGGCAGGCTGTGCGAAGACCACACCATCTGCTACAAATGCACCTACCGCTACTAGCGCAGCAGCTAACCCAGTAGTTGGCTTTATTTACATTGGACAAATAGGCGATAAGGGCTGGACAGACGCACACAATAATGGACGTTTAGAATTAGAAAAAGCGGGCTACAAGACAATGTATGTAGAGAACGTACCTGAAACTGCTGATTGTATTACAAGCATTAAGAGCCTTATTGACCAAGGCTGTAATGTTATAGTTGCAACCAGCTATGGCTATATGGACTCTGTAATAAGCGTTGCAAAGGATTACCCAAAGGTAACCTTCTTACATTGCTCAGGCTATAAGCAAGCTGATAATGTAGGCGTTTATTTTGGTAAAATTGAAGAGCCTAGATACCTCTCCGGAATAGTTGCCGCGATGAAAACAAAGACAAAGAAAATAGGCTATGTTGCGGCTGTTCCAATTCCTGAAGTTTTCAGAGGTATAAATTCCTTTACACTTGGTGTACAATCGGTTGACCCAACTATAACGGTTGAAGTAGTTTGGACAAATACTTGGTATGACCCAACAATTGAGAAGACTGCTGCTTTATCATTGCTCGCAAAGGGCTGCGATGTATTAGCACAGCATCAGGATTCAGCGGCGGCTCAAACAGCTGCACAAGACAATAACGCTTTTGCAGTAGGTTATGACCTTGCCAGCCCAGACGCTGCACCAAAGGCTTACCTTACGGCTCCTATTTGGAACTGGGGCACATATTATGTTGCAGAAATAAACTCTATTAAAGCTGGCACATGGAAGAGCGACAGCTATTGGGGCGGAATGAAGGAAGGCATTGTTGATTTAGCAGCACTTTCTACAAATTGCGCAGATGGCACACAGGCAAAGGTTGACGCTGCAAAAGCAAAGATACTTGACGGCTCTTTAGAAAACGTTTTCGCGGGTCCTATATATGCACAGGATGGCACACTTAAGGTTCCTGCCGGTTCTTCACTTTCTGCTACTGACCAAATGGCTATGGATTGGTTTGTTAAGGGAGTAATAGGTAGTACGAAGTAAAAAAGCATTTCATTTTAAAGCTGCGTGCAGGCGCGCGCAGCTTTAATTTTATTTTATGGGATATTAATAGGTGATTAAAATGAGCAACTCCGCTTACGTGGAGCTAAAGAATATCACAAAGGCGTTTGGCTTAGTGATAGCAAATAAGAATATAAATCTTGAAATACAAAAGGGCGAAATACATGCGTTGCTTGGAGAAAATGGTTCAGGCAAATCTACGCTTGTAAATATGCTAGCGGGTATTTATTCTCCAGATAGCGGAGAAATTTTTATTAACGGTAAACTAACGAAGATAGACTCCCCAAAGGATGCTATTAAAAACAAAATTGGAATGGTGCATCAGCATTTTAAGCTAGTTGAAGTGCTGTCTGCTAAAGAAAATATTATATTAGGTCAAAAGCAAGGCTTGTTTATTAAAACAAAAAAGCTTTCCGAAGCTATATTTGATATAGAAAGAAAATATGGATTAGTTATTAATCCAGATAAAAAGATATATGATATGTCGGTTGGAGAAAAGCAAACGGTAGAAATATTAAAAGTAATCTATCGCGGCGCTCAGGTGTTAATTTTAGATGAGCCTACCGCAGTTCTTACGCCTCAAGAGACACACAATTTATTTTCAATATTACATAATATGCGCGACGAAGGTTGTGCAATAGTAATTATAACCCATAAGCTTAACGAGGTAATGGAAATAAGCGATAAGGTTACCGTGCTTCGCAAGGGTGAAAGTATAAACACAGTAAAAACAAGTGAAACTACGGCAGAAGAATTAATTGAAATGATGGTAGGCTGCCCAATTTCACTTGCAATTGACAGACCAGTTATGCCTGATGGAATAAAGCAGACAAGATTGAGTGTAAATAATCTTTGCGTAGAATCATCTGAAAAAGTTAAGCTATTAGAGGATGTTTCTTTTGAACTGAAAAATGGCGAAATACTTGGAGTAGCAGGCATTGCAGGAAGTGGTCAAAAGGAGCTGTGTGAGGCTATTGCTGGTTTGCAAAAGGCAAATGCAGGTAGTATAGCCTTTGATGGCGAAAACATATTGGGGCTTTCCCCTAGAGCAATTATCAAAAAAGGTATTTGTATGAGCTTTATACCTGAAGACCGTCTTGGTATGGGACTCGTTGGCTCTATGAACATAATTGATAATGTTATACTTAAATCATATATGGATTCAAAGGGTATTATCGTAGATCGTAAGGCAGGACAAAAATCAGCCGAAAATATAATAAAAATTCTTGACGTTTCTTATGCTGATTTTCATCAGCCCATAAGAAATCTTTCCGGCGGAAACATTCAAAAGGTATTACTTGGGCGTGAAATAGTTTTAGGTCCACAGCTAATCATAACAGCATATCCTGTGCGAGGGCTGGATATTGGTACCTCCTATAAAATATACGATGTACTGAATGAAGAAAAGAAAAAGGGTACGGCAATATTATTTATTGGCGAGGATTTAGACGTATTGCTGGAGCTTTGTGATAGGATATTAGTGCTTAGCGGAGGCAAAGTAATGAAAATACTAGATGCCCGCAGCACAAACAAGGAAGAGCTTGGCATGCTTATGCTTGGTCGCAAGGAGGAGCTTAGCAATGTTTAGAATAATAAAAAAAGCTCCTGCTTCTAAATTTAATACTATAATCCTGAGAAGCATTGCAGTGCTGTGCGCATTAGTTGCAGCGATGCTGCTTATGAAAATAATGGGCTTTGACCCATTTGAATTGTTTTCACAGCTCATAAAGGGTGCTATAGGAAATAAAGACCGTATTATGAAAACGGTTGAAAAAGCTATTCCATTAACTATTATGGGGCTGGGCGTTTTAATAGCCTTTAAAATGAAGTTTTGGAATATAGGCGCAGAAGGGCAATTTTATATGGGCGCTTTTGCAGCTTCATATTTTGCACTTCACTATCCAATGCTTTCACCCTATATATTGCTTCCGATTATGATGCTGGCAGGAATGCTTTTTGGTGGGCTTTGGGCAAGTATTGCAGCTATATTAAAAGTAAAATTTGGCACAAGTGAGACGTTAGTTACACTTATGATGAATTATATTGCAATAAAATGGGTGTCATATTTACAATATGGTCCTTGGGAAGACCCAAATGGACATGGCATGCCAATAGTGGCGACATTTAGCAATAACGCAGCACTTCCGACGCTCTTTGGGGTGAATGTTGGCTGGATTATTGCGCTTGTTTTAGTGGCGGCAATGTTCTTCTTAATTCGATACACCAAATATGGGTATGAAATTTCTGTGTTTGGCGAAAACCCTCAAACTGCAAAGTATGCAGGTATGAACAATACAAAAATATTGCTTACTTCAATACTTATTAGCGGCGGTCTTTGCGGGCTAGCGGGTATGATACAGTCTTCGGCAGTGGAGCATTCCATCAATGATCAAATGTCCGCTAATATGGGCTTTACTGCAATAATTGTTGCATGGCTTGCTCAATTAAGCTCTATAGGTGTACTGCTTGTAGCTTTGCTTTTTGCAGCATTAGTAAAGGGCGGAGATTATATTAAAATTTCTATGCAGGTGCCTGCTGCACTCGTGAGCGTTTTACAAGGAATTATTCTGCTATTCGTGCTTGGCAGCGAATTCTTTATGCACTACAAAATAGTTTATGTTAATAGAAAAAAAGGCAAGGACAATAGGGAGGCGGCCACAAATGAGTGATGGTAATAATATATCTGTAGCAGCATTTCTTGCAACATCTGTGATGGCGGGTACGCCTATATTGTTAGCCACTTTAGGCGGTATTATGAATGAAAGAGTAGGGCATTTAAACTTAGGCATAGAGGGTATGATGCTGCTAGGTGCAGTAGCGGGCTTCTCTGTGGGATGCTCTACAGGAAACCCATTGATTGCAGTGCTTGCTGCAGGACTTGCAGGCGTATTGGGTGCCTTAATATATGCTATAATTACAGTTACATTAAAAGGCAATCATGTTGTGACGGGGCTCGCTCTTACTATATTTGGCACAGGGATAGCGAATTTTTATGGGCAAAAGCTTGCACATTTATATTTGCCTACCTCTGTAACCGCACCGCTTTCGGCACAACCCATTCCGATACTAAAGGATATTCCAATACTGGGGACTATGCTGTTTTCACAAAGTATTTATATATATGCTTCTATAATTCTTGCTATTTTGATATATGTATTTTACAAAAGAACCTCTATAGGCTTAAATGCAAAGTCTGTAGGCGAAAATCCTGCTGCTGCTGATGCTTCTGGAGTTAAGGTGGATTTATATAAATATTTAAGCATTCTTGCAAGTGGTTTTCTATGCGGTATAGCAGGCTCATATTTTTCACTTGTGTTTCTCACCAGCTGGCAAAATAATATCACAGCAGGCACGGGCTGGATAGCGGTAGCCTTGATAATATTCTGCACGTGGAATCCTCTAAAGGCGATATTTGGCGCATACCTTTTTGGCGCACTAATTGGTTTAGGTCTAATGCTTCAAAATACAAATATGAGCCTATTTGGAATGAAAATCAATCTTTCTTCGCAAATATTAAGTATGCTCCCATATATTATGACGATTGTAGTGCTAGTATTTATAACAATGCGCAAAAGAAAAGGGAATCAGCCACCGGCTTGGCTGGGGAATGCCTACTTCCGCGAAGATCGCTAGTCGGGCGTCCATAAGCCCTACATTACTTCGTTGCTAAAAAAGCCATCCGCGCTCACTTATGTTTCGATAAGCTCGCTAGATGGCTTTTTTGCGTCTCGTACTGCAGGGCTTCTGAACGCCCTTATGTCGGCGGCTATGTAGGGGCGACCTTTGGTCGTCCGCTAGTGGAACGACGAGGGCGTCGTTCCCTACAATAGTATAACTGCTCGCTATAGGGCTTTTTTGTGCCTTGTACTGTAAGCCTTCTGACCAGCCTTTGTCGGCGGCTGATAAAGCGCACGGGCGGTTTAGGAAACCCGCCCCTACAGAACAATAAAAACACCTTCTCGGTCACGTATTTTTCGATACGCTCCCTTGAGGATATTTTTTATGTCTTGTACTATAGGCTTTCTGAGCCGCCTTATGTAGAGCAATGTGTAGGGGCGACCTTTGGTCGTCCGCCATTACTGCGTTGCTAAAAAATGCCATCTGCAGTTAGCGGGCGTATAGCCCTACGCCCCTACGCATATCATAACTGCTCGTTTGATGGCATTTGGCGTCCCTACAGCCTTCTAACCAACTTTTATTTATATTTGTAGGGACACGATATATCGTGTCCGAGCATACTCTTTTATAGTAAATATCCTCAAGGGACAAAATATAATATTGTAGGGGTTGCATATTATGCGACTCGCAAGTCACTCAATATGCAAAAAAATAATATTAAGCATAAACCAAAAGCCAATTGCAGTTTAAGCAATTGGCTTCTATAATTTTATTTTTTATAACTAATTTAAGTAGCTGCTATAAACATAAGCAGTTCCGCTGCCATAGCTTATTTTGCTCCAGCTGCCGCTTGTGCTGAGTACAGATACCTTTGCACCTTTGTATAGAACACCTATTGTAGCATAGCTGGTTCCGGCACCCTTGCGCACATTAACTGTGCCATTAACTGTCTTGGTTGTTGCGGCACTTACTGTAGATGCGCTATTAACCACTATATAGCTTGCACTGGAATAGCCTTCCTTGCCTGCCGAGGTGCGAATTTTATACCAGCTGCCTGACTTTGATAAAATTGTTACCTGTGTGCCATTGGTTAATGAACCAATACTTGCATAGCTGGTACTGGGACCGGTACGAATCATCAAAGAAGAGAAAGTAATTTTTACTGTGCCGGCTTGAGTGCTTGTTGTCGTATTTACAGGCGTAGGCGTGACTGTAGGCTCAGTGGCAGAAGATATAATGGTAATATATGCTGCACTGACATAGCCCTTTGTCCCATTTGTTAATGTAATATAATGCCAGCCAGCTGTAACGTTATTAATCAAAATTTGCACAGTACTACCCTTTGCAGCGGTTCCTAATATTGAATACTTTGTTCCTGACCCTGAGCGTACATTCAGGCTAGTACTGGATGTGGAAATTTTACCGTATAAGGCTTGTGTTGTTGGCGCTGCGGTAGCAGGTATAGGTGTTGGGGTATTCGCTTGCGGTGCAGAGGTAGGCGCTGCTGTTGGCACTGCTGTAGGGTCTGGAGTAGGCGCAGCTGTAGGAGGAGGCGAAAACGTAGGTATGGCAGCATCGTCTAATACTACATAGCTTGCCATTACATATCCTATATACCCAGTGGAAATAGCTATTTTTAGCCAGGTTCCATTATTCTCAAGTATTTGGAGTCTTGCGCCATAAGGTGCGGTAGTAATTACAGCAGCGGTTGTGCTGGCAGTCTCTCTAACATTCAAATGGCTATTTACATCGCTTAATTTTACAGTTCCATATAATGCGCCAGGTATGAGTGTAGCTACTGGAGCAGGAGTAATGTTTTGAGCATAGGAGGCAACTGAAATATTTGTGCCGGGATAATAAAAGCTGAGAATTTGGTCATAGGACTTTCCCTCGGCAGACATAACTATTGCACCTTCCTGGCTCATTCCAACAGCATGCCCATTGCCCCTAAAATTAATTGTTAATCCATTTGCAGTTGTTTCCACTGCCCATATAGTATGGAAATCAAGCGATTTTCCGTTTGCATAAAAGCTTGCGCGAATATCTTCTATGGCAACATTAAAGGTAAGCTCTATGTTTTCTTGTACTGCGCCATCTGCCTTAGTTGTAGAAGAGGCGCAAAGGTCAGAAGGTACAAGCATACTACTTTGGCAATAGCCAATTAAACCTGCAACATTGCTCACTCTTACCCAACCGCTTGCAAGGCGTTCCAGTATTGTTAGTCTAGAGTTTGGGTCAATAGTTCCGGCTATACTATAAGAGGTGCCAGGTCCTTGATATAGATTAACCTTTGCTGTAGAAATAGACCTGGAGTACTCAACGTTCGCACTATCCTTTGTGGCATCGCGCTTATATGCCGAAACAAAAGCAGTAACTTTAGCATAATTATAAACTCTGCTCGGTTCAGCATAACGATTTGAAAAAAGCTCAACATTTTTAAAACCAGTTATTGTATAATCGTTATTAGATAGGCTATAGCCGGCATTATATAGAGCTAAATTAATCTCTTGCTGCATTGCAATAAGCGTTCTATTATCCAAGGTCGTATCAGCAGATGAATTTGTTATTGCATTGGGAAAATACACATTATCCCTGGACGCTTTTGTAGAGCGCAGGTCATATTCATCATCGTGTACTATCAGATAGGGACAACCAGCCCCGCCAAATATATCTGCTGCAGACTGGGTTTGCCCTCCATTGCTTGCAGTGTAATTTGTAGAAGCATAGCTTCCGTTATACATTAGCACCTTGCCAATTGTGTCGTTAACAGATTGGTCAGAATTAGGGGTAAAAGCACTGTAACCCATATAGACTTGATTGGCTGAAGTGTCCAGAATATCATATTTGGTAGCACTTTGGTCTGAGCTTATTTTTTGTATTGCATAGGTGCGTGCTGCTATTGTCTGTGCTTTTAATGCCTCCGCGCCAGCGTGTTCGCCTATTTCGTGTGGCGCAACCCCATAAAGATAAGTTTCAAAATCTAAACAATTAATTACATAAAAGGAGGAGCCAGAGCGAATAAATGTAAAATCTCCAAGATAATTTATTGTGCCATAGGACGAATTAGTGTTTTTTATAATAAGCCCGTTTTTTGAGGTATCCATTTTAGTTAATTTAAAATATGTATCAGTCGTAGAATAAACTACATTTCCGCCAGTAGAAAGGCTAAAAGTAGTGCCGCTGAGCGAGAGAGTATAGTCTGTGTTTTTGGACATTGTTCTTCCATCAGGTAAATTGTATGTACCTGATGGCTTAATAGCCAAAGTAGTAATAAGCCCCATTGAAGACAGGCGTACTCTAATATTGAGTCCGGACGTAGCATAGGTAGGCATATTAAATGCAAAAAGCACCAAAGCAATCATAACGATTGTTAAGACTACAGAAAGTAGCTTTTTCATAAAGTCCCCTCCTTAAAATCGTAACACTTTTGTAACATTCTCAACATACTATAACACAATACGATAAAAAAGTCTATAGTCTTTAATAAAAAATTTGTAGAAATAATTGGTTTTTTATATAAAAAGCACAAAAAAACAGCCGTAACTTGCATTACGGCTGTCAAAAAATGAATTCTTATTTTTGTGAAGGAGCTGCTACAGGGCAAACATCAGCACAAGCACCGCAATCTGTGCAAGTGCTTGCATCTATAACGAATTTACCATCACCTTCGGAAATAGCACTAACAGGGCACTCTGCCTCACAAACTCCGCATGAGATACATTCATCACTAATTATATATGCCATAAAAAACTCACCCCCCAACGTATTTAATAATTAAAGTATATCATATCTTTTTCTAATTGAAAAGTATTATACAATATATTTCATTTAATATTTAACTGGAAAAACCATTTTTATGATTAGAGTGCCAGCGCCATGCATCCTCTATTATTTCATTTAAATCAGCATGCATTGGTTTCCATGCCAGCTTATCAATTGCCTTACTAGAGGCTGCAATTAGAGTAGCTGGGTCTCCGTCTCTGCGTGCGCCTATGTCATATTTCACCTTTTTACCAGTGACTTTCTCAACTTTTTCTATTACCTCGCGCACAGAAAAGCCATTGCCATTGCCTAAATTATAGGCATCACTCTCTTGTGTGGAAATAAGTTTATCGACTGCAAGTATATGTGCAGATGCCAAATCGTTTACATGGACATAATCTCTAATACAGGTGCCATCCTTTGTTTTATAATCTTCGCCAAATATAGTTACCTTATCTCTTTTGCCATTTAGCACAGATAATATAATTGGTATTAAATGAGTTTCTGGGCAATGGTCTTCGCCAATGGTACCGCTTTTGTGAGCGCCGCAAGCATTAAAATAACGCAGTGCTATAGAGTGAATCCCATATGCCCTATCAAAATCAGATAACATTTTTTCCATCATTAGTTTTGTAGTACCATAAACATTTGTCGGGTTTTGAGGATGCTTTTCATCAATTGGTGTATAAACCGGCTCCCCAAATGTAGCGGCAGTAGATGAAAAAACTATTTTAGTGATGAAACTTTCCTTCATTGCATCCAGTAAAGATAAAGTGCCTGCAAGATTGTTGTGATAATACTTTGAAGGCTGTGTCATTGATTCGCCGACAAGCGAATAAGCAGCAAAATGTATCACTGCTTCCACATTATAGTCTTTAAAGGTTTTTTTAAGAAGCATTGAATCAAAAATATCCCCAACGACAAAGGGGCAGCCGCTAACTGCTTCTTTATGCCCTGTAATTAAATTATCATAAACGATAACGTCTCTGCCTTGCTCCTGCAAAAGCTTGACGGTATGGCTTCCGATGTAACCTGCTCCGCCAGTAACTAAAATGGACATCAATTAATCACTCCTAAATTATATATTAATATATATTATATCCATCAAAAGTGAAATTGGCAAATGTCTAAAGAATTATTTTGGGTTGTTATCTGCATAAAGTCTATATTCAATGTTTAAGTCTTTGCAGGCTTCCTCATATTCAGGATAATTTCCCGCAAAGCCCTTGGCGTATTCAAAGCTTTTCCTTATATCCTCGCGCACCTGAAGGGGCAGCTCCTGTACCTGCTGATTTTGAGCAAAATTGGCAGTACTTTGCTTCTGCTGAACTAACTGAGGATTAAAAAGGTCTTTTCTTTTATTA
>Ga0118677_10011104_pt1 | contig 13603 bp, 17 predicted proteins | sample AliMusrvi5mmetaG_FD_86154 | JGI IMG/M metagenome (GOLD analysis project Ga0118677, IMG submission 86154)
TCATAATAGCTAAAGAGCTATTATTTATCTTTTATCTACGGCTTTTCAAGCCGTCCCAATTCATCTCAATCGCAGCAAGCTGCGGAGTATTCTTGGGTTTTTTAGATAAAATAAATCGTTATGAAAAACAAAAGCATATTGTTAAAAAAAATCATAATCGCTCTATGTATATTTATTGGAGGAACATTACTATTAGGAACAACATTCTATGCTATCGGTTCCTCAGAGGATACACTATCCACATGGGGAGATTATATAATAGAATGGAACTTTCCTGTTCTTATATTTATTGTCATGCCGATGATTTTGGGGATGGAAAATGATACTGATCTGAATAATCAGAAATGGATAATTTGGATTAAATTATTGTCGACAGCAATGACGTATGCATTTGTATTATTCGTTATGGAATGGGCAGTTTCAGAACCAAAAGATCCAAGAATGGATGTATACAAACATGCATGTATGATTATCATTCCTATCGCCTGTTTCATATGTTATATAGGACACGTGATAAATAAAATATTACAAAAGAAGAAGGACAGGTATGAAAAATACAAAGAAGAACAAACTATAGAAAGCTCACCTTGGGCAAAAAATACGCTGAAACATGAAAAAAACAGCGTAACGTTTGAATAAGAATATACAGCCGATATTTTCGGCTGTTTTTTTATACCCTAAAAAATTGCAAAATATTTTTTTCTGATTATACTTACTACAAGATTTAATTTCCACGAAATACATGGATATCAAAGAATATAGAGAGAATATACTCTCCTGATATGAAGATAGAAAAGAAGGGGTATTGATATACAAGCATCAAAAGCTTTTTGATATCACTCGTTTTATCAAAGAAGTTGTAGATATTTGAAAAAAATGAGGGATAACAACGCAAGAATATCTAAAAAGAGTAGATCAACTTTTTTCTACAATGCCAGAAGAATTCATCAAAAAATATAAATCTAAATATGAAAACTACGTCATATCTCATGATATAGCTGCTGCTAATATAGCAATGTATACTAGCGTCGGACGAATCAAACAAATACAGAATTTTTTCCAAGGAGTGATTTGAGACAAAAGAGCATTATTAAAATATGAAGATATTGGACATTTCAAAAATAAGGATATAGAAGTATCTCAACATAGTACAGCAACAGTCGTTTCAATAAAACAATCATATTGGAACAAAAAATATGGATGAACATCATGATTTGTAGAACAAGTAGAAGAAAAAGACTCTGTTGGTAGGAGAAGTACTAAAATTTATACCTGACAAGACGTTACAGCAAAAAATAAAACGATAGAACATGAATATCTTCACATATTGAACCATCAATGACTTATGCCAGAATCGTTTCCGACCGATAATGAGATAAAAAACAAAAAAAACATTTCCACTAAATCGATTGATACATATATGAAAGATGAATTTCTAGCATGGATGAAATGAAAAAATATCGACGCAGAAATCAAAGGATCCTGAGAATGAACAGATGTTATTATAGGAAAATTGGTACTAATATATCTTGGAAAATTTATGAAACGGTTATGATTCACAGATAACGAGATTACATTCGATGACAAGATCAAAAAAATAACTTACAAAGCTACAGGAGAAATTATATATGAATTTTATTTTTATCAAATGGTAAATGGAGAAAAAAAGCAATTACCGCAAGATGTGACAGATATATTGCTGAAGAAAATTAATATGATTACCATGATGTATACAACATATGAAAAACTGCATACATTATGTGTCCCAGAGTATTATGCTGATGAAGATCAATTCATCTACTTATTAGCCATCACTCCTTTATCCAGATGGGATGAACTTATAAGAACATATGAGCAAATAAATGCATCAAAAAAAATCAAATGAGAGTTATACGATAGCTTATCGATAAAAAGATCAGCTGCATAAATACAAAAAAACTCCCATCATCAGGAGTTTTTATTTTGTCTTTACTATCAGATGAAATCGGAAATTGATGAGTATCGGGATGAGGGTAATGAGAATCACAAGGACAACGAACTTCCACGTCAGAGTATTCAGGTCTATGTGTTTTCTTTTGAGTACGTAAAAAACTACCGAATCAGTCACGGTTATAACGATAGCGACGATGATGAAGAACTTTCGTAAAGATCCCATAGCGATATTGTGATACATATGAAAATACCATCATTGTTAGTTATTAGTTGTTCACTGCCTGCCCTCGGTCAAGCCGGGGTTAGTTAAGGTTAAGCGAAGCTCTTCGCGAATCTCAAGTCACCATTGGTGAAATATCTGATATCCTTGATGCCGTAACGCACTGCAGCTAATCTGCTGATTCAGACACCGAAGGCAAATCCTGATCGTTGAGTGGAATCGACACCAGCTGCTTTAAGCACATTCGGATGGATCATGCCTGCACCGAGAATCTCCATCCAATTGGAAAGCTCTTTTTTTCCTGTTTCTCTATTGTAGATTTCATATCTTACATCGATTTCGAATCCAGGCTCCACAAAAGGGAAATATCCAGGTCTCATTCTCGTCTCCACGTTTTTGTGCAACAAAGCGGAAAGCAATTTGGTCATCATCTCCTTGAAATGAGCGACGCTGATGTCCTTGTCGATGACGATTCATTCTAGCTGATAAAACATGGTATCATGCGAAGCATCCATATTTTCATACCTATATACTTTTCCTGGAACGACAGCCTTGAGCGGAAGCCCGTATTTCTGGATGAGATAATTTTGCATGGATGAGGTATGTGTCCTAAGGATCAAATGTTCACCACTAGGATCTTTTTCGTCCAGATAGATAGTATCATGCATCTCGGTTGCAGGGTGCGTAAGTGGAATATTCACGGATTCAAAATTTTCGAATTTGGTGACCATCTCTGTTCCATATTCCATGATAAATCACATAGACTTACAGATTTCTTCTGCATCTCTTCTAATCTCAGCAAGCAATGAATACGATCCCTCCTCATGGGCAACATCTAGACTGATATCTACAAGATCTTTTTCAAGCTGTTCGTTGATCTGGGTCATTTTGAATATTTGCTCCTTGGATTCATATGCTTCCGTCAGTTTCGTCTTGATCTCAGAAAGTTTTGCACCTCTATTCTTTTTCTCCTCAGGAGCAAGATTTATCATTACTTTAAATTCCTCATTAAGCAATCATTTTTTACCAAGATATATCTGAAAAAAATTCTCGAGCTGTGCCACATCGATGACCTTCTCCAATTCTCATAAGGCATGTTTCAATTCTAACATACTATAAAATTAAAAGATTAAAAGATTTAGAAGATTACGAATTACGAATTGCGAATTGTTCACTTAGAATAAGAAAAAGGACCAAAGTTTCAACCATTTTTTATTAATTTTTTATCACTGTTTATCAATATTCCTCATGAGCGTAGCGAATATTCCTCATGAGCGTAGCGAATATTCCTCATGAGCGTAGCGAATATTCCTCATGAGCGTAGCGAACATTCCTCATGAGCGTAGCGAACATTCCTCATGAGCGTAGCGAATATTCGGCGATAGTGGGCAATTTTGGTCAATTTTACTGATTTTGTCAATCAAATCACTCGAGCACGACCAGTTTCTTTTGCAAAATAGACTTTTTGAGGCTATAATTAAATAAATAACCAAATAGACACAAGTATCAAGTATCAAGATATAAGACACAAAAAGTACAATAGTTCATAAAAAAGACAATTCCGACATCTATCATTTCTAATTTATCATTTATCATATATGTATGGATAAATCAATTCCATTGATCGAAATAAAAAATCTCAGTCGATGATATCGGGACAATCCAGTTCCACTGTTTGATAAATTGAGTTTATCTTTGGAAGAAAACGAATTTTTTGTCCTTACAGGAAAATCAGGAACAGGAAAGACAACATTAGTAAAATTTATAACAGGCAAACTCACTCCACCAGAAAAGACAATCTTCTACAACAAGCAGGATATTGCGATATTTTCCAAAGATGATATTCAGATTTTGAGAAAGAGATTGGGAATCATTTTCCAGGATTATCAATTATTGGAAGATCTCAGTGTCAAAGAAAATATCGTATTTCCACTAGAATTATATGAATTAGGAGAAACGATTATAGAATCTAAACTTAAACAGGTATTGCAAAAAGTGAATATAAAACATCTCTTAGATAAACCCGTAAAACTCTTAAGCTCAGGAGAGAAACAAAGGGTAGCACTTGCAAGAGCGCTTATCCATGATCCAGAATTTATTATCGCTGATGAACCGACAGGAAATCTTGATCGAGAAAATACCCAAATCGTTGCAGATATCCTAATCGAAGCAAATAAATGAGGCAATACCGTATTTTTGATCACGCACGATATCCACTTATTAAACTATCTCAAAGACAAACATCCTATCAAATTACATGTTATCAAGTAAGACACGTAATATTGTTTTTACCTCTTTTTATGGAAATTCTCTCATGGTAGAAATCAAAAAAGATATCATCAGCAAAAACATCAGTGATGAAATAGAAACGCTTGATATAGCAGGATATCTCAAACAAGAGGTGAAAGATTTTTTGAAATATCTGCACTATTATAAAATAAAAAATATCTTACAGAACATAGATGCACTCAAAGAATATCTCATTTGTCTAGATCATCAAAATACTAATCAGATCCATGAATTGGAATATGAAAAAAATGCTGATATGGAAATAGGAGATCATGATATTTTCTATTATATCTCTACCAAAGGGTTAGAAAAAGTAGGAGAATATAAAATCCATCAAAAAATATGGGAAAATGATTTTAATCTGAATTATATCATGCAAGGAATCAAATGATTTCTCATATTGACTGCAGACGAATTCTGTAATGCCTCCCCTACCAGGATGTCCATCAATAGGATGCTTTGGCAAAAACAGCTTCAAAATACCGGTCATGTAACGACAACTGAAGATGATTCTATGCAAGATTAAAAAAAAACAATAGCATTAATCTATAACAATCAGGCCTCCCAAAGGGGGTTTTTTGTTACAAAATAACAATCGATTCGTACATGGCATAAATGACATTGAAAACGGAAAGGAAATAGTTAGCTTATAACTAAGCAAAAAGAGATGTAATCTCTTGTCGGTCAAAGAGTTCGTTTGTGCGCCTACCTGCGGTAGACAGGTTTCATCGTTTCATCGTTTCGTCGTTATGGATTTCGATCAAAAACTCTTAGCTCTGCTCGATGTAGTCATCGACAATTATATCAATAAGGGAGAGCCTGTCGGTTCTAAGTTTTTGCATTCGTTGGCAGATGCAGAATATGCACCTTCGACCCTGAGAAAATATTTGAATATGCTCGAAAAAGCAGGTATGGTATACCAGCCTTATAATAGTTCAGGAAGGGTCCCTACCGTTCAGTGATTGACAACCTATATAGAAAATTATCTTGTCGCTCAAGAAGATGAAAAACAAGACGAAGTCATCAAAGTCAGAAGCGGATTGAAACAGTTGGTAGAAAGCATAGGAGCTTTGGCTGATGGTGTCGTCGTAGGATTTTTAAGGAATGACGAATACTATTATCTAGGCATCAATAATCTCCTCAGAGACGATATGGTAGATGAATACCACACAACAAGAAGTATCATTCGTTTTATCGAAGAAAAAAAAATCGTGAAATTCATCGATAGCAAAATCTTGAAAAAAAATCAGATATATTATACCTTTATAGAAGATCAAAAAATTCTTATTTCTTGCTTATATACAAAGATCACTATTGAAGACTATGATTGTATGCTCTGCATCATCGGTCCTACGAGAGTAAATTACAAAAAGAATTTAGCGATATTACAGAAAATATTACAATCTTTAGTTGATTAATATTCGCCCATGGTAGATATAGAGAAAAAAAATATAGACATCGCTGCATGATGATGAGCAAAAGAAAAAACAGATTACACCAAGATTCTCTGATGAGCAGATAAAGAAAAATTTTGAGCGAAAGAGACAGAAGAAGAACACAGACAAGCAGATGAACTCATCAAAAATATGCCATGAAAAGAAAAGATAGGAATAACAATGCCAACGAAAAAAAACGCAGATTTTGGAATACATGAAACAGTTCACAAACTTAATCGTCCAGAAGCAGAAGAATGATTGACACAATCATATACAACGATAGATAAAACCATAAAAGGTAGCAAAAATGATAAATGAATCGCCTGAGTCATCGGAAAAATAATGAACCGGATCAACCCATAACAACTCAAAAAATCAATCCTTTCACCTTTCACTTTCTACTTTCTACCACTTTTTTAATTATTTCAGTTATAGCGTATGTCTATTATCCAAAGTGCTTGATGAATTATTTATTATATTGCTTCAGATGGAGAACCAAGATATCTGCTTATCAAAAGACATGCCCTGAGTGGCAAAATCGAACGAGTAGCGCCCAAAGGAAAAATTCAAGGAAACGAAGATATCCAAAAAGCTGCATTGAGAGAAACAAGTGAAGAAACAGGGATTCCTATCAATCAGATGAGAATAAAACAACAGCTTGGAACAACCCAATTGAGAAATACTGAGCATCAAAAAGGTCAGATGGACAAGGATGTGACCTATTTTTTGGTTGAATATACAGGAAATCCTGATTCTGTCAAAATAGAACGTATCGAAGGATATATCGGAATCCACAAATGGTGTACACTCAATGAAGTATTGGGGCTTATCTATTACCAAGATATCAGAGAGCTCATAAGGAAAAGTTATTCGATGATCAAAGACGGACAAAAGAATCTAAATATCAAAAAAGACTTTATCGATAGACTCGGATAATCAGGAAAATACAATTGAATTTTTACGCTGATTTAGTATATATATCAACAATAAGTGATAATAAATCGTTGAGTCGCCTACCATCAATATGCCGGAGTTTGCGTGTTTTATCGTTTTATCGTTTATATAATGGCAAAAAAACCTGTAGTTTCCTACCAATTTATTGATGTACCAACAAACATGCAAGAAATTGTAAAAGACATTGTACAAAAAAATCTTGAAGGAAAGATGGATTCGTATTTTAAAAAGATTTATGCCAAAAAAGATACTGCAGAAATAAGAATTGATTACATTATCACTCAGAACAAACAAGGGAAACGGACAGGAGATTTTAAATTTAATTATGATGGAAAACTATTTACCTGGACGACAGGCGAAGGAGGATTCAAAATCATAGAAGATATTCCAAATCATGCATTTGAACATTTCAAGACACATCTTTCAAACAAATCAGAAAAACCGAACAAACCTACTAGACATAAGTAACAAGATATAAGTATTAAGACCTATTTGATACTTGATACTTGATACTCGATACTTGATACTTACTACTGATATTTAATTTTTACTTGCTACTTTAAAAAAGTCATGAAAAAAAATTATCTTACCAAAGAGGGATACGATCAATTAGTCCAAGAGCTCAATGAACTCAAAAAAGTTAAGCTTCCATCAATCTTAGAGAGATTAGGAGAAGCAAAAGCGATGTGAGATCTTTCAGAAAACTTTGAATACAAATCCGCACTTGAAGACAAGGATTTTGTCAATTCGAGAATAAGTGAAATAGAAAATCTGATTGAAGATGTTGAAATCATCAAAGAGGAAAAAAAGAGCAAATCAGACAAGATAATAGACTATGGATCGAAAGTAACCGTAGAAACAGATGATCATGATATTTATACGGTAACTATAGTCGGTTCTGGAGAAACTACTATGGATTTTGATAAAAACTTCAAAACAACAAAAGATTCCATCAAAATATCGCTTGAATCACCATTAGGATTAGCAATAAAATGAAAAAAAGCCTGAGATATAGCAAAAATGAGACTTAACAATGAAAGAAAAGACGTGAAAGTACTAGACGTAAAAAACTAACAATTTACAACTAATACCTAACAACCTAGCGCGATATATATATTTACTTTTAGGTATAATGAAGCATACGCGTAGCAAGCGGCGCGGTATCTAAACTTAGCCCACTCGAATATTGTTTCAATCAAGCTTTAGGATAGGGCAACCGCGAAGCAAGCTTCGACGGAAAATCTAGATTTTAGTTGAATTGTACATCTGTCACTGCCCAATTATTCCATATATCAAAAGTAATCCTGCACGTAGCGGGGTTATTTTTTTTGTCGGTTCATTGTAATGCTAAAGTAAGAGTATACGGATCATGATACGTGATTGTTCATCATAGATCTATGGTATGAAGTTGAGAAAAATCATTTTGACAATTGGATTGGATTAGATTCAATTTATTTTTTACGATAAAATCTTGATTGACAATCGTGAACATATTAGAGACATCTAAGATCATATCATCAGAGATATCTTTAAAAAGGAATCCGAACTTATTGTCATCAAAAGTAGCCCAAAAACCTGTTCCATGTTTATAGAACGTATACCCTCGATAAGAGTCAAATGTATCTTTTTTACTTTGGATATAATCATTAACCAAAGAAGTACAGTCACGATCTTTGAGTATTTTACTACATATAAAACGCTCGATATTAACGACAGAATCTTTATTAAACCAGACCTGAAGGTCATTTCAAGACTTTGTAGCATTCAACTGCGGTTGAGTGGAAAAATCAAGATAGACAAGATCTTTGACGAAAAAGTATTTATTGGCATTGATTATGAGTCATTGATCAGGAATTTTAAGAGTATCTACTTCTATGACAGGGATTACATTAAAATATTTTTTGACTCTGCCTACAATTTCTATTTTCTTACCTACATATGCATTGAGATTGATGGTAGAACTTTTGAGACCAATCTTTTTTCATTCCTTGATAGTAATTGCATGAGTATAGTTGGGAAATTGATTATCGACAAAAATCCTTCCGGAAAATGTGAGTGTAGCTCACAAAGTATACATATCCTTTTGAGGAGCCTGACTAAACCTTGTAGCTATTCAAGAGATAAGTTGTATAAAAACATATATCCCTACAAAGATAAGGATAGCCCAAAAAATAATTTTTGTATTTACTGTTTTTTTTTGCTTCAGATTTCTTATATCCATAAGGATAGATAGTAAGGTAAAAAAACAGACACAGTGACCTACTATAATGATTTTAAGAAAGAAAGCAAGGTTTTTGAAAGAAACAGAATATTTAGATAGCTAAGTTCTCACCTATGGAAATGAAAATAGAGTCAATACGAAAAGAGTTAATAGATCAATTCATAGAGATAAATTCACGTATTAATCTTTCGGCTATCAGAGCTCCTGAGGATATTTGGATCAAACATATTCAAGATTCTTTAGAAATCAATAAAACTATACTATTGAAACCAGGATCTACACTTTGCGATGTAGGCACAGGAGGAGGATTCCCATTATTACCGATAGCCATAAGCAATCCTGAACTACAATGCACCTGAATAGATTCCACCAAGAAAAAAGTAGATGCAGTCAACTTGATGATTATTAAACTTAAAATAACAAATGTACAAGTCCTACGAACCAGAGCAGAAATATACAAAAAAGAATATGACTATGTAACAGCAAGAGCAGTAGGATATATCGATAAATTATTTCCTCGAATCCATCATCTCATCAAAAAAGGAGGCCAACTAATCTTATACAAGCAATACACCCCCGAAGAAAGTCAGGATATAAAATATTTGAGTAAAAAATATCGCTTTGTCCTCCAAAAAACGCACAAATATAAGCTTTTTGACTGAAATATCCAAAGAGTCATCTATGTATTGAAAAAAATTTAAAAGACTTGTTTTTTCCTAAAATAAGTATAAAAATTGACTTCAAACAAAAAATATATGAAAACAGAAAAATATAACTTGTGGGAAAGACTACATAGATGGTTTATCGTCTCCAGAGTTATTGTTACATTCTGGAACATGCTTGCCTTTTGCTATCACTATTTTTTTATAGGAATAAATTTTTGGACAAGTATATTGATTCAGATAATCGCGCTTACCATAGAATATACGATATGCGGATGGTACGAAAATATGCTCATCTGGAGCAACAATAAAATAAATAATAAAACACGGCATCTCGCGTTTTATCAAACAATCATCATAAGATTGTTAGGAAAGTTTATTGTCTATACAATACTATTTGCTCTGATTTACGATACGTCCTATTATCTGAGACTGGAATTTTTCCATCTCATAGGATGGCATTTAAACTTCCAACAGTTCAGTGAGAGCATATACAATATGATCTTGATTACACCAATCTACGGACCAATCATGGGCAGTATCGTAATAGCAAGAAAAAAAAAGAAACGGAATGCACCGTTTCTCAACCGACATAGAGATCGTGTCAAACTTGGTTCCTCTGTATGAGAGAACCTTTTTTTAAAAATAAAAAAAATATAGGATACACCTTATGTAATAAGCGAAGTGACCAAAATTATCAATCAGATACCCAAAGCCATAGAAAGCAACATTCATTTGGATGGATGTTTTTTGGTCTCGGGAAGCAATGTTGATGCGCCGATATAGAGAAATTCTCACACAAAAATAGCAAGGATAATCGTGAGTAATTTTTGAGGGATGAAAAGAGCAGAAGTAGCTATCAGTCAGATTACGGGAGCCAAAGCATCTAGTAAGAGAAATATTAATGTATTTTTATTAGAATGCTTATTTTTTAACATAATAACCACCGTATTTATCCCATCAGTGAAATCATGCGCAATCACAGCAAAAGCGACAATCAATCCTATAGTGAAACTAATATGGAACGCTGCTCCGATAGCCACTCCATCAAAGAAACTATGGACAATCAAACTGCCAGCACCTATCGGTCCCATAGCATGACCATGGTCATCATGTGAATGTTCAAGCTCATGCGTAGCGAAAAATCTTTCCAAGAAACTATAGAGGAAAAACGAACAGACTACTATGATCATAATAGATCTGACAGGAAAATTAATCTGTTTGGATAAAGCGATGCTCTCAGGAAGGAGGTCGAGAAGTGCAACAGCGATCAATGTCCCTGCTGCAAAAGCGAAAAAGTAATGCAGGTTTTTTCTGAATCTGAAAATTATCAAACCACCCAGAAGTGTAGACGCGAAGGTTACGAGAGCAAGAAGTAGTATGGTTGGAGTCATTATATAGTACAGAAATAAAAGACTATGTACGAGATATTGGATTCAAAAATGCCCCACAAACATCAAGCATAATCTTTAGATCAGTCGTGGCTTTTTGAGGATTTTCTGCAAGTTCCTTTTTGAGCTCATCAAGAGAAAAAGTCTCTACTCCAGAGCTCTCGCCATCAAAAAACTGAATCGGTCCATCATAATATCCGATATAAAACGCATTCATGAGGGGCTGAATGAATGTAGTTCCATCTTTTGCAATCCTGACAGATTCAAAATTTGGCTCATAAGAAATTTTTCTCCCTATACCGATGACACGAAGATCAGCAACTTTTACAGCGCGATCGAATTCTTTAGCATCAAGAATAGCGATAGGGAAACCCAACTCTTCAGCACATTCTTTGATTGCCGTTATATCAAAACTCTCTCAAGCTCCAACATGTCCGCCAACGGTCTTGTCATACAGTCCAGCATTTTCATTTTTGATTTTGCTCCTTTTTTGGATATAGATTCTCCCAGATGAATTCATAAGTAAGAATCTTATCGTTTTTACCTTTCTAGATATTTTATTTTTTTTCGCAAATTCTGATTTAATTTCTTCATAAAACGATTCTCTCTCTTGAATCCCAAGAAGATTTGAATCTAAATCATATATCTCAAGATTTTCTGCCATGATAAATCAGATTAGTTTATAAAATTAAACATAACTCGTCATTCGTTATTGGTAATTCGTCATTGGTAATTGAGTTATATCACTTCTCTTCTAATTCCTCTGTCTAGTTTCGCTAACGTCTCATATACTATAGTACTACTCTGCTCAGCTAGATTAAGCATTGAATTTTTCGCACGAGGATTGTCAGAAATGATTTCTACTTCATCGCCAATGTGCACGGAAGTATCGACGACATAGGTAGAAAGATTCATACAGATCATGCCAACCTGACGAAAAAATGTCTTACGATGTTTGATAAATATCTTGCTTGACGCAGTTCTCGGTAATCATTCTGTGTATCCGAATGGTACCATCGCAATAATCTCTTTATCGCTTGGCCTATACTCATGATGATAGCTCACTCATTCTCCTGGTCGAACCGTCTGTAAACTCATCACTCTCGAAGTAATAGAGAGAATCGGAAGCAGATTATTGCCATGCTTATACAGCGGATCTTGGGCGTTTAAAGGATTGTATCCGTATAAAGCTAATCACGGCCTGTAGGCATTGAAGAATTCATCAGCAATCTTGAACATCGCGGCACTATTGCCGATATGCCTTCGTTGAGGGGAATATCACGCATCAATGAGTTTGTAATACATACGCTTGAAACGCTGAATCTGGTCATTCATCGTATAATCAGACATATTATCCGCATCGAAGAAATGCGACATAGCACCTTCGATAATGAGGTTCGGATGACTTTGTAATTCTTTGATAATATCTGGCAACATATTTTCCTGAATTCCTTCCCTGTTCATCCCGGTATTAAAGAACAGATGGATCTTCGTCGGTTTACCTAACCTTCAAAGGTGCCTGATCGTTCAGAGATTATACACACAGAATGTCACTTTTTTATGATCGAACTTTTTATAGTTCTCAAGAAGAGTTTCTCCGATCAATAATACAGGGACTTTGGAATATTTTTTGACGATGACATATTCAGGATAACTATCGACAGCGATATACGGCACATCAGTCCTTGAGAGAATTTTAGCGATTTGTTGGAGTCCATGGCCATAAGCATTGGATTTTAATACGGGAAAAATATCAGCCTGTGGCTGGATAGATTGCAGATATTCTAAATTCTCTAATAGCACTCTCTTGCGTAGCCGGATAGTATTCATCGGCTTCACACGTGGGCTGAATAATGATCTTAGGAATCACAGCATGACTTTAGTACAAAGTATAAAGTAGAAAGTATTAAGTAGGAAGTAGAAAGACTGTATATAAGTAATTATCGGAGCGGCATAATCAAGAAAAAGCTATTTTCAATTTTTGGTAAATAGATTTTATACAAAAAAAAGGATTTGACTTTAATAAAAAAATATATATTTTATAAAAAATAAAACATTATACTAAAAAAACAAAAATATTATGGGAACAACAGAAACAATAAAATTTTTTAAGAATAATAATTTTCTTGAGCTTCAAGACATCATCAACAGTTCACATGCTTTAAATCATAGAGTAATAGACAGAACAATAGTATGTAATGACAAAATAATAATGGTAATGGTGGCATATGAAACCACGCCGTCTATTATGAAAGTAAAGGAAAAGGTAAAAATCTTCCGAAACGATAATACTAGCAACCTTGAATATCACATTAAAGAGTGGCAGGAACGAGAAAACAAAAAAGAATGATTTAAAATAATAGCTAGATCAATGGCTATAAACGATAGTTTCAACACTATAGTAATGATATCTTATCAAGTCAAAGCCAAAAAATCTGGCAAGCAATAATACAATGATGATAAGAAACCAATAATATGCAAGAGATTCTATATAGGAG
>Ga0118677_10011105_pt1 | contig 13602 bp, 7 predicted proteins | sample AliMusrvi5mmetaG_FD_86154 | JGI IMG/M metagenome (GOLD analysis project Ga0118677, IMG submission 86154)
GTACGCTCATCAGGCTGAAGAAGCCTTCGCGGGCAGCGATGTCACCAAACACGTAGTTGCTTTCCTTGCTGACATCATCTACGATAATAACACGATTTTCCAGTATCGCTTTACCCGTCACGCTATGACGTAACGGCACATTGGGTTTTGACACATATTCCTGGCTCTGGTTGGAGCTGGATTTCAAGATTAACTCTTCGTGTTTCTCATCCAGTAACATGATGGTGCAGACTTTGTAGTTCATAGCCTGTGCCGCAGTGTTGACCACAAACTGCAACTGGTCTTCCAGATATAAATCACTAGTTACTTGCTTTGTGATCTCAGTGAAGGTATTGACTTGCTCAGCTTGCTGCTGAAGCATGCGGTAACTGCGGGTTTTTTGAATGGTTCCAGCTACTTGAGCAGCCAGGTTACTCAGTATACGTATTTGGTTCGGCCCATACTCACGTGGCTGTATGGTCTTGACTGCAACCACACCAAGAACTTCATTTTCATAAAGCAACGGTACAGCAAGCATCGATTCATACTCGCCTTCCCGTAACTCAGGGAAATACTTGAAGCGCTTATCGTGGTATGCAGCAGAGGGAACTGCTACGGCAACACGCTCACGAGCCACCCAGCCAATGATGCCTTCGCCAGTGCGACGTCTCTGGGGTCCGCGTTGCCGGTCACGGTCACCGGCGACGCTCGCGGGGCCACTTATGAAGCCGGCGAGCCCATTCTGGACAGCGGCACCTACAACGGCAGTCTCTGGTACACTTGGACGCCAAGCACCAGCGGCAGCGCAAGACCGGTATTCACCTGGACCGCCGACGGCACCGGCATCATCAACGGATCGGCCTTCCGCTTGGTGGTGCACAAGGGAACCACATTCGCCGGTTTGACCCAACTCGCCATGGGCACCGAGGTGACTCCATGCGGCAGCTTCAGTTTCACCGCCGGCCAATCATATTGCTTCCAAGTGGCGGTCTGGACCGACGCGTCGGCAGCATCGTTTCCTTATGCCTTCACGCTGTCGGCCGCGCCAGCCACCCCCTCAAACGACAGTTTTGCCAGTGCCATCGTGCTGAGCGAGCCGCTCCCCATTGCCGCCAGCGGAACCACCACCGCCGCCACCCTCGAAAACGGTGAAACCGCCGACTCCAACCAGGCCCGCTCGGTGTGGTACAAGTGGACTCCGGGGACTTCCGGGGCACGCGCCTTCGCGATCACGACCAGCGATGCCTATGCCCAACCGGTGTTAGAGGTGTTCACCGGCACATCGCTCAGCACCCTCGCGCGGATTGGCAGGATCGACACCGATGGGACGTCCGCGATCACGGTTGCAGCGGGCACCGTCCACTACCTGCGCGTTCTAACAAACGACCCCGACGGGCCGGCCGGCTCCTTCACCATTGCCATCAGTGCCGCCACCACCGGCACGCCTCCCGCTAACGACAGCTTTGCCACCGGCGCCGATCTGGGATCGGAATTGGACACCGCCGTGAGCGCCACCACTACCTCTGCCACGCTCGAAACGGGAGAACTCGCACCGTTTTCCATGGCTTCGACGGTTTGGTTCAAATGGACCGCTCCGAGCACCGGTTGGTTTGATGTCTCTAGCGGATCCATCAGCGGGATCACCCCGGCCCTCGGCGTCTGGCAAGGCACATCCCTAACCAATCTGAGACTCCGCGCCTCGTCGGACGCCTACAGTTCGGATGCCGTCTTTGCCGCGAGCGCCGGGGACATCATATACATTCAAGCCGGCGCGCAAGGAGGCTATGCGGGCGACTTCACGCTCACCGTCAGCGCCGCCACGGATCCCGGCATCCCGCACGTGACCAACATCTTGTGCAACCCGTCGAGCGTGATCGTCGGCACGGCCAGCAAGGACGTGACCGTCACCATCACGCTGGCGGGCCCGGCGGATGGCCTGATTGCGGAAGTGGACCTGTTGATTCCCGGCGGCGGCTTGGTCAATTCCATCGATTCGACGCAGATCGTCCAAGCCTCCGGCACGCCAGGCAATGGCACATTCACGGCCCAATTCACCGTCCCGAAGCGGGCACCCGCCGGAACCTATCCGCTAGTCGTGTATCTGACCAACGGGGACGGGTCCTGGGCGGGCACCTGCGCCCCGGCCAGCCTGATTTCAAGCCGGAATCCCCCCGCGGCGTGGTATGATTATGTGGACGTTGCGACGGGTGGCAATTTTCTAACCGTCACCTACACCGGCACCCAGCCAACCGCGCCAGTGCTGACGGGTTTTTCCGCCACCGCGAGCGTCAACACAAGCTCGGCGGCGGCAAACATTTCGCTCAGCGCGACGATCACCTCCAACGCGTCAAACGTGGTCGCGGCCAGCGTCCTGTGGCAGGATCCGGCCGGCCTGATTCCCGCCGACGCCACCGGACTGACGAAGAGCAACGGGTCGTTCACCAACGGCACTTGGACCGGCACGATTACGGTCCCCGCCCACACCGCCCCGGGCCGCCTCAATCTAACGGTTATGATTTGGAATGCCCTCGGTCAGGCCAGCAGTTATGGCTATCAATACGGGGCGGGCGGCTTGACCGATCAATTCGATGGACCCTTGCAGACCATTCCCAGCGGATTCACCTCGTTCGTCACGATCGTCAATACCGGAGCGGCCGACATCCTGCCACCGCAGGTCGGCAGCCTGACGTTCTCACCCAATCCGGCCATTTTCAACAGCGCGGATCAGGTCGACGTGACGGTGACCGCCACGGTGACCGACGCGCTTTCCGGTGTCAGCGCCGTCAGCGTGGACTTTCCCGATGCTCCAACCGTCGATCCGCTCATCCTCAACTTGGCCAGTGGCAGCACTTACAGCGCGGTGATGACATTCCATCGTGGCGACTTCCCGCCCGGCACCTTCGCCCCCGAGGTGCAGACGGCCGATGGCGTCGGCAATTACGGTACGTTCACCCCGGCGGTTCCGGGCATTGCCAGCCTCACCTTGCTCCTGCCGGGAAGCTATGGCGCCTGGATCGCAGGCTTTGCCATCGCTTCACCTGACAACGATCCGGCTGCCAACCCGCAAGGCGACGGCATCGTCAACCTGCTCAAATACGCGTTCAACATGGACCCGACCCAAGCCGCAATTGGCACCGCACGCTATCTAACACCAATCACCGGCTCCGCGGGCCTGCCCTCGATCATCACCACAGGCGCCGGTGCGACGATCCGCCTCCGCGTGGAATACGTCAGGCGGATCAGTTCACCGGGGACCACCTACGCCGTCGAATTCACTTCCGCTCCGGCCACCGGGTGGACGCCCGCCACCGCGACGGAAACCGTAACGGCAATCGATTCCCTATGGCAGCGCGTCGTTGTCGAAGACAGCGGCGGTATCGGCAGTCCCATGCGCTTTGCTCGTGTGAACGTCACATCCACCCCCTGATTGCAGTCCCGATCGCTTCAGTCCGCATTTTTTCTGACAAAACCGAACCTCGGGTGACGCTCTCCCCGCGCACCTGACAACAACCCCCCACATGATCTTCGAAACCCGATCTAACAAAAGACGATGGGCACTGCGCTGCGGATTCGCCAGTGTCATTGTCGTCGTCTTGGCTTTGCTGGTGGAGTTGCTGCTTGGCGTCTTCACCAATCCATCGTTCCGCACCTCCCTGCACCCGTGCAAACCGACCGCGACGGGCCCGCGCAACGTCAAGGAGTTCGAACCGGTCACGAACAACGTCGCCGCCGACAAGTTGGCCGCCGGGGCAAAACCGCCGCCGTCTCTGCTCGCATCCCGGCCCGACCGCGATTCATTCCGGACGAAACCGTTTTTGCATACCGCGTTTGTGGCCACCGACGACCCGCACAGTCTCGCGGATTTTCCACGCCGCGCGCCTGACTTGGATGCCGTTTTCCCGACCTGGTTTGGCGTTAGCACGGCGAATGGCACCATTGAGAGGCGGGCACCGGCCGAGGCCGCGCGGATCTTGTTAGCGGGCGCCACGCTGGTGCTGCCGGTCATCTCCAACACCGACGCCAAGGGCGTCTGGCATCCGGACGAGCTGGCCTCTCTGATCGACGATTCGGACGCCTCCAAACGCTTCATCCAGCGCTTGACCCAGGAAATCCTCCAGCTCCACGCCGACGGCATCAATATCGACTTCGAGCAACTCAGCAACGCCGAGAAGGACAACTTCAGCGACTGGGTGAAGCGGCTCGCCGCCGCCTTCCACGCGGAACACCTGCTCGTGACCGTGGACGTCCCGCTCAACGATGAAGCATTTGATTATGAATACTTGGGAGGTGTGGTCGACGCCGTGGTGGTGATGGCCTACGACCAGCACTATGCCGCCGGAGTTCCCGGCTGTATCGCTGGTAATAACTGGTACACCGACGGCATCGAGGAATTGGTCGACCGGATTCCGCCCGCCAAGCTCATCATGGCGCTCGGTGCTTATGGCTATGACTGGAATCTAACCACCAAGGAACCGCCCGAGACCGTGAGCTTCGCGGAGGCCATGATCCTCGCGGCCGACGTGCAGGCGGATGTGCAGGCAACGGGTGAGGAAATGAACTCCACCTTCACCTATCAGGACACGAAGAACCAACCGCACGAGGTTTGGTTCCTTGATGCCATCTCGGCATGGAACCAGCTGTCCATTGCCCGCAAACAAAAGGTGCACGGCTTCTCGCTGTGGCGCCTGGGCATGGAAGATCCGGGCGCGTGGGAGTTCCTGGCGAAATCCGCACCCGCCCGCTTCAACCCCGTCGGGCTTCAAACCGCGCGCTCGGAACCTACCATCTCGTTCAACGGCGAGGGGGAACTGTTGAACGTCCGCAGCGTCCCAGCCGATGGCCGCCGCGAACTGACCTTTGACGACGAACTGGTGGACTTCAGCTCTTATGAAAAGCTGCCAAGCTATTACTCGGTGGATCGCACCGGCCATGATCCGGGAAAACGCATCGCGCTGACATTTGACGATGGCCCCGACCCGATGTGGACGCCGGAGATATTACAACTCCTGCGCGCGGAGGGCGTGCCGGGCACGTTCTTCATCGTCGGCGATCAGGCGCAGAAGTATCCGGACATCGTCGCGGCGGAGTTCGCCGACGGACATTTGTTAGGGAATCACACCTTCTTCCACACCAATCTAACCGAGGTTACCGAGACCCGCCTGCGCATGGAGATCAACATGACGCAGCGGGTCATCGAGTCCATCACCGGGCGCGGCACGAAATTGTTCCGCGCGCCTTACAACACCGACACCACCCCCACCCGGGCCGCCGAATTGCAACCTCTCCATCTGGTCTGCAAGCTCGGCTTCGTCGTTGCCGGCGGCGACATGGATTCCGGCGACTACGAGACGCCCGGCGCGGACGCGATTGTCAGGAATGTCACCAAGGCGCTCAAGCCGGGCGGGCCTAACATTATTGTCATGCATGATGGCGGCGGTGACCGCTGCCAGACGGTGGAGGCGCTCCGCAAGCTCATTCCGGAACTCAGGGCACGGGGATATGAGTTCGTCTCGGTGGACCGCCTGATGGGCGTGGACAAATTGGATTTGATGCCGAGGATCAACTTCAGGGAAAGTCTGGTCGTATACGGCAGCATGGTCTTCACCTGGCTGCGAACCCAAGGCTGGACGGTGCTCGAGTGGCTGTTCTTTCTCACCACCGGCATCTCGGTGCTGCGGATTGTCTTCCTGGGGCTGTTGGTGCTGCGGGGGCGTTCGCATCGGGCCGTGCCGGACACCTCGTTCCAGCCGCCGGTGACGGTTTTGATCCCGGCCTACAACGAGGGCAAGGTGTTGTGCCGGACTCTCGACGGGGTGCTGCGGGCGGATTATCCCGATCTGGAAATCCTGGTGGTGGATGACGGCAGCAAGGATGACACCGTCGACATCGTGAGACGCTATGCCTTGGATCACCCGCAGGTGAATCTCATAACCAAACCCAACGGCGGAAAATGGTCGGCTCTCAACGCCGGCTTCGCGGCAACCATGCGGGATTACATCGTCACCATCGACGCGGACACCATTGTGCCTCCCCACTCGATCGGCGAACTTATCGCGCCCTTTGCCGATCCGAGCGTGGATGCCGTGTGCGGCAATGTGCAGGTCGGCAATGTCCACAACATCCTCACCACATTCCAGGATTTGGAATACGTCACCACCCAGAACTACGACCGGCGGGCGTTTGACTCGTTGAACTGCATTTCGGTCGTGCCCGGGGCCACCGGCGCCTGGAAGCGGCGGCGCGTGTTGGCCTCGGGCGGCTATTCGGGGAGCACCCTCACCGAGGACGCCGATCTAACATTAACAATGCTTGGCGGCGGCGCCCGCATTGTATACGCGCCGGACGCGCGTTCGGTGACGGAAGCGCCGGACACCTGCGCCACGCTGTTCAAGCAACGCCTGCGCTGGAGCTATGGAACTTTCCAATGTCTCTGGAAGCACCGCCGCCAATTCTTCAAAGGCACCCTGGGCTGGGTGGCCATGCCCAATCTCCTGTGCTTTCAAGTGGTTTACCCCCTGCTTTCGCCCGTCGGCGACCTGGTGTTTGTGCTCTCGCTGCTGCGGGGTGATTTCGGCGCGATCGCCGTGGGCTATTTCTCGTTCCTGGTGATGGATCTCATCGGGTCGCTGGTGGCGTTCCGGCTCGATCGCAGAAGCCCGCGCACGTTGTGGGTGGTACTGATCCAGCGCTTCTTCTATCGGCAGTTCATGTACATCGTTGCCTTCAAGTCGATCATAGAGGCCATCAAAGGCGGCCGCCAGGCATGGAACAAACTCGATCGCAAAGGATCGGTGGCACTGCCTGCGATCCAGGCGCGCGCCGCAACTATCTAGCGAGGCTCCGCCTCAGACCCGAGACCCAAGACGGCTCGGCTGAGCTCGCCGAACGCCCAAGACACAAGTCGAAGAATTCGATCTAACGGCAACATCTTGCGCTTTTCAAGGATTCCAGCGTGTGGCCAGCGGGAACGCCGTGCCAGAAAATCCTGCCAAAAAGTCCTTGGCAAGGCGACACGGATGGCTAAAGTCGCGCGCATCGGATTCGCCACATCAAGCGCACTGCCCCGGATTCAGGCTTCGTTGTCACCGGTCAGAGCGCGGGAACCGGTGTGTTCGCCCTTTCATCAAGCATTGAATATGAAGAAACAAATGAAATTCAAAAACGGGTCTATAATGGCAATGGCGGCATGGATGGCGATGGCATCCGTATCATCGGCGGACGACTGGCCCAACTGGCGGGGATCCACCCATGACGGCATCAGCAAGGAGACCGCTTGGAACCCGGCGGCGCTGAGCGCTGGCAAGGTCGCATGGAAAGCCGATGTCGGCGCCGGCTATTCCACCGTGTCGGTGGCGAACGGCAAAGTCTATACCGCCGGCAATTTCAAGAAGGATACCGACGCGGTTTCCTGCCTGGACGCGGCCAGCGGCAAACAACTCTGGCGGCACGAGTATCCGGAACCCTTGGCGCCCAAGTTCTATTCGGGCGGTTGCAGCGCCACGCCGACCGTCCATGACGGCAAAGTCTATACCGCTAGCAAGAGCGGCAAGATCTTCTGTCTCAATGCCGACACGGGCAAGGTGATCTGGCAAAAGGAACACAAGGCCAAGGCTCCCACCTGGGGCTTTGCCAGCTCCGCCCTGGTGCAGGGGAAAGCCGTCATTTTCAATGCGGGCCAATCCGGTGTGGCCTATGACAAGGACACCGGGGCCATTCTCTGGAGCAGTGCGGATGATGCATGTGGTTATGCCACTCCGGTGCCGTTTGTGCAAAATGGCAAACCTCGCGTCGCGATTTTCGCCAAGGACACCCTCATCGCTGTGAATCCGGAAGACGGCAAGGTGCTCTGGTCCTATCCCTGGCAGACCGAACACGATACCAATATCGCCGACCCGGTCGTCTCCGGAAGTCAGGTGTTCATTACCTCCGGATACGGACACGGCGCTTCAGTGGTGGACTTCGCCGGCTCCGAGCCCAAGAAAGTCTGGGAGAATAAGAACATGCGCACCCACATGAGCGGACCGGTCCTCATCAATGGCTATGTTTACGGGTTTGACGACAATCGCCTGACCTGCCTGGACTGGAAAACCGGTGACAAGAAATGGGACGAGAAATCCCCCAAGAAAGGCGCGCTGATGGCCGCCGGCGACAAGCTCATCGTCATTGGTGAAAGTGGCCGCCTGGCCATTGTTGAAGCCACTCCGACCGCGTACAAGGAGATTGCCGCCGCCGAAGTGACCGACGGCAGTTGCTGGGCGATGCCGGTTTTGACCGGGGGCCGGATCTATGTTCGCAACTCGGTTGGCCACCTCGTGTGCGTGGATGTGCGCAAATAGCCCGCGAGACAATGACTTGCTAACAAATTGCGGCTACGAAGAGCGTGGTGCGGCGCTACGATCTTCCATCCGCGATCCGCGGTTGGGCCGGGTTCTGGGCGCGAAAGCGGAAGTAGGCGGAGCAGGCACCCTCGGAGGAAACCATCGGCGCGCCGAGCGGGTGCTCGGGCCGGCAGCGAGTGCCGAAAGCGGGGCACTGGTCGGGGCGCAACGTGCCGAGCATGACCCGTCCGCCCTGACATTCCTCGTCGCCGCCCATCGGTGGCGGCCCGAGATGGAAGCGATTGGCGGCGTCCAATACGGCATACTCCGCACGCAGGCCGAGGCCGCTGGCGGGCAGGATGCCCAGGCCGCGCCATTCGCGGTCGATGACCTCGAAGACGCGGCGGATCATGGTGAGAGCGGAGGCGTTGCCGGCGGGGCGCACGGCGCGGGCGTAAGCGTTTTCCAACTCGGCGCGGCCGTCCTCCAACTGGCGCACGCAGCGCAGGATGCCATCTAGCAGATCCACGGGTTCGAACCCGGTGACCACCACCGGCACGCGATGATTCCGGCAGAGTTGCTCTAACTCGTCAACACCGGTCACGGCCGCCACATGTCCCGCAGCCAGAAACCCCTGCACCTGCGAGTCCGGCGAGCGCAAGATGAAATCCATCGCCGGACCGACCAGCACTTGGGAAACCAACAGCGAGAAATTTCCAACACCCCCTGCCATCGCCTGGTGCGCGGCCATCGCGTTGGCCGGCGCGGTGGTTTCAAATCCGATGGCGAAAAACACGACTTCGCTAGACGGTTCGCGACGGGCCAGCGCCAACGCGTCCAGCGGAGAATAGACGACCCGCACGTCGCCGCCTGCGGCTTTGGCGTGCATCAAGTCGCCCTGCCGACCCGGCACACGCAGCATGTCACCAAACGAGCACAGGATGACCTCCGGTCGTTTTGTTAGGGAGACCGCCTGATCGATGAGTCCCGCCGGAGTCACGCACACCGGGCAACCCGGGCCGTGAATCAGGCGCAGCGATGGCGGGAGCAGGCGGTCGATACCGAAGCGCAGAATGGCATGGGTTTGGCCGCCGCAGACTTCCATGAGTGTCCACGGGCGGGTGATGGTGCGGGCGAGTTCGGTGGCAAGGGCATGCGCCGCGGCGGGGTTGCGGTATTCCTCGATGAATTTCATGACGGCCGTTCCAGCGGTGGTTCCGATGTCGCCTCGAGATCCTGCAATTCCTCCATCTCCCGCAGAATGTCCCAGATGCGCGCGGCCTCTTCCGGGTCGATTTTCTGCAACGCGAATCCGACGTGTACCAGCACATGGTCGCCGACCCCCGCATCGGGTGCATAGGCCAGATTGATGGATTTCTCAATCGTGCCGAAGCGCACCCGTCCGGTCCGGTTCCATGGATCGGATGTGGTGTCAATTGTGAGAACTTCTCCCGGGATGGCGAGACACATGGCGATAAATGTTAGATAGGTGGATGCAACCAGGCGCCGGCAAAGGCCTGGCCGGCGGCGAGGCCGCCATCATTGGCAGGAAATTGTCCGGGGAGCAAGACCTGATGGCCGCGGGCCGCCAACGCTTCCGCCGCGCCTTCGAGCAGTCGAGCGTTTTGAAAACAACCGCCGCCGAGGACCACGGTGGGGACCGCGATGCGCTGTGCCATCGCCGCTGTCATCGCCACCAGCGTCAGGTGAAACCGGGCCGCGATTTCCGCTTTTGGGACGGCATGGCATACCGCCTGCCAAATGGCTTCTGCCATCGGCGCGGTATCGACTTCCCAGGCCGGGGTTTCCGGCAAGTCCGGCAGCTCCAGATGCCAGCCCGCGCTGTCACCTGTTAGACAGACGTTTGCCGCTGTCACTTCCGCAGCAGGACGCAGGGCAAACGGATAGGGTTGAGCCGTTCCCTGATGCGAGGTGGCGGCGGCCTCCAGTTGCATCGCCGCCTCGCCTTCGTAGCGGGCCACCGGGCAGAGTCCGGCGAGGGCTGCGACGGCATCAAACAAACGGCCGGCGCTGCTGGTGCGGAGCGTGCCTGCCGCGCCACCGCAGAGTTGGCCCAGCGGGCCGGCTTGCAGATCGAGGCGGTTGGCGGCTTTGCTTGCAATGTCCGGACCCAGGGTTTCCCACAACCACGCGAAGGCGCTCCGCCGCGGTTCGCGCACGGCGTGCTCGCCACCCGGCAGAGCGAAGCGTCGCAAATACCCGACCCGCTGGCAGGCGCTGCCGTGGGCGAGGAGAAACTCGCCGCCCCAGACGGTGCCATCGGGGCCGTAGCCGCTGCCGTCCCAGATCACGCCTAACACGGGGCCCGCCGGCATTTCGGCTTGCTCAGCCAGCACGGCCAGCAGGTGCGCGTGGTGATGCTGCACCTCAAGGCGGGGCAGGGGCAGCTTGCGGGCCATGACCGATGCGGCATAATCCGGGTGGCAATCGCAGGCGACCCATCTCGGCTCCAGCCGCAATAAACGCTGCGACGCGGCGGCTGTGGCGGCATGGCGCTCGCGTGCAAGGACGGTGTCCTGGTCGCCCAGATGCGGGCTCAGCACGAGGGTGTCATCCCTAACAAGGGCGAGGGAGCCCTTCACCTGGCCGCCGACGGCCAGTCCGGGTGATCTAACCGCCAGCGGCAGCCGCACCGGCGCCGGGGCATAGCCACGGGCGCGCCGGAACATGCGGGGTTGGCCAGCCATCAGGCGCAGCACCGAGTCATCCGCGGGTTGCAGGATCCGGCGGTCATGAACTAACAACAGATCGGCGATCGGGCCGAGGCGCGCGACGGCATCCAACGGGTCGAAGCAGAGCGGTTCGTCGCTGCGATTGCCGCTGGTTGCCACCACCGGACGGGGAAACCTTTCGCGCAGCAGGAGTTGCAACGGCGAGGCCGGCAGACAAAGACCGACGGTGCCGCAGCCGGGGGCCACTCCTGCTGCCAGCGGCGAGAGGGCACGGGGCGCCACCAGCACGATCGGTGCCGCGGGGCCGGCCAGCAAGGCCTCCTCCGATCGTGTTAGATCGGCCAGGCTTCGCGCTTCCGTTAGGTCGCGTGCCATCACGGCCAGCGGCTTTGCCTCACGATGCTTGCGTTCGCGCAGGCGAGCCACCGCTTCGGGCCGGGTGGCATCCACCCAGAGTTGGAATCCGCCGTTCGCCTGCACCGCGACGATCCGGCCGTCCTCCAGGGCGGCGGCCGCGGCATCGATGGCGGCGTCGCTTGAGGCCACCGGTTGGCCATTCGGCGCGAGTGCCTGCAAGCGTGGACCGCAGAGCGGGCAGGCGATGGCCTCCGCGTGAAACCGCCGGTTGTCCGGGTCGGCGTATTCGGAGGCGCAAAGCGGGCAAAGTGGGAAATCCGCCAGAGACGTGCGGGAGCGGTCATAGGGCAGGGCGTCGGTCACGGTGTAACGCGGACCGCAGCGGGCGCAGGCCAGAAAGGGATAGTGATAGCGGCGGTCATGCGGATCTAGCAGTTCGCGGCGGCACTCCGGGCAGGGCGCGAGATCGGGCGCGAGCGAGGAGGCACCGGCTCCGCCCAGACGGCTCGGAGCGACGCGGAACCCCATATCTAGCAACCTGCCCGCCGGTAGCATCTCCACCACCACGCTATCGACGCAAGCCGGAGGAGGGGCGTGGAGCAGTAGGTCGGCGAGTTGGGCCAGCGCCGCAGGGCTGCCCTCCGCCTCGATCCAGACACCGGCCGCGTCGTTGCCGACTTCGCCTGTTAGGCCAAGCCGTGTGGCGGTCAGACAAACCCACGGTCTGAAGCCCACGCCCTGCACAATGCCGGTCACCCGCCAGGCTCGGCGGGCGGTGACAGCGTGGATGACATGCGATGCCAGACGCACCTTGTTAGCCGTTGCAGGTGTTCGTGGGCTGTCCATTGATAGAATCGGGGGTTGGCTTCTATCAACCGGTGGTCAAAACCTGGGCCATTTGCAGTTTCTCCGAAGCTGAAAATGGCTGAAGACTTCCAAAACAAAAAATCCGTGTAATCCGTGTAATCCGTGGTTTCAGCATTCGTTCGCAGGTCCCAATTTCGGATTTCGGGTTCAAGGGGCTTCCGCTGCCAGCAAGCGGTCGAGGAGCCCGAGCCAAGCGTCGATGCCCTGGCCGGTGCGGGCCGAGAGTTCGATGATTTCCGCTTCCGGGGCCACCTGGGCGATGGTCTGGCGTGCCTTTGCCAGATCAAATCCCGCGGCTTCCGCCAAGTCGGTTTTTGAAATGAGCACGGCGCGGGCGCCGTGGAAAATCGGCGGGTATTTCAGCGGTTTGTTTTCACCCTCGGTAGCTGCCAGCAGAACGATGCGATGGGCTTCACCCAGATCGAAGGAAGCCGGGCACACGAGGTTGCCGACATTCTCGATGAAGAGCAGTCGAACATTCTCCTTGGGCAGCGAGTCGAGTGCGGCGGAAACCATGCGGGCATCGAGATGACAGACGGTGCCGGTGGTGATCTGCACCACCGGCGCGCCGCTTGGACGCAGGGCTTCAGCATCCTCCTGGGTTTCCAGATCGCCGACGATCACCGCGCAGCCGACCCGCGACTGCAAGCGATCTAACGTTTCCCGCAGGAGCGTGGTCTTGCCCGATCCCGGCGATGAAACCAGATTGAGCGCGAGCATGCCACGCGCCCGGAAGTAGCCGCGGTTGCGTTCCGCCTCGCGTTGGTTTGCATCGAGGATTGGTTGCGCGCCACCGTCGCCATGGCGATGCCAGCTCACCGACCCGTCCGCTGCGGTGTGGGCGTGCCACGCGTTGTCCGCCTCGTGGACATGGGCATGGGAGTGCGCCGGGCCGTGCTCGTGATGACCATGGTGTTCATGATGGCCGTGTTGTTCCTGGCTCGGGTGGTCCTTGGCGGGTCCCGGATGCACGTGGAAATGATCGTTGATGCCGCAGCCGCAGTCTTCGCACATGTTAGGAAATAGGGGTGGGTTCGGGTGTTAGGACCTCAACACCGGTGAGCGATAGCTCGCGGCTGGCCCGCAGCAATTGTAGCGGCCCGTCGCAGTGTGGACAGGCGAAATTGAGGCGTTCGAGGTCGAGTTCGCCGCATTGGGCGCAGGCAAAGCGGCCGGTTTCGGTTTCCATCACCAGTTCCGCTCCCTCGGAGGGCGTGCCGGGGGACAGCGCCTCGAAGGCGAACTCCAGCGCCTCCGGCACAACCCCGGAGAGCATACCGACGCGGACCCACACCCGGCTCAGCCGGGGCCAGCCATGTTGCGCGGCCAGGCTGGCAAGCTGTTCGAGCAGCGCTTCGCCGATCGCCAACTCGTGCATGGTTTCAGGG
>Ga0118677_10011106_pt1 | contig 13602 bp, 6 predicted proteins | sample AliMusrvi5mmetaG_FD_86154 | JGI IMG/M metagenome (GOLD analysis project Ga0118677, IMG submission 86154)
GTCCATGCCCATGACTCCGGAACTCACGGCGCTGACCATTTCCTTGATCATTTGTTCGATGTCGCCCGTGGAGGCGGCGGTCTGGTCGGCGAGCCGGCGGATTTCCGTGGCAACCACCGCGAATCCGCGCCCGTACTCCCCGGCTTTCTCGGCCTCGATGGCCGCGTTGAGCGAAAGCAGGTTCGTCTGGTCCGCCACCTTGCCGATCGTCGAAATGATCGCGTTGATATTGCCGGCTTTTTCGTTCATCACCCCGAGTTTGGTGGTGATGGCGACGGAAGCATCCAGAATGCCGCGCATGATTTTTTCCATGCGGGCCAGTCCGTCTTTGCCATCGGATGCGAGTTCGCTGGTTTGCTCGGCCACGGCACTGACGCTATCGGCGGTTTTCAGAAGTTCCGAGCTGGTGGCGCTCATTTCCCTGGCGGTGGAACTGATTTCGGCGGAGGTGGTGGCGACTTCGCTGGCCGTGGTTTGCTGTTCCTTGGTGGTTGCGGCGATTTCGACGGCGGAGCTGTTGACTTGCAGGCCGCTGCGTTGCACCTGCGTGATGAGGTCCGAGAGCGCCCGAATCATGGTGGCGAAACTGCGCGAGAGCGAACCGATCTCGTCGCCGCGCGTCGTGTCACCGAGGGTGACCGTGAAGTCTCCGCCGGCCATGCGGCTGGCGACGGATTCGATGCGCGACAATGGCACCGTGATATTGCGAACCACCAGGAATCCGACGAGACCGACAATGATCAACGCGAACAACGAACCGAACGTGACGATTCTCTCAAGGCTTCTGGCAATGTCGCCGGTTTCCTTGTCAACCGCATCGGTTTCTGCGGATTCCAAGCTTTTGAGGTGTTCGATCGCCGCGACGAGTTGATTCATATCGTGTGCGCCGCGCTCCACGGTTTTCGCCAATTCGGCATCCGTCCGCTTGTCGGCCTCGGCTTTGAGTTGTACCAGCAGGGGCTTGGCCAACGCTTCAATCTGGGTGATTTCGGCATTGCGGCCGGTGGCGGCCGGCATCGCGCGGAAAGTTTGGATTTTCGGACCGACCTCCACGAGCGCTTGATCGAGCTTCACAAGGTTGCTCTGGTTGCCGGCGATCAGGAACACCCGCTGCTCCTCCTGCGCCGCGAAGATCAAATCGTGGAACGCATCGAGTTCCGCAATAAATGCATGCTCATCCTGGGCATCGTGGAAATTCACCTCAAGATGCCTGACCGCCAAATAAGAAGCGCCGGCTAGCAGTGCGATGGCGAGAAACGCGACCGCGTAACCGATGAAGATTTTTTTTCCGATAGTGATTTTCATGAGATTGCGGGGTTCATCTGCCGGGTTTCACGATCCGACTGTCGCCGTTTGGCCACCGGGAACATAGGAACCATGAATCCGTGTGAATGAAAAAAGCGAGACTAAAATCTCGGCAATCAGCTTACATAGATGCCTGATTTTGTCACGGTTTGCACTACACGGCATGCTATGGCTTGTAATAGAGCGAGGTGACGATGGAAACCTTATAGTTTTTGAACATGAGGGCGGCGGGCGGGTAGTAGCCCGGTTTGGGTTTTGCGTCGCCGAGTTCGGAGTTGAGGGGAAAGTCCACATGCAGTTCGCCCTTGCTGTTGATGCCGTCGATCAGGGCCCAGCGGATCGGCAGGGAGACGACTGTGGATTCATAGGCAAATACGATGATGACGGGACGGCTGAGAAGCAGATCGTTCCTGACAAGGTTGACGGCCGTGCTGGCGGCGGAGAATTCCGTTAGGACGGGTTTGCCGCTGACGCCGGTGAGTTTGACGAGGTTTTTGAGGAAATCCTTGTTAGGTTTGGGGTTGTGAAGGCCCAGCGATTGGCTGTGGTGATAGATGGCACCGAAGAACCTGCGGATTTCCCCGAGGCGCATGGGGAAATCATCCCAATCGGGATTCCAACTGAGGTCGGCGAAGTTGATAGGGACCGGTTTGGATTTGGAGTCCGGGGTGGCGATGGAGAACTTGGCGGGGCGGTGGTAGGCGATGAGTTTGGCGAGGATGCAGGTTGGGCTGTAGCCAATGAAGACATTGTCGGTGGCGGTGGAGTCACTGCTGAAATTGTCATGCAGGTAGGTGTTTTCGGTGAAGCCGTCGGTGCATAGCGGGCCGATGGTGGAAGGGGGGGATTTCGGGTCGAGGGTTTTGACGGTTTTTTCTTCGTCGCTGTAGCGGACACCCACTCCATTGGTGGCGAAGGCGCGGAGGTAATAGGTGGTGTTGGGGGCGAGGTTGATGGCGTGGCCGCGGTACCATTCGCGGTGGGCGAGGGCATAGGTATCATCCTTCACCGTGGGGTGCTCGCGGGTGGACCAGCAGAAGCCATAGGCGGTCTTGAGCGGTTCGCCGCGGAACTTGATCGTGCAATTCGCCGTGAAGCTGGTGGCCTGGACATCCTGGATTTCATCGAGGCGGATCTGCGGCAGCATCGAGTTGGCAAGGGCGGCACCGGTGACCGGTTTGCGGTCGATCACGAGCTCGAAGGTGAGGGTGCCGTTGTTTTCCTGGATGTTCTTGAAGGAAACGCCGCCGTCCAACAGATTGGGAAGGCGTGACGACGGTTCGGTGGCCATGTTGAATTCCGTGCGTTTGTGGACTTTGCCGAAGAGGCAGTTGCGGGTGTCGCCCAGACCGCGGAAGAACGGGTCGTTAGGCCGATAGACATAGAAATAGTCGGGCGAGCCGAGGAAGTTCTGCAGTCCGAGGTTGACCACGGAGATGAGCATTCCTTCGGACCCGGGACCCACGCCGACCGTATCATTCTCACCGTGGACATACTCGACCTGATAGAAGTAATGCGGGTGGTTGCTGGGGATGACATAGCCGACAGCCTGGGTGCCCTGCGGATCGATATGGCGGGGATACAGGGTATAGGTGCCGGAGGTCTTGATGGTCGGATGGTTCTTTTCCTTGATGAAGGCGTGGTGATAGAACCGGCTGAACGCGTTGGCGGTCGGGCCGTAGGCGAGCAGCGACGGGTTGTTATCGATGCCGTCGTTGTGGCGGCCGACATGATAGACGTCGGGAGCGCCGAGGCAGTGGCCGAACTCGTGAGCCAGGGCACCGCCGGAAAAGTCGTGGATCTGCATGATGGAGTTCGGCCACAGCGGGTCACCCCAGCGGCAGGCGGGAGCATAACCGGGCCACGGATCCGAACCCTGCGCCGCATGGTCAGGTGTTTTGGCGTTATGTGGTTTGCGGGATCTGGATTTTTCGGAGATACCGCTGCGGCTGTCCTTATAGCATCTGATGAGTTCGTCGGTGAGTGATTGTTCCGGTTTCTTGGTGCGGGTGGTGATATAGTTATAGCAAAGGAATCGGGGTTTGCTGCCGTGGGAGGATTTGGTTGCGAACTGGAGGGCGTCGTTTCTCAATTGGTTGGCGCGCTTGTTGCCTTCGTCCGCGTTTTTCCACCCCATCGGGTTGCGCCAATAATCATACTCGCAATAGTAACCGTAGAATTGGGGCGCGTTGTAAACCCCGCCCGCAGAGGGCATGGGGAATGGTTTCGGCCACACGATGCCGTTGCTGTAGATCTTGTAATACGCTTCCTGGCTGAGGCCTTTGATCGTTTCGAGCACGCGCATCTCGCGGTTGAAGTCGCTGGTGGCCAGGTCGGTCTCCTTGAAGGTGATGGTGATCAGACCGACGGGGACCTCGCCTTTGGCAACCGGTGTTTTGGTGGGGCTGAAAACCGGGATGGGCGGCGGTTTCGGGGTGTCACCCTTGCGCTGGCCATACGCCAACCCCGCCATAAATGCCAGCGCCGCCAGGGCGGCCCATACCGGGTTTGCTTTGCTCATGATTGGTTGGGTGTTTGTTCGGGTAATCGCCGGGACAAGGGTGATGTCTCGGAAGAACGTCTTCTTTCAGAGTTCAAGGCCTATGTTGAACCACAATGGCAAGACCGTGGGGCGCGGCGATTGTCGCCAATCGGGTGCCGCAAGCACAGTAAAATAAATCATCCTTGACAACATTTTTCCCGGCCGGGTTTTTCCCCCCGGTCCGGTTGGCGCTTCTGGTCTGGAGAACCCACCGCGCGTTGGCGGACAAACACGGGAGTAACTTGGGCGCTAAGGAGGCACCACACTCCTGTGTGCAGGTGGAAGTGTGGCCCATGGCAGGTGCCTGCGGCGCTCGCGCATGGACTTCCCTTCCGCCCGACGAAAGGAGTGTCGTCGCTCCTTATCTTGGCCCGGTTTCGACCAGGTTAGTGGGGAGAACAGGCTTCCAACTTATAGGTTGATCAACTAATAACAGATGGCGATTTCATGCAATATCTAATCAATAAAACCGAAATTTTTTCTTGTCTTCCTAACGAATCCCGGTTCAGCCTGTTCAATCTGATCGGAAGATTGAGAATGTGAAAATCGTCGCATAAAGCGATTCTCTCAACTCTCCGTTCATCAGGAACGGAAATCTCACAGATCCAGTCTCCCCATGAAGAAAATTCCTCTGCTCGTATCTCTAACAACTCTGGCATGCTTGGTTGCCGTCCATTCCCAAGACTCACCCGGCACCGTAGTCGGACAGCCCTCAACTACAGCCACGGCCCCATCCGCCACCGCCCGGATCATTGGCAGCATCCCGGACGGCACGCCACCGCCGCCGCAGGCACCGAAGCCCCAATTCGTCGCTCGCGCAGCCGACATTCTTGATTCCAAAGTCCATCAACAAGGAGGCCGGACGATCACCATCCAGAGGATCAAGCCCATCGCGCTGCCCCCGCCGCCCGATCCTGCGCCACAACCATTGGCCGCAGCTGACCCCGCCTTTCAGGCTCGGCTCGCAGAATTTAAGGAAGCTCACCCGAAATCGAACATGGTCTCCCTCGGAGCCACCGTTTACCGCTTCACGGATTCGCCGCCGCGCACGCTCGTCACATACTGGCCCGAGGGAAGAGGCGAATGCATCACCTTCTGGTCATCCGCCGATTTCGCCCTAATTTCCGGCATTTACACCTTTGTCGCCACCGACGGCGAAACGCGCAGCTTGTTCATGATGTGGAGTAGCATGGGAGTTAGCCGCCTGGCCGATATGCTCTCCGCGCATGGCCGCAAGTACGACGGTCCTAACATCCCGGCTTTTCCTGCTGGTCCAGCCACCTTCTCTATCGTCGGAACTCCGCCCCTCGATCCATCCGTCCTCGTCCCGATCCAATCGCTCCATGACCTATACAATAGCGAATTTAACCGTCTGAAGGCTGCCTACGATGGCCGCGAGAGCGCCCGCATTGAGCGCGAGGCCTATATCAAGGCCCACCCGCCGCAACCCAAGAACATCACCCTCAACTACTGGCGCACCGAAAAACCCGCTGCCGTGAAAGGAGACGCCCGATGAGACGCATGTTCACTATCGGCACACTGCTCGCCACGCTGTGTGTGCTTCCCACCTCCGCGATTCTGGACACCAATTCTAACGGTCTGAGCGATCTATGGGAAAGGGCATACAACGGCGGCGAACTCTTCCCCACCATCGATTTTCCCGACCGTCCAGGGGATGACCCGGATGGTGACGGCTGGACCAATGAACAGGAAGCTGCCGCAGGCACCGACCCATTCGATCCCAACCCACCTGATGGTATACTCCGCCCTGATATCATCCATATCCCCGACACGATCTCAACACCCGAAGCGATTACCATCACCTGGCCGACAATCGTCGGCAAACAATACACCCTGATGGTTTCGCCGGATCTTGTCGAATGGCTCCCCGTGGAAGCGGAAACGCTCACCGGCAGTGGAAATCAGGTCGAGTACGGCATCACGCTGCCTGGGAGTGACAAGCTGTTCTGGCGGGTCAAAGTGGAGGATGTCGATTCTGACGGCGACGGGCTGACAGACGCCGAAGAGGCATTGCTTCACACGGACCCGCACAATGCGCAAACGATTACTGGCATCGCCGACCTCTGGCTGGCTAAGTATTTTACCAACATTCTTCTAGGACAGAATCGGGGCAGACCAATGGCATGGTTGAGGAAGATCCAGTGACAAATCGCATAGCCCACCGTGAGATGAAGATGAGCATCGTGGATGGAGAAATTCTTGAGGGCAAGAAACTGACATGGACGATGGACCCGCTGTTCGTGCCACCAGCGGGAGGGGATCCCGTATTTCGTGGAAGTTGGGCAAATAGCACTACACATAACGACTACTTTGATACATCTGGTCACTATGGTGCTTATGAGTTCGAAGGAATAGGCGAACAGCCCACGCAGACCAGCGCCACTACCGAGGTTGACGAGAATGGTGAGTGCGCCATCCGCGTCAATCTTCCGCCTATCGGCTTCAACAAGGGGCGCCTGCTGATTGCCGTAGAAGATTTCCAGGGCGTCCCCGCCAAGGTTGCGGATATGGAGGTTCCTGCGGTTGTCGTGGTTGATCCGGGACATGGAGGCACGGATTCCGGTGCGGTTGGATCCGACGGAACGACTCTGGAGAAGAACCTGACCCTCTCATACGGACTTGATCTACAAACCGAGCTTCGCGACCAGTTTGATGAATTGGCACCATTCCATCGTGTGCTGATCACAAGAAGTCAGGATATGAGAGTCGAACTCGCTGACCGTCCACCGATAGCACGTGATGCCGGTGCTGATGTCTTCATGAGCATTCACTTCAATTCCGGAGCTGCTGCTGCACGGGGAACAGAGACTTTCATAGAAAGGACTAAAGCGGAGTCCATCGCCACAGGCGACCCTGCAAACAATCCGGGAGACAACCATAATGTTGACGAGGATGAGTCCCTAGCAGGAGATGCTAATACCGCTACTTTCAACGCTGTTGGCACAGGCGCGATTGATCGCGGGGTTCAGCATGCCGGAAAATATGTTACTCGTGATCTGTACTTAGAGAACGTGGCTGGTTATTGTCCTATTCGTGCGTGTCTCGTAGAGGTGGAATTCATCAGCAACGCCGCAGCACTCGCATCAGTAACTGGTGCCAATTCGGGTGCCATCAGATCAGCATTCGCGGACAATGTTGCTGCCGCAATCATCGAGGACATTGAAGAACAACCAAACCCGTAATATGAAACGCACCATTTTCTTGACACTTGTATTGGCTCTTTTTGGCTGCCAAGAAAAAACAAAAGATTCTCGGTCAGCACCTATTGACGATCAGGGCACTAGAAAGCGATCGGTAACAACCGCTCCCATAGATCAAGAGAGAACTGAAATAGCTGGGTCTGCAAGGCTGAGAAGCGAACAGATGAGCTCTGCGCTGGCGGCACCAGCGCCGGGATGGCTTGCCTTGCGCGCCCCGATCCAAGTAAAGCAAGTTGAGATTGAGCCACCGAAGGCCACCCCACGATCTATTGGGCTGCGGCCGGCGGGTTCGGCAAGCAGCATTGAGCTATATGGGAAAAAAATTCTCTTTGATTTCCCAATTAATGAGATTGCGTGGCTGGCCCTAAGCCCGGACGGCGAACGAATCGTTTTCAGGAGAGGCGAATTTTTTGAGATTAGAGAGATAGGTCAAGACGGTCGTATCGCACAAACCGGCACCCCCATGCCGTTTTTGAATTACGATGCGCCCAATAGTCGGCGTTGGTTTCTGGGAAATTGGTATTGGATTACCAATTTCGAGCTGATTTGCAAAATTGATAGGCCATCTGAGGCTGGTGATATGATAGAAGAAGCAGGTTTGTATTACTACAACAATAAAAGCAGGACTTTAGCCCCAGTCGCACTACCGTCTGGATTGGTAGAGCGCAATGACCCGAACTTAGAGGTGCTACAGATTTCCGGGCGAGATGTAAAACTTCGCACGCCGAACGGAGCGGTGTGGATTGAGGTGCCAGCGGTGTCACAATAAGAGATTCAAGCCACCAGATTCCGATGCAGAACGCTACAGGGCAACAGATAGGGCTGCCATATATGGGGTCAGTCCTCGCACGGTAACATTATTTTGACCCGGCGAGGTTATCGGGTAGGATTCGCGCATAGCGAGAACCCTGAGATTCGAGTGTGCGGGTGCGGTCTATCATGTGATGGTGCGGGGTGACGGCGGCAAGGTCATTTTCATCGCGAAGGACGACCACCTGTCCCTGGCGACTTCGCTACGGGCGCGCACCGCGATGGGCAACGAGTGGGTTGCGAAACGGCTCGAAATGGGTCATGACAGGTCCGTTAGCCGTTTGATCCGGCACGGCGGCAATCACTGCGAAGTGCGAAAATGTCTGCGATTCCTCGGACAAATGTTACAATGCGAGGACTGACCCCATATAGGAGAAGAAAATCGCGCCCGCCTGGAAGAATCTCCTTCCCAACCGGTGCCGCAACCGCTACCGATCATCCCGTTAGCCAGCCCTTCGGGCTTCTAGCAGATTAACGGAAAACTGAACGTCCCCCGAATCCGGCAGGGTCATGACAAGGACAGAAGCAGAGCCGATGCGCCCGGGAAAACCGCCCCGGGCGCGTGGATCCATAGAACCCGATCATGAAACCAAAAGACCACCAACCCACCGCCCGGCGCAAGCCAACCCGAAGCACGCCAACCGTCGCCACCACAGACGCGCCGGAATTGCCGGATGAAGCCGCCGTGCCAGTGCCTGCGGGGCAGGGTTTCCCGATTGTTGGTATCGGGGCGTCAGCCGGCGGGCTGGCGGCGTTTGAGGCCTTCTTTAAGGGGATGCCTGCTGACGTGGATCCCGGCATGGCCTTTGTGCTGGTGCAGCATCTGGCACCGGACCACAAGAGCATCCTCACTGACCTCATCCGGCGCTATACCCGCATGCAGGTCTTTGAGGTCGAGGACGGAATGGCGGTGTATCCCAACTGCACCTACATCATCCCGCCCAACCGCGACATGGCGTTTTTGAATGGCGCGCTCCAGTTGATGGAGCCCGCCGCCCCCCGCGGCCAGCGCCTGCCGATTGACTTCTTTTTCCGGTCGCTCGCACAGGACCAGCAAGAGCGGGCGATCGGCATTGTGCTCTCAGGCACCGGCAGCGACGGCACCCTGGGCGTGCGGGCCATCAAGGGCGAGGGCGGCATGGTCATAGCCCAGAACCCGGAATCCACCGAGTTCGACGGCATGCCGCGCAGCGCCATCGCCACCGGCCTGGTGGATTATGAGTTGCCACCGGCCGAAATGTCCGCCCAACTCATCGCCTACACGGCTCACGCCTTTGGCAGGCCCGCCAGTCCCGGCACCGTTCCGGCACCCAAGGCCGAGAACGCGATCAAGAAGATTTTTGTCCTGTTGCGCAGTCAGACCGGTCACGACTTTTCCCAATACAAGGCTGGCACCATCCACCGCCGCATCGAGCGGCGCATGGCCGTCCACCAGATCAGCTCACTGGACGGCTACGTCAAGTATCTACAGCAGACGCCGCCCGAGGCGGATGCCCTGTTTCGCGATCTGCTGATCGGCGTTACCAATTTCTTCCGCGATCCGGAGGCTTTCCGGGCACTGGAGGAGCAGGTCATTCCCAAGCTCTTTGCGGGCAAGGACGCGGGCGACGCGATTCGCATCTGGACCCCTGGATGCTCCACCGGAGAGGAGGCCTATTCGATCGCGATCCTGTTAGTTGAGCGCATGGAGGCGCTGAAGCAAAACCATAATGTGCAGATGTTCGCCACCGACATTGACAGCAAGGCGATCGCCACGGCCCGCGCCGGCCTCTATCCGGCCAGCATCGCCGCGGACATCTCGCCGGTACGCCTGGCGCGTTTTTTCACCGCCGAGCCCGGCGGCAGCGTGTATCGCATCCACAAAACCATCCGTGACATGCTGGTCTTTTCCGAGCAAAACGTGATCAAGGACCCGCCGTTCTCCAAGCTCGACCTGATCAGTTGCCGCAACCTCCTCATTTATATGGGCGGCGACTTGCAGAAGAAGCTCATCCCCCTGTTCCACTACGCCCTGAACCCCGACGGAGCACTGTTTCTGGGCTCTTCCGAGACCGTGGGTGAGCACGGCGATCTGTTTATTGTGCTGGACCGCAAAGCGAAGTTGTATGAGCGCAAGGCGGACCTTCACAGCATGCGGGGCAAGACCGCGGGCCGGTTTTTCCCACCCATCACGGCGATGGACGCGACGCATCCGAGGATCGCTGGAAAATTGGTCTTCCCCGTGAAACTGCCACTACGGGAGTTGACCGAAAAGGCGCTCCTCCAGCAGGTCACCCCGGCCTGTGCGCTGGTCACCGGCCAGGGTGACATCCTCTATTTGCACGGGCGCACCGGCATGTATCTGGAGCCGGCCCCCGGAGAAGCGGGTATCAGCAACATCCTGAAGATGGCGCGCGAAGGATTGCGGCGTGACCTGACCACGGCCCTGCATAAAGCCGCGGGCACAAACGAGCTCGTGCGCTGCCCGGGCGTGCGCGTCAAAACCAACGGCGACTTCAGCACCGTCAACCTGACCATCCGCCCGGTGAAGGCAGGTCCCGAGGCACCTGAGTCGCCGCTGTTTCTGGTCATTCTGGAGGACGCACCACCGCTGGAGACGGTGAGCAAAGAGCAGGCATCCGTGAGCGGTGGGCTGTCATTGGAAGCAGAGGCGCGCATCGCGGAGCTAACACAGGAATTGCGGTCCAAGGACGAATACATTCAGAGCACCCATGAGGAACTGGAGACCTCCAACGAAGAGCTCAAATCCGCCAACGAGGAGATGCAGTCGGTCAACGAGGAATTGCAATCCACCAACGAAGAGCTGGAGACTTCCAAGGAAGAATTGCAGTCGGTCAACGAGGAGTTGTCCACGGTCAACTCCGAGTTGAACACCAAGGTGACCGACCTGTCGCGGACCAACAACGACATGAGCAACCTGCTGGCAGGCACAGGCATCGGCACCGTCTTTGTGGACTATCACCTGCGCATCCTGCGCTTCACCCCCACGGTCAGCGAGATCATCAACCTGATCCAGAGCGACGTGGGCCGTCCCGTGAGCCATATCCTCACCAACCTGGTGGGCTATGACACCTTGGTGGCCGACGCGCAGGCGGTGTTGGCAACGCTGATACCCAAACAGCAGGAGGTGCGGACCAAGGAGGGCGATTGGTACAACATGCGCATCCAGCCCTACCGCACATTGGACAACAGGATCGAAGGCGCGGTGATCACCTTTGTGGACATCACCGAACTCGTGCGGGCGCGCGAAGAGCTGCGGCAAGCCAATGACCTGCTGCGCCTCGCGGTGGTCGTGCGTGATGCGCATGATGCCATCACCGTGCAGGGCGTGGACGGCCGGATCCTGGCCTGGAACCCGGGAGCAGCGAGACTCTATGGCTGGAGCGAAGCCGAGGCGCTTGAGATGAGTGTCCGCGACCGGATCCCGGAGGGGCTGCGGGAGGATGCGCTGGCCAAGATCCATCAACTCAGCCAGGCTGAAATTCTGGAGCCGCATGAAACCCAACGGCTCACCAAAGAGGGAGCTGTCGTGAACGTCTCGGTGATCTCAACCGCGTTGGTGAATGAGGCGGGGTATATGTATGCGATTGCAACCACGGAAAGGGAAATCAAGCAGTGACCGTGAAAGAGGGGGACGCCATGCGCAAAGAGTTCCAGGCGCTGCGCCAACGGGCGGAAGAGCTGGCCCGGAAAACCCCGGACAATCGCTCCCAAGACCCCGCGACCCTGTCTCCGGAAGAAACCCGCCGACTGATCCACGAGCTGAAGGTGCATCAGATCGAGTTGGAGATGCAGAATGACGAACTGCGCCGGGCGCAACTGGAACTCGAACTGTCCCGGGCACGGTATTTTGACCTGTATGAGCTGGCACCGGTCGGGTATTTCACCTTGAGCGAAAAAGGGGTGATCCTGGAGGCCAATCTCACGGCTGCCTCCCTGCTGGGCGAACCGCGGAGCGCATTTGCAAATACGCTTTTGTCAAGCATTGTCCTGCGTGAAGACCAGGACAAATACGATCACTACCGCAAACTGCTCATTCAGACAAACTCGCTGCAGCGCTGCGAGATTCGGCTGGTGAGAAGGGACCGTTCCCATGTCTGGGTTTCGCTGGAAACGACCCTCGCTCATGATGCGGATGGCGGGGTGAGCTACCGGGTCGTGGTGAGCGACATCACCGAGCGCAGGGAGGCGGAAGCGCGCTTGCGGGAGAGTGAGAATTTCCTAAAGGAAACACAGATGGTGGCGGGTTTGGGCACCTATGGTTTGGACCTCGCCTCAGGCAAAGCGAAAAGCTCGGAAATATTCCGCCGCATTTTCGGGATCGACGAGGAATTCGACCACTCGGTGCTGGGCTGGGCTTCACTGCTCCATCCCGAGGATCGTGAGATGATGGTGGATTATTTGACCAATGACGTCATGGGCCGGCGCCAGGTTTTTGACCGGGAATACCGGATCATCAGACATCATGACGGGGCGGAGCGATGGCTTCACGGCTTTGGCCGGCTGGAACTCAATACGGATGGTCTGCCGGTCAGGCTGATCGGGGCTGTTCAGGACATCACGGAACACAAGCAGGCGGAAGCCTATCGGGAAATGGGCAGGAAGGTCCTCCAGATACTCAACGAGCCGGGCGAGCTGCAGGATTCAATCCAGCGTGTCCTCGTGGTATTGAAGACGCAAACCCGCGCTGATGCCGTGGGCATTCGCCTGCAAGATGGCGAGGACTTCCCGTATTTTGCCCAGCAAGGTTTTTCCAAGGATTTTCTGCAGACGGAGAACACTCTGCTTGAGCGCGCCCCCCCGGATGGCGGTGTGTGCCGCAATCAAGACGGCACGGCCTGCCTGGGATGCACCTGCGGCCTGGTCATTTCAGGCGACGCGGATCCGGCCAATCCGCTCTTCACTGCGGGGGGAAGTTGCTGGACGAACGATTCATTCCAACTGCTGGACATCCCATCTTGCGAGGACCCCCGGTTTCATCCACGCAACCAATGTGTCCATCATGGCTATGCCTCCGTGGCACTGGTGCCTATTCGGAACGGGAACAGGATTGTCGGGCTGATCCAGCTCAATGACCGGCGCAAAGGATGTTTCACTCCCGGCACGGTTGAACTCCTGGAAGGCATCGCGGCGTACCTCGGCATGGCCCTGGTGCGCAAACAGCTTGAAGAACTGATCCGGCAATCGCTGGGCGAAAAGGAAACCCTCATCATGGAAATCCGCAGCCTCAACCAGCAATTGGAAGCACGCGTGCTGGAGCGGACCCATGAATTGCAGGTGGCGGTGACCGCGCTCAAAGCGGAAATCTCCAACCGGTCCCATCTGGAGCGCGAGATTCTCGAAATCAGCGAATGCGAACAAAACCGCCTCGGCCAGGACTTGCACGACGGCCTGGGCCAGGAATTGTCCGGCATCGCCATGCTCGGCGACGTGCTCACCAAGCAACTCGGGGCACAGAACAACCCGTTGGCGGATACCGCCGGAAAACTGGTCACCTACGTCCGCAGCTCGCTCGAATCCACACGCCGGTTGGCCAGGGGGCTCTATCCGATAGAAATCGACAGTCACGGCCTGCTCTTCGCCCTGAGGACCCTGGCCGGACAAACGAGCCACCTGACCGGCATCCGCTGCGAGCTGCGGCACAGCGGCGAGGAACCGAAGTTGGGGAAATTCTCCGAAATCAATATCTATCGGATTGTTCAGGAATGCATCGGCAATGCCGTC
>Ga0118677_10011110_pt1 | contig 13600 bp, 9 predicted proteins | sample AliMusrvi5mmetaG_FD_86154 | JGI IMG/M metagenome (GOLD analysis project Ga0118677, IMG submission 86154)
ATCCAACTTCGAACATCCAATGCAGCACACCGCGCAAGGCGGTGACGGCCAGGGGGCTGGGGCTGACGGGCGCGCAGACGGGCAACTATCAGCTTTCGGCGGTCACGGCGACTGCCCAGGCAGACATCACGAGGGCAGCTTTGGGTGTAAGAGCTGATGACAAGACAAAAGCCTTCGGCGCGGCCGATCCGGCATTCACGGCGAGCTACTCAGGGTTCGTCAACGGCGAAACTCCGGCGGTGCTTGTAGGCACGCTGATCTTCTCCCGCGATCCCGGTGAGAGCGTCGGCAGTTACCTCACCACCCCCAGCGGGCTCACCAGTCCCAACTACGCGATCTCCTTCAACACCGGCAAGCTAACCATTACCGCTCCGGCTCCGCTGATCCTTGCGCTCACGAATGGGGGAGCCGGCAACCTAGTGCTCACTTGGAGCGCAGTCAGTAACGCCACCTATCGTGTCCAGTATAAAGGTTTCCCGAGTGCGACCAACTGGACGGATCTCGCGGGGGACGTCCTGGCGGGAGGCGGCACCGCCTCCAAGACCGACCTCAAGACCACGACCAATCGGTTCTACCGGATTCATGTGCTGCCATAAACAAATTGCCTGCGCCCCCAGCAGGTTGGAGCGCCGGTTGCGCACGAAAGGCGCCATTTTCCGGGCCGAAACTGCAGATCGGTTCGCCCCCGGTGAATCCCAACCTGAGTCTCTATGGTCGTTTCGACGGCCCAATCAACTGGATTCGGCCCCGGACCAAGTCAAAGTAATGCGGCAGCCTCCCCGCGCTCCGCCTCAGTGCTTCCCGCCGAACGGGATGTCAATTGAACCGCCGAGCCAAAGCTTGGCATCCGTGTTGTTGCCGTCCACAACGGAAGTCAAATTGAAGCCGTAGCGCCACTTGCTTTTACGGGTCGTATAGCTGAAACCAAACTGGATCGCGTCGTTGTTCTCCCTGGGGTCCCGGGGGTAGATGATATTGTAGCCGTCATTGCTGGCTGGATCCACGGGATAAGTGATGCCAGTGCCGGAGAGGGTCTGGAGGTGTTTGTACCCGAAATCGATTTCCCAGCCCTTGATCTCCTGGAAGAGGCCGGCGGCAACGATGTACTGATTGTTGCCGGTCGTCATGTTATAGCGGAACAGGCCATCTCCGTAGAGACCGAGGCCCGGCCAGCCAAAATGCTTGCGCAGGAGCAACTCGGGCTCGATCGCCGTGGACCGAAGGCCGGGAGCAAAGATAAAACTTTGGCTATACGTTCCGGGCATTACCGCCCCGGCGCGAAAGGTCAACGTGGGTGCCCAGGGCAGGTTCGTCTCCGTCAGCTCGTTATAGATCTGGTAGCGCACGCCGAAGGACCAATCCATCAGCCCGCTGGTGGACTGAATATCGCCGTTGTCGAAGTAACGCCAGCCTTCGGAGGTGTAGCCCGCGTTGAAATCCAGCGCCCACCGCTCCGTGAGACCATACTGGAGAGCGAGGTAACCTTGGTTGATGTCGGTGCCGTAGCTCTCGCCACCGGCGTGCGCGGTAACATTGTGATACTGGCCGCCGGCCCACATGTGGTAGGCCTCGGACTGCTCATAAACGAAACCCGCAATAAACTGGCCCTGGTCGGGAACATTCGCCCAATAGGCGAACGGCCGGTGGGGGACGTTCTCAGAGGCCAGCGCCGTCGGCGCCAGGGCCATCGCCATCAGCATGCCAGCCAGGGTTGCCAAACGTCCGGTCTGGACTGCGAGTTCAAAGTTTACGTTCTTCTGGTTGTTCATAAATCAACTGTGTTCCTGTTTCTACGGCACCCCGCCGACTCTGGGTGACGGTCACTTTCGAGGCAGCCGGTTGAGCCATGTCCTGGGCGGGAGGACATCCCACCGCGTTTCATAGCTCAGTGGATTTCACCGTAACAAGAGCGTTTCCAGTTGCAAGCCGGAAAACGGGTCTTGTTTGCAGTGGTTTAGTGGTTGGATATTGGATGTTGGATGTTGGATGTTGGATGTTGGATGTTGGATGTTGGATGTTGGATGTTGGATGTTGGATGTTGGATGTTGGGTGTTGGATGTTGGATGTTGGATGTTGGATGTTGGGTGTTGGATGTTGGATGTTGGATGTTGGATGTTGGGTGTTGGATGTTGGGTGTTGGGTTTTAGTGGTTGGAACAGCCTTGCCAAGCGACCTGCCCAAGAGGATGATGTGCCCGACCGCAATGAACAGCGCGACTTTCGCAAACGCAAACATTCAACGTACTATGAACTCCTCCAGTCTCCCAGACTCAAACCGCACCACGCGTCGTGAATTCCTCAAGACCTCCGGCACGGCCTTAGCCGGCGCGGCATTGGCCAGCGCCATCGCCCGCCCCGGCTACGCCGCCGAGAACAATACCATCAAGATTGCCCTCGTCGGGTGCGGCGGACGCGGCACGGGCGCCGCCGCGCAGGCCATGTCCACCCAGGGGCCCACGAAGCTTTGGGCTATGGCGGATGTCTTCGAAAACCGCCTCCAGAGCAGTCTCGGCAACCTGAAGGCCGGACATGAGAAACAACTGGACGTGGCGCCGGAGCGGCAGTTCATCGGCTTGGACGGTTACAAGAAGGCCATTGACTCACTCGACAAGGGTGACGTGGTGCTGCTAACCACGCCGCCGGGCTTCCGGCCCATCCACCTGGAGTACGCGGTGCAGAAGGGCGTGAATGTGTTTATGGAAAAGAGCTTCGCCGTGGATGGGCCGGGCGTCCGCCGCGTCTTGAAGGCGGGCGAAGTCGCCACGCAGAAGAATCTCAAGGTGGCCGGCGGGTTGATGAGCCGGCATTACAAGCCGCTGGAAGAGGCTATCCAGCATGTCCATGACGGCATGATTGGCGATCTGATCACCGTCTGGGCCTACCGCATGCATGGCCCCGTCGGGCTGGCCCCGCGCCAGCCCGGCATGAAGGAGATCGCCTACCAGATTAGCAACTACAGCAACTTCACGTGGCTCAACGGCACGTTCCTGGAAGACTGGCTCATCCACAACATCGACGTGTGCCTTTGGGCCAAGAACGCCTGGCCGGCCTCCGTACAGGGCATGGGCGGCCGCCAGGTGCGCAAGGACGCGGACCAGCTCTTTGACCATTACTCCGCGGAATACACTTTCCCTGACGGCACGCGCTTCGTCGGCGAGGGGAGGCACATGACCAGTTGCTTCGACTTCTGGGGCGCCGTGCTGCAAGGCGCCAAGGGCAGCGCCATCATGGGCGAAGGCCAGGACGACCCGCGCCTATTCAAGGGTTGGAACCAGACATCCGAAAACATCCTCTGGCGCTACAAAGGCCCGAAGTGCGACAAGTACCAGTACGAGCACGACCTGCTGTTCGACGCCATCCGCAACGACAAGCCTTATAACGAGACCGAGCGCTGCGCCAAGACCTCCCTGGCCTGCATCATGGGTCGCATGGCCTGCGAATCGGGCAAGAAGATCACCTGGGAAGAAGCCTTGGCGTCCGAGCGGGAGTTGGCGCCCGGACTGGAGAACTGCACGTGGGATGGCAACGCGCCGGTCATGCCCGACGCCAACGGCCAATACCCCATCGCCATGCCCGGCCAGACTCCGGGAGTGTAGCTGCTGCTCTAAGCAGCAGCGCCTCAGTTCATCCGCGCGGCGTCAAGGGCGACTTTGACGGCATCCCACCCATGCAAGGCACGTGTGGGCATCGGGTGCGCCGCGTCAAAGGCGTGCAGGGCTTCATCGGGTTCAACCGTGTTGGGCGCTTCGTCGATCCGTCCGTCCGGGAGGGCAACCCCTTTGCGTGCGAGGTGTAGATGTTCGGCGAAGAAGGCGTAAACGGCCTGTCGTTTGGATGGGCCGTAGTCGTGACTTTCAGCGGCAAGATGCACGTTGCGCACGTTGTCCGCGCGACCAAAGAGTTGGTAGATATTGCGGATGTATGGGAATTCGCGCGTGGGAACCGTTTGGGTCCAGTCCGTGCCGCAGGAGACGATGAGCTGTGGTCGGGGAGCGGCCAGGGCGGCGATCTCTGCATTGTTCGAGGCATACTCCGGCCCGCGATGAATCGGCAAACCGATCTCGCACTCGCAGCCACCATAAACCCAGGACGATACCATGAGCACCGGGGCGGAGACCGTGACGCGTTCATCCACAGCCGCGCAAAGGAAGGTCTGGGTGCCGCCGCCCGACGCGCCCGTCATACCCACCCGGGTCGGGTCGGCTTCCGGCAAGCCGAGCAGAAAATCCAGCACGCGCAGGCTGTTCCACAATTGGATGGTCAGCGCCTGGGGGTGGTGATGTTTCACCTGCGTGCTCTCCCCGCGGCCCACCATGTCGTAGAGGAACACCAGTGCTCCCATCCGCGCAAACGTGGCGGCAAGTTGCTGGTGGTCCACGTTGAAGCGGTCATGAGGGAAATGGCCCTGGGGGATTAACACGATGGGTTGCTTGCCGCTCGGGTCGGCGGACGCCGGGCGATAGAGGTTTCCAGCCAGGAACAAGCCGGGCAAGGTCTCCAGCAGGACATTCTCAACGGAGTAACCACTTCGCTCCCGTCGGTCGTGGGTTACGACATTTAGCGGCGTCCGCTTTGGAAGCGGCTCCAATTGGGCCGCGCGCAGGATCCCGGTTCTGATGATGGCCGCTCTTCTCTGCCACGTGGGCAAGTCCCGGCAATACACGGCGAGCTTACGGAGATTTGACTCGCCCTTCTCGTTCTTGACCTCCAGATGGTAAAGACCCACAACGCAAAAGCGGCTTACCAAGAGGCATACCGGCAGCGCGACCACCAGGACCCAAAGCCTGGTTCTCTCGACCTTCCACATAAGTCGGGCCAGCCCGAGCCACACCAGGGCGCCGACCACGAATCCAGCCGCCGTAAGATAAACAACGGGGCGCGTCGCGTGGAGCCCATAGGCAACCAGGTCCGGATGGCGGGCCACGGAAACCGCCAACCCTGCCGACAAACAGGCGCCGACGAGGAAGACTGCGCCCACGCAGCGCGTGAAGATAGCCGAGGGTTTCATGTCGGCGAATTGAACTAAAGTGCGAGGGACCTTGGAGTTTGCCGCGCCGCCGGCTATGACGCTGCGCGGATAGGGGAGAATTGGCTCTCGCTCTGAGTCATTGCAACTCCATCCTGCCAGAGGGGGCGGAGGGCATCAACTGGGAAGTCTTGCCGGTTTCCTGGCGGCTTCGGCTTAACCCCGGTGGCCTTGGCGGGTGGCAGAGGTCGAACAACAAGGCGAACAGGCTGGCAAGGATACTGGCGCTTTCGGTCGTTATTGGGGCGTGGAGCCGGCTGCGGCGCTGCCCAGGGAGCGTAATTGGCGGTGGCGCTCCGCTTTCGGTTCGTGCGTCAGCCGGTCGGCAGCCTCGTAGAACTTGCCCAAGTCACCACCGTTCTGCTCGAGCAGTCGTTCGAAGCCGGGCACGAAGTCGTAGTAGGCCGCAACCGAATTGAGCTGGGCATTGTTGACCGCGCGGGCGAACCACGGGTCGTAGTCCTTGGCGCCACCCCATTGTGCCTTGAGCTGGGTGTATTCGCGCTGGAGACGGTCCAGCAGCTCCTGCTTTTGGCGACGCAACTGTTCGGGCGGGATCACGCGCTTATTCTTTGTCGCCTTGACCTTGCCTCCCTCGGTGCGTTCGTCGCCGTAGAGCGTTATCAACCGGTCGCGTGTGTCCGTAATCAGGCGCGCGAACTGGGTGGTGCGCCGGACTTCAGCCAAGTATTTCTCCAGCGCAGCCTGATCGCCTTTGGCGCGGAACCAGCGGCGGGCGCCTTCCTGGCCGACGGTCGTGGCGAAGGCCTCACTGAAATCGGTATCGCCACTGGCGAAGACGCGCTGGTGGCCCAGTTCGTGGAAGAGGGTCTCTGCGAGATCGGGCTCGGCGTCGAAGATGAAGGTGTTGAGCACCGGGTCCTTGAACCAGCCCAACGTCGAATACGCTGTCACGCCGCCGAGATAGACATCGTAGCCTTTGGTCTGTAGCCAGGCGCTGTATTTCTGGGCACCCTCTTTGGTAAAGTATCCGCGATAATCGAGGCTCCCGACAAAGGGATACCACCACGACTTTGGTTCCAGGGAGAACTCTGGCGCGGCTTCGACGTTCCACACCACGAACGGGCGGTGCACGTCCGCGTATTTCTCGTAATGCCCATCAACAGGGAGCAGCAGGTCCTTCCTGGCGAAGGCGCGCAAGTCCTGGACGAGCTCCAGTTTCGCCCTTAGGGGCGCGGACGTTTGCGGGTCCGCCAGGAGCTTCTGGATCTTTTGCTGGTGAGCGACAATCTGGTACTGGCCTTTGATCGCCTGGCTGTAAAAGCTGAGCGTCCGGCAGCCGGACATCGCCAGCACTGCCAGCAGGAGGGCGGGCGCCAGTGCCCACTTGCGCAGGCGCCGCGCCGGTTCGGAGCGCAGGTTCATCAACAGATGCCCTCTTCCATTAAGCTGCGGCAGGGCGTTTGGCAATTGCTGAATCAGCGAAGCGTCGGCTCGTTCCCAAGCTGAGCGAGCAGAAAATTCCATTGGCAGGCGAATAAAAACAATTATGATGCGCCCGATCGCAGGCAGGCGGTATGGCGATGAAGCGCCATCGCGCGTCGGACAGCAGGACAACTAGACAACAACTATCAGCATGCACATTCAACTTGGTGGGATAGACTACGCGATTTTGCTCATCTACTTCGCTTTCGTGCTCGGCATCGGCTGGGTTCTCAAGCGCTACATGAAGGGCAGCACCGACTTCTTCCTGTCGGGCCGCTCGATTCCCGCCTGGGTCACGGGCCTGGCGTTCCTCTCTGCCAACCTGGGTGCGCAGGAGGTCATCGGCATGGCCGCTAGCGGCGCGAAATATGGCATCATGACCAGTCACTTCTACTGGGTGGGAGCCATCCCGGCGATGGTCTTTCTGGCCATTTTCATGATGCCCTTCTACTACGGTTCCCGCGCTCGCTCGGTGCCGGAGTACCTCAAGCTGCGCTTCGACGAGAAGACCCGCGGCCTCAATGCAATCTCGTTCTCCGTGATGACTGTTTTCTCCTCCGGCATTTCACTCCATGCCCTGGCCAAGCTGATGGAAACTCTGCTGGGCTGGAACTATGACGCGTGCATCGCCGTATCGGCCTCCATCGTGCTGGTCTATATCTTCATGGGCGGGCTGACGTCGGCTATTTACAATGAAGTGCTCCAGTTCTTCATGATCGTGCTGGGCTTCGCGCCGCTGGTCTTCCTGGCGCTCAAGGACATCGGCGGCTGGGCCGCACTCAAGCAGAAGCTGATCCCGGTAGCCACCAGCCAGCACTTCGTCGAGGGCACCTGGACACAATCGTGGACGCACATGGGCAGCTCGCTGGAGAACCCGATGGGCGTCGGTTGGTTCGGCATGACGATGGGGCTCGGGTTCGTGCTCTCGTTCGGCTATTGGTGTACGGACTTCCTGGTGGTGCAGCGCGCGATGGCGGCTAATTCTATGTCCGCCGCACGCCGCACGCCGCTCATCGCCGCAATCCCCAAGATGCTGTTCCCGGCGCTGGTCATCCTGCCAGGCATGATTGCCATTGCGCTCCACTACTCCAGCGGCAACCAGTTCCTGCCCATCGGCAAGGACGGCACGCCCGATTACAACATGACCATCCCCGCCTTGCTGGTCAAGTATTTCCCGACCGGCCTGCTGGGCATCGGATTCACCGCCCTGATGGCGTCCTTCATGTCCGGCATGGCGGGCAACGTCACCGCCTTCAATACCGTCTGGACCTACGACATTTACCAGAGCTATATCGCGCCTAAGAAGTCCGACAATCACTACCTTTGGATGGGCCGCTGGGCGACGGTGTTCGGTATCCTGGTCAGCATCGGCTGCGCCTACCTGGCGTCGAAGTTCAACAACATCATGGACATGCTGCAACTTGTCTTCGGCTTCGTGAACGCGCCGCTGTTCGCGACCTTCCTGCTGGGCATGTTCTGGCGGCGCACGACCGGTCATGGCGCCTTCTTCGGCCTGCTCGGCGGCACGATCGGAGCGGCCATATTCCACGGGCTGGCACTTTCGCGGGGGGCGGAAGTCGGAATCAAAGGCGGGTGGATTGCCAAGGAATTCATATTCCACAGCGAGATGGGTCAGAACTTCTGGATGGCCCTCGTGGCGTGGACGACCTGTTTCGTGCTCACCATCGTGATCTCTCTGGCAACGAAGCGCACCAAAACGGATCAGGAACTCAAGGGCTTGGTCTATTCGCTGACGCCCAAACCGGAAACGGCGCACGAACCGTGGTATATGCAGCCAGTGACCGTCGGGATCCTGGTGCTGCTGGCGACCTTTATTCTGAACATCATTTTCTGGTAACAAACGGCCGGTCGGCAATCACATATCATCTATCATCATAATGAACTTCGACCTTCGACTTCCCCTCGGCATCATGTTCGGCCTGTTCGGCGCCATACTGGTGATCTTCGGCGCAGTCTCCAACAAGGAGATTTACGAAAAGCACTCGCTGGGCATCAATATCAACCTGATCTGGGGGGCTGTCCTGCTGGTGTTCGGCGCGGCTATGCTGTTCCTGACGTGGCGCGCCAGCAAAAAGGCTGCCCCGGCCAAAGACCAGAAGAAAAAGGATGCCCGCTAAACACGCGAAATGACGCTAAACCAAACCCGAAAATGAAGCATCCCCAATGCCTTTAGCGTCTTTTGGCGTGTTTAGCGGGCAACCTCTTGATCACTAGCGACCACAATGACATCGAGCACTCAGAAAGCAGCATTTGGTAAACTGCCGGACGGAACGGCAGTAGATCTCTATACGTTGACCAACGCCAACGGGCTGGTCGCGAAGGTCACGAACCTTGGCACCATCATCACCGAGCTGCATGTGCCGGACCGCAGGGGCGCGCTGGGCGACGTCGTGCTGGGCTTCGACAACCTTGCGCAATACGTCAAGGGGCATCCTTGCTTTGGCTGCACCGTCGGGAGGGTGGCCAACCGAATTGCAAAAGGCCGATTCACGCTGGACGGGAAGACCTACTCGCTGGCGATCAATAACGGGCCGAACCACCTGCATGGGGGGCTCAAAGGCTTTGACAAGAAAGTTTGGAAGGGCGAAGCGCAGCCGGGCGCTGCGGTGAAGTTTACCTGCACCAGTCCGGAGGGCGAGGAAGGCTATCCGGGCACGGTCGCGGCGTCCGTTACGATGTCACTGACGGATGCCAACGAACTGCGCCTGGACTATCGCGCCACCACGGACAGGGCCACGCCGATCAACCTGACCAATCACTCTTACTTCAACCTCGCAGGGCAGGGGGACGTGCTTCGCCACGAGTTAATGATTGCGGCGGACAATTACACACCGTTCGATAGCACGCAGATTCCCACCGGGGAGATCAAACCGGTCAAAGGCACGCAGCTGGATTTCACCGAGTCGAGGGCCATCGGCTCGCGCTTATCGCAACTGCACACCGTTCCGCCCGGCTACGACCATAATTTTGTGCTGAATGGCGGCGGCAAACATCTTGCCCTGGCAGCCCGCGTCTATGAGCCGGAAAGCGGCCGCGTAATGGAGGTGCTTACCACCGAAACCGGCGTGCAGCTCTACACGGCGAATGGACTGGATGGTTCGCTGATCGGGAAGCGCGGAATTGCCTATCCGCGGCACGGCGGCTTTTGCCTGGAGACGGAGCACTTCCCGGACTCGGTCAATCAGCCCGGGTTCCCGTCGATCATTTTGCGCCCGGACCAGATTTACCGTCAGACGACTGTCTTCAAGTTCTCAGCCTGATAGACCCGTGACGCAAGAATCCGAAATCCGAGGCCAGAAATCCGAGGGAAGGCCGAATGCCAAAACCCGAAAGCAACCGTCCACCCGTGATTCTGGGGCCGGGCACGACGCCGAGCGCGGAGGTTGGCTGGGGTGGGCTCCCGAGAAAGCTGCTTTGCCGAGGCTTGGCTTGACTAGTGCGGGCTTCGGATTTCGGGCTTGTTTCGGGTTTCGGGTTTCGGGTTTCGGAGTTCCTCCCAGACTGCCATGACACTCGACGAACTTGGCCACCAGACGGCGCAGCAGTTCGCCCGGACCTACGGACGGCCGCCGCACTGGATGGCCGCTGCGCCCGGGCGCGTGAACGTCATCGGCGAGCACACGGATTACAATGATGGCTTCGTGCTGCCGATGGCCATCGAGCGCTACACGGTGATCGCCGCCGCGCCCGCAGCCGACGGTAACGGACGGATTCAGCTTCACTCCACCGCAGGTAATGGAGCAGTGAGCCTGGATCTGAGTGAGCCGGTTAAGCCCGGGCCGAAGGGGGCGTGGTCTAATTACCCGTTTGGGGTTATCGCGGGATTCCTGGACCGCGGAGCGAAGCTGGGTGGTTTTGACGCCCTGGTTCACTCGACGGTCCCGCTGGGCGGCGGCTTATCCAGCAGCGCGGCCCTGGAAGTAGCCACCGCGACTCTGTTGGAAGAAATCACCGGTCAGCAGCTCGACCCGGTGGATAAGGCGTTGCTGTGCCAGAAGGCCGAGCACGATTACGCCGGAATGCCTTGCGGCATTATGGACCAATTCATATCCGTGATGGGCAAACGGGACCATCTGCTCCTGGTGGATTGCCGTTCGCGCCGACCGGAACTGGTGCCGATGAGCGATCCCGCGATGGCGTTGCTAGTCGTCAACACGAATGTAAAGCACGAGCTTACCGGCGGGGAATATGCCAAGCGCCGGGCACAATGCGAGCGAGCCGCCAAAGCGCTCGGCGTGGCCTCCCTGCGCGATGCCGACGCGGACATGCTGGAACGGGCGCGCGGCAGGATGGAGGAGGTCGTTTACCGGCGCGCGCGGCACGTCGTCAGCGAGATTGAGCGGACGCTCCATGCCGCCGATGGCGTGCGGGCATCCAATTGGCCCACGGTGGGCCAGCTCATGTATGCCAGCCACGCCTCGCTGCGAGATGATTACGAGGTGAGCTGCCCGGAACTGGACGCGGTAGTGGAGATCGCCCTGGATATTGGCCGCGAGGGCGGGGTCGCCGGTTGTCGTATGACTGGCGGTGGTTTCGGCGGCTGTGCCGTGGCGCTGGTGCGCACGGACGCCGTTGCTGCCGTGTCCGAGCGCGTGGCCGCCGAATACGAGCGCCGCACGAAGATCAAGCCCGCGCTTTTCGTTTCCCGACCCGCTGCGGGGGCGACGGTGCTGAAGGGCTGAGCCGGGGGAGATCAAATCCGAAACCCGAGGCTCGAAATCCGAAGGAAGGCCGAAATCCGAAGACCGAAGCCGGCCAACCCGCGCTGATTCTGGAACCAGTGGGAACCCGAGCCGAATGGACTACGGGTGTCCGCTTAATAAAGAACCGAATTGCAAAGCAGCGGATGATCTGCTTCGGATTTCGGACTTCCTCCGCCTTCAGTCCACCACCCGCTTACCTGCTTTCTTCGCGAGGTATTGGGTCTTGATCCACTTGTAGGTGGCGCGCAGGCCCGTATCGAGCGGGGTATCGGGCTCCCAGTGGAGCATCTCTTTGATAAAGGTGTTGTCGCTGTTGCGGCCGGCCACGCCGCGGGGCGCGGTCAGGTCGTATTCGCGCTTGAGCTTGATCCCTGCGATCCTCTCCACTTTCGACACCAACTCATTGATGGAGACCAGTTCGCTGGTGCCAAGGTTAATGGCCGTAGCAATGAGGGCATCGGTATGCATAATCATGTCAATGCCCTTCACGCAGTCATCAATATACATGAAGCTGCGAGTCTGGAGGCCGTCGCCCCAAATGCTGATGGTCTGCTTGCCGGCGTCAATGGCGGCGATGACCTTCCGGCAGATGGCGGCCGGCGCCTTTTCGCGCCCGCCGTCCCAAGTGCCCCAGGGGCCATAGACATTGTGGAAGCGGGCAATAGCTGTCTTCATGCCCCGCTCGGCCCAGTATTCCTCGCAGAACATCTCCGAGATCAGCTTTTCCCAGCCGTAGCCGCGCTCGGCCATGGCCGGGTAGGCGTCGGACTCCTTGAGCGCGCGCACCTTCGGGTCCTTCTGGAGCAGTGTGTTGTAGGCGCAGGCTGATGAGGAGAAGAAGTAGCGGCGTGCGCCGGCTCGGTTAGCGGCTTCGATCATGTGGGTGTTGATCAGCACGCTGCGGAGGCATTCCACGCGATAGCGCTCGATAAAGCCCATGCCTCCCATGTCCGCTGCCAGGTTATAGACTTCGACCGCTCCTTCGCAGAGGCGGACGCAGTTGGCTTCGGCGCTGAGGTCCAGGTTCAGGCACTCCACACCCGGCACGCGCTGGTACCATTCCGGCAGCGGCTTCTTGTCCGCCGCGCGGATGCGCGTAAAGCCCTTGTTGCGAAAGTAGCGGGCCAGCGCCCCGCCGATGAAGCCCCCGCCGCCCCCGATAACGATCAAATCGTCCTTGTTAAGCTTCGGGTCTTTCTCAACCAATCGTTTTTGTTCCATAATCATGTTCTTCTCGTTCTTGCGGCCACCCGAGGTGCACAAAGCAGCCGGCGATAAAGCGGCCCTACAGGGTGTCCGGCTTCAAATCATGGCGGCCCAATGCCGTCATGGCGAGCCCAAAAGATCCCTACCCCCCTATTCGGGAGACTTGCTCCTGGCGGCTGACCCAGGCTATTCGGCCTTCGGATTTCGGCCTTCCTTCGGTCTTCGGTATTCGAGTTTCGGATTTCCCAGCAGACTTGTCCCGGCCCGCTGGCCTTGGCCAGAACGCTCGACCACCCGTCAATTTCCCAGCGCGGCGTCGAACATCGCCACGATGTTGGCGGGGGGAACGTCGGCCAGTATGTTGTGGACCTGTTGGAAGACGAAGCCGCCACCGGGCTGCCAGAGTTTCACCTGTTGGCGCACGTGCTCGGTGACCTGTGCCGGGGTGCCTTTGATCAAGATGTCGCGGGTGTCGCATCCGCCGCCCCAGAAGGTGAGCCGGCTGCCGAAGTCGCGCTTAAGGCCCGCGGCGTCCATGCCGCGACAGGTGATCTGCACCGGATTGATGGCATCCAGCCCGGCGTCAATCAAACCGGGCAGAAGCTCGCGGACGCCGCCACAGCAGTGCAACATGATCTTGAGGTGCGGAGCGCGCTGCTTGACCAGTTGCCACATGGCGCGCTCGCGGGGCTGGAAATACTCCCGATACATCGCGGGCGAGACCTGCGGGCCCGACTGCATTCCCAGGTCGTCGCCGAACAGGATCACATCAATTGAATCCCCTGCGGCGCTTAAGAAACTGTCAAGGTTGCGCAGGTGCATCTCCAATAGCTTATCCAGGAAGCGGTGGGCACGCTCCGGTTCGCCGGCCAGCACCATGAAGAAGTTGTCGTTGCGGTAAAGGAATTGGCCGAACTCAAGCAGGTTGCCGCCGAAAAGGCCAATGATCGCGCGGTCCGTCTGCTGCCGCAGCCGGCGCGCGCCATCCCGGAGCAACTGAGTGCCGTCCGGGCCGGCAACAATCGGCCCCGGCGGCGAGGCGATGGCGGTCCACATGCTCTCCGGAATCGCCGCCTCGATGTGGTCGAGATCGTCCTGTTCGAGGAACGGCCAATGCGTTTGCTCGAAATACCAGACACTCTCCGGCATGCGGGCGATGACGCGACCGCTCACTTGCGAACGGATTACCCACTCGCCAT
>Ga0118677_10011111_pt1 | contig 13598 bp, 25 predicted proteins | sample AliMusrvi5mmetaG_FD_86154 | JGI IMG/M metagenome (GOLD analysis project Ga0118677, IMG submission 86154)
GTATAATAATTTCCTGCACGGGATAATACTGCCACCCCACTATATAGGCGTCGACTGGCATCTTGTTAAAAAGGAGATGCTGAGGTCCGAAAAAATAGATATTTTGGCAAAAGATGAGCGTTCTGTAAACATAACCGGCGCCCTGAACGCATGCATAAGGAAGGCAAGATCGCTTGCAAACCCCAAGTACCTCGGATGGAACCTGCTCGCGTAGAAAGAATATGATGGGCCTTTGCTTGAGGTGCATAGTACTCCTTTGATAGAAGAGACCGGCCCTTGCGGGCCGGCACAGTTTACTTCCGAAACTCCTCGAGGAACTCATTGACTGACTCCTGGGTGTCGGCTGGTGCGCTCTTGCTTGAGCCCAGGTAATAGCCGAGCCAGATACAACACCCCATCACGATAAGATTACCAATCATCGGACCACCTTGGCTTTCGCTTGAACTTCGATCTGCATGGTGAACTCGTCCAGCACGGCCACGAGCTGGACTCGCTTGTTCACAAACTGGTCGCAAGTATCGGCATGCTGGGCGAGCTGCATGATCTGCTGCAGCATGGTCTCGCGATCGTTCGCGGGGGGAAGAATCGAAACATCCTTGCCCCAGACGATCCTGGTCTCTGCCTCCCCCTCGTCGCCCGCCCCAACTCTCTCGATGGTACCCAGTCGGTACATCAGCTGAAGGTAGCGAGAACCGGTTGGCTTCTTGGCCTTTTTGGCCTTGGACTGCCCCTTATCGGATCGCGGCTTGCGAACCTTGGGGATAGAGGCCGGATTGTCCGGGTGGCCTTCAGGGGCCACGTTGATCAGTTCGTCCATTGCTTACTGCTCCTTGAGGTTTGTTGTATCGTTTAGACAGTATCGATATCGCGTAGTGTAGTCGGTGTCCTGGTAGACGCCTCGGTCCCAGTCCTGTTTCCAGGCGCTGAGAAACTGGGAATTAAAGGCGGACTGGGCCAAGACCTGGTTGGGTTTCTCATCGTCGCGAGCATTTTGACGGGTGCACTTATCCCGCCAGGCTTCCTTCTTGGACACCATTAGGCGCCGGACAACTTCAAAGTTGACTGGCCTATAGTCCCACACATCTACCCCAACATCCATGGACAACTTATCGAGCAGTCCAGGAAGACGCCCGTGACAGTGCCCGTGACAGTGCCAGGATCCGTGATAGCTGGCACCCCAAGAGACCATCGGGTAGTGGCAGGCAACAATGCGATGTGGCCCCACACTGAACTCCAAGAGTCCAGGCTGGTTCTTCTGACCAATTACCCGAGTGAAATTATTTAGACACTCCTTGGGCATTCCGTCGTGAGAACCGATCAATAAGGTCTTTTTGCCGTGGAGTATCTGGATGTACCGATTATGATTCTGCCACGCGAAGTCACCTACGATGATCACTACGTCGTTCGGCTTTACCAGCTCGTTCCAGCGAGCAACCATGCCATCATCGTGATCTTTCAAGGAGACCCAGGGACGATTGCAAAATCGGATTACGTTCTCATGGCCGAAGTGTGAATCAGCGGTAAGCCAGAGCTCAGCCATTAAGGGCTCCTATCTCAACCCATTCAACCGGAGCCGGTAAGCATTCGGCTTTACCGATTGTCTGCAGGACATAGAACTCGTTGGTTTCTTTTTGGGAAAGCCGTTCGGCCTCTGCCTTCGCGGAGGCTAGAGATTCGTGGCGCACGTCGCCGCCACGCCTGGGGCCTACAACCATCCAAAAAAGATCCTTGTCGTTTTTCATCGTTTACCTTCCTGCCAGGATTCTTTGACATAGATGATGTCTCGAGCTTTTCCCGAGACACTACAATAATCGTAGCCCCCATCCACCGCGACTTTACCACAGCGACAAGCTACGAAGTCATGACGGTGTCGAGACCAGATTATCTGCTTACAGCGCCGGCACTGGATGCGGTTACGAGGGATGCCAAAACGCCCGGCCTTCAACTCCGGGTACAGTTTAAGTACCATCCCGATAGCTTTCTGGGTCAGCGACAGGGATCCGTCGCTGTACCGATGCTTGAACCGGATAGGACTAGTTGGTTGGCTCCCATTCCACTCGTCAGACTGAAACTGTACCTGGTAGGTGAAAATATCTCGAGTACTGTCAGCAAGCGACTGCAGGCGGGAGATTTCCAGGAAACCTAGAACATTCTCGGCTATCTGTAATTCAACTATTAAGCTCATGGTGACTCCTAAAAATAACCCCACTACCCGCCGGCATTGACCGTCCAAGGTAGTTTACAGCGGGTAGTGGGTCCTGCCACATCCGTGGCAGCAAAGACGAGAGCCAGGCCGATCGGGATCTATCTCAACCCCGACGAGAGAACGGACCGACCTGGCCCTCTTGGATGGACGACTAGCCGGCGAACCGGCAAACTGCAGACAACTACGGGCTTTTACCGTAAGGGCGTCAAAGGGCACGGCCGGATAATATCCGGAAACAGGCCCACCTGACTAACCAGATCTCCGGGGCGCTGCCAAGCCCCAGCATGCACCGCTGAACCGGGGTTCCCAGCCCAAGAAGGAATTGCCCCGCGGGGACAAAAGGTCAGAGACAGTCCAGGTCGCTCACTATGAACACGTATCGACGCCGATTGGGAAGAGGCGGTAAACCACGGGTGTAATCTACAATTACGCATTACCCTTCCTCGGCCAACGGTGATACATACCCACTGTGCCCTCGATGCTGCCCCTGATAGAATGGAGGAGGTGCCGGGAGTTGAACCCGGGTCCCAGAAATCTAACTCACAGGTTGGTTACAACTTAGACAGAGTCTTGCATCTGCCTGCCACCCCTTTTACGTCAGGTGGGCTCGACGGGGGGCGATCAGTTTCTTTTAGGTGTTGGTACACCGCCAATAACCTCACAGCCCTCCACCAGCCACAGCAAGCTGTGGGCGCCTTCGGGGGTCCACCCCGACATCGTCCCGTAATCTTTCAGACCCTTATCCCTCTAACGGGCTCAGGGGGGTCCGTCAGCTAGGCCGCCTTGAGAGCGGGTTCGCGGAAGGAAACGACATTGTTGCCGTTTGTTTTGGGAATCGGTTCGCTTGCGCTAGGTCCGTATCCCCGGACCTTTGTTGTGCCTGCTTGTGTCGATAACTGATCGATACCTGTCACCCCCGTAAACTGGTAGCGGGCCGTGGAGTCCCACCACGCTAGTTCAGGTTATGAGCCTGAAGACTTCGTCGAAGTCTAACCCGCAATAAATTATTTGTTGCGTTCAATGGTCATGGTGGCCAGAGCACCTGCTATGAAGCAGATGCCCCCATAATAGCACCGTGGTGCCCGTGGTTCAACATGAAACCAATAGCCCCCACGATATAGAGAATCGGTGGGACGTCAGTTAGCTTCATTGTGCTGCTCCAGAATCCTGCGGGCAAGATCACTCGACACTGCTGCCCTGTCTATTCTGGCCGCCTGGATAATCCCGGCGATCAGATTGTACAGCATTGTCGAAGCCGTGTGGATTGTGGGGTCGTAGATAGCACCATGCACTCCGTAATGCTCCAGCGCTGGATTGACTCTACTCCGAAAGCTGTAGTCGGGACTGCCTTTCGGCAACTTACAATAGCCAAGGGATTTCAATAGCTGCGGGGACAGCGCCAACTGCGGTAATGATTCCGAGTTTCGCTTCCTGGTGGGCTTCTTGGACATGGGCACAGAACTCCTCTTCGTTGTTGCAGATGAAATCACACAGAGGGCACACCACTGTCTGGTACCCCACGGGGCGCAGACCCCCGTGGTCTTCGGTGCCGTCAATCTCGGCTATTCCTTTGTATGAGCAAAGGATCATAGGTGTCTTCCTTCCTCGTGAAGAAAATATGATGGGTACATAGCCGAAGGATCCAGGACCCTGCCGTGGCGGTGTATTCCGGCCAGGTCGGTCCAGGTGCACCGAAGCTGGCCAAGATCGTGCCGAAGGAACACGTGAGTATTCTTAGGCACCGCGGTCTGCCCCTCGTGGTGGGGCTCCAGGATCCATAGCGAGTATTTGAGTCTACCGGCCGCCACCTATTTGGACTCCCGGTAGTAGGTAGCCTTGATTTTCTTTGTTCGAACCAGCAGGTCGAAGGCCCGGGCTTTCTGGGCTGGGTCGTTGCGGCAGTACACAATCGGACGGGACTTGCCGGGCATCACGATGATTTTCTGCTTCTGGAGGGATGCCAGGAGGGATGCCAGGAGGAGTTCGGGGGTTGAGAGGCGCATGTTGTCATTTCCTAAAGAAGAGTAACACGTTGCCGATTACGACAACGAGCCCAACCATTGTGGCAGGAACTAGGGATATCTGAAAGTCAGTCACTGTAAAGCTCCTTGAGGCTGATACCCTCGTTGTTCCGTTCCTGGAGGGTTCTGTCGGCCGGCATCCGAGACCAAACCCGTTTGATCCTGATGACATCCTGCAGGGGGATCTCCAGGAAGCCCAACAAGACGTCCTGGCGGGTTCTGGGTAGCCTGGACCCGGCCTCCCAGTGCTTAACGGCTCTACGGGTCACGCCAAGCAGGTCAGCAACGTCTTGCTGGGTTTGTCCCGCCTCGACCCGATGCTGCTTGAGGATACTGCCGGCAATTCGGAATGGGTACTCCATAGGGCCTCCCGGCTGTTGGATTTCAAAAAATGAGATTTAGATTTTTGGAGAGAAGGAGAGAGGGTTTGGGTTGGGTTACCCCTCTACTGTACACTGTATACAGTGTACGTAGAGGGGGGACAGCACGAACCATATGTCCGACGAGAACCTTTTAGTTTAGGCAGACCAGTACACTAGTCAAAAAAGTTGGTATAACCCATTCAGATAGAACAGTTTACTAGTACGACCTTTTTTAGCCTTCAAAAGTGGTCTACTAACATTTTAGACTAACAGTCTAGTGTAAAAACTAAGAAGTACCCCGCGAAAGCCCCTACAGTGTCTCATGCGCCTCTCATGAGACACATGAGACACTCATGAGACACTAGCCCTGCCGACTCTCCTTGGAGGGGTCCCAGAGCTGCCGTTTGAACCCGGCATCCCGGTTGGGGAGTAGGTCCTTCATCTGGACCCAGCCAACCTGGAAGCGCTCTGCTTCCACCACGAAGTCCACGGCAGCCTGGCTGACCGGCTCCGGCGCCTGATGGTACTGACGGGCTATCTCGAACGGCAGAATACTGAGTGGCGTCTGGACGGGCTTCCCGGCCCTCACGGTCTCGAACTCGTTCTGGTAGAAGTCCGCCAACCGATGAGCTCGACTGTCCCGCTTGTCCGGACACCACACGGGATCCGGGGTAGTCCCCTGGGCGTAGAGCGCCCAGATACGTGGCAACTGGATCTGGGGACCCTTCTCGGCCCCCTTTTCCCAGCTTGCGAGCATCTCCTCCAGGATCTGTTCCTTGACGTACCCCAACTTAGCGTCGGTTGCGAGCACAGGGTCATCATTGTACCCCTTACGGTCCTGGCCGGCCGAGCACCAAAGGGGCCGCTGTGCCATCACCTGCTGGCACTTGCTGCAGGTAACAATGTTGTCGGGGGCCCAGTAGACCGCTTGGCGGCCATCCCGGGTCCGAGCATTGCGGACCGCTAGGTCCCGGAAGGCCCGGAACTTATACCCGCACCGACAGCTTAGCTCGATGCGGCTGATGATTTGCAAGCTAGGGAGACCTCGCAGCGTATAGGCCGGGGAGGCCCGGGTACCTCCGCCACGCTCCAGAGGATGGTAAACCCAGCGGGATGCCGATATGAGCTCCTTGAGGGCCTCCATGGAGGGGGTTTGGGTATAGTACCCAAACGGCCCCAACACAATATCGCCCGCTATCCGGAGGGATGCCGAGATCGTCGACAGTCCACGGATGTTGTCGCTCCGGTATGTCCGAAGCATGCAAAGCCGACCCAGCCGGTGCTCTGATGCCTCCAACGTGCGACCCTGCTGGACCGCCTGTTCGATAGCGTCATCGAGGGCATTACTGATGACTTCCGTTCCGAGGCTGAACTGATCTTGAGTCCGGGTCATAACTAACTCCTGCGTGCTGCAGCACGTAAGTAAAACACCTATAGGGCAGATTCGAACCAGGATACCCGAAACACTCGTTTCAAGCTCAAGATAAGGATCTCCCATACAGATAGTTATAACGCGGACGACTAGATAATTAAGGGCGGGTGTCCATGGAGAATACCGGATCACCATCTACTACCAGTAGACCAGCAAGGCACTCCGCTGGAACCTTCGGGGGCACGTGGCCTTCCGGTTGTACCAGGAAGCTGACCAGAGTTCTACAGAAACTTCCAAGGGCCTCATAGGGAACTCGGTAAGATTCAGTCGCGAATCGGTTGATCCGGTGCTCCCGAAGTACCCAGGCAAACTCCGGGACCTCGTCACGGGCTTCCTGGGCAGCATGATCCAGGTGGCCCACCACGTACATGAGGAACCCGGGATATCCCAGAGATACCTCGGTATCAAATACTGCCGCGTTGGCGATATGCTTGTAGCAGCACTCCATGCAGGAAGGTCTCATTGGTTCTCCTGGATCCATCCGCCATTACGGGGATCGTCATCGCACATCCAGGCCTCGTAGCCCAGCTGCCTGGCTAGCGTTATAGTATCGCGGACCAACTCAAACGTGTTGGTGGCCACGTGAGCCCCACAGTGTCCGCACTTGGTATTCCAACTGGGCAGGAATGGATCAATATGAATTCCACCCGTGGTGGGGCGAACCCTCACCTCCCGCCAGTTTTTATCCTGGAAGCGGGTCCCGTAGGTGTCACCCAGGACAAGCGATAACTCGAGTTGTTCGGTTGTAGGAAGCATCGTTTATATTCTCCGTCGATAGTTTGCTTGAACTATCGATCCACTCACGCTGTTTTCTAGAGATTGTTAGTCGGTTCCAGGTGGCCCGGGTCGGCTGGCCGGGCAGCACCAATCGATGGCAACCACACACATACCCTCGCCGCGGCCGCCACGTAGCGGTCCGTCCACACTGGCAGACTACGTCGGGATGTTTGTTCATACTCTACAGTGTCCAGAGTCATCCTGTTGATTTTGATCTGCTATACTGAGTTTATGCATGCTAGCCTGAATCTCATCCTTAAACTCAGCTCTGACCTGACAGGCGGCATCCAGCTTGGAACTACCCTCGGAAACCAGATAGTAGAATCGCTTTGTCTCCTGGAAGGCCAGCTGGTCCAGGGTGTCGTCAACCTGCTCGAACATGAAATCGATTGACACGCTCACAAGCTCGTGGATATGAGCTGAAGCCACTTGCTCCATGTGATCCAACGTGCTGCCGAACATGCTGTCGATAACTTTAGCCCGCCGGCCCTCTACACCCACGGCAAGTAGATTAACGATCGCAGGCAGAGCGCCAGTAATGGCTGCCCCAATCGTATCTCCGGTGCTTTCCAGTAGAAACTGAGCCATGGAATCGTTTGGAAATGCCTTGATGTACTTAGCCCCGATCGCGTCCAGATTATCCGAATATGGAATTTCACCTAGTCGATCTGTCCACTTTTGTCCAATCTCCACTACCCGATCCGGCGCAGCCCGCTCAAACTCAGCCTCAGCGCCCGCCAATGCTGTCAGAAGTGCCATATGGTTGTCGACTAGACATGTCGAGATTTCGCTCTTAATATGCGCCGAGATGTCATCGTGATCTTCAACTCCCCGTTCATGGCTGCGCAGTTGAATTAAAAACGACCCGGCCGCCGCGAAGATAGAAGCTACAGCGTGGGTCGCCATCTGCTGGGCGGTAAAGATTCTCTGGCGTATGGCCTGAATTTTCGGATCATCCATTAGTCAAGATCCTCCTGGATTATAGGCGGGTTCTCATTTTCAGGTATGTAAGCCAGGCCCCGAATGGTATTATAATCAACCCACTCAGCCGCTTCCTCCCAGTCCCACTTATTGTTGTGCATGAAGCACTCAATGATCTTCATGTAGCTGTAAATCACAGCCGGTTTGCCCGGATATGCAACCATCCCTAGAATCGCCGGTGCATAGTCAGCCTGCTCCTCTTTGGTTCCAAGCAGTGTAACTGATGTGTCACTGTTCTCGCACCAGATATCAATTGCCTCGATGATTTGTTCTCGCTGCTTCCTGGACATCCATTTTGATCTCTTCACAGTTACTCCAAAATAAAAACCCGCGGGCAGGATTGCTGCCGGCGGGTAGGGTTGATCGAATCTCTACAGGCGAACTTGGTTGAGCTCGATCTGCGGGCGGTCCTGTTTGGTGTGGTCGAGCTTGATCCGCTGAGACACGTGCGGCCGAATATGACACTCTACCGTGTACATCGGGCGAACGGGATAGTTGGCTCGCGATGCGTACGTGCTGGGACCAGACTTATAGGTCAGTAGGAACGAACCCCAGTTGGCCGCAAACTTATCGTACACGGTGGGATCCGTAGGCATCGCCCCGCTAGAGGGGATCGACAAGACGGGAATCGGCGCATGGATACAATACGCATGGGAATGACCCTTGAAAACAAAGTCAACTTCCTTGTCGGCAGCCAGCCGATAGAGGATGTTGGGCTCTGCCCCGCTCGTCCTGCCACCACCATGACCGTGGGTAATAAATCCGCGGATGGTAGACGTATGCGGCCCCCGTTTGAACCGAAAGCGGAGAAAGGCACAGTCGGTAAGATCCGGGGCGTTGAAGTGCTTACTCATCTCGGCCATCAGATTTCGATTATGGTGCTTCATCATCGAGTACTCATGGTTGCCCTCGATCAACCCCAGACACCGATCCTTGATTGGTGCCATCAACTGATAGAAGCGCTTCATCTGTGCGTCCAGCATATCCTCAAGGTTCTTGCGGACACGTTCCCCCGACTGATTCTCCAGCATCCAGTCAGGCAGCACGGAAGGGTCGAATCGCTTGCTATCATTGAAGATGACAGCATCCAGCATATCGCCGCCGCCGATCCAGTAAGCATTCTTCTTGCTGGCAATCAGCTTAACTAGGCGCTGAAGTTTATCCTCAGCACAATTGGCAGCACCCACATGGATGTCACCGATTGGATAAAGGAAAAAGTCATAAGCTCGAGTCTTTGACTCGAATGAATATTCCATTAGCTTCATTTGTAACTCCTATGCCTGTATTCCTACGGCATTTATGTGTTCAAACAGTGTATCGAGCGGACGCAATTGGCTACATGGAACCATCATGGTTGTGAGCTTAGACTTAAAAGTAGGCGGCGGATTCGCTGCCTGGAGATACTGAATATCGCTTGCTGTGGCCCAGCCTGCAATCTCGATATCATCCTGGTAAGCCAGCTGACCTTCGCTAATCTGTCCACGAACGAAAGCCCCAATTATGAAGTGGTCCCTGAGCTTGGGGTCGAAGTGCAGAAAATCAAGGGGAACAATCATATTCTTGTTTAACACACTCCCACCCTTGATCAGCGATGTGACCGCGGATAGTCCCGTGAGCTGACCTCCCGACTGGGACAGGTAGGCAGCTCCAGCCTTCCGGGCGTCGCCCAACTGGGTTCTGAACATCTCCGGGGAGACCCCTAGAAGTTCAGTCAGAATGGCGTCACTGAGTGCAGTAAATTGTCCTGTAAGGGATGGCTTGGTGACGTAGTACGGAGCTGGCATATCCCGGTGGGCTTCCAGACGAGAATGAGCCAGCTTGAGGCGGACGATATCCTTGATAGCTAACATTGAGTAACTCCTGCGGGTTTAACTTTTGGTTCATCTAATTGTGGGTCCTCGCTCTTTCGTGTTTTTGGTTTGCGTCCCAATATGGGACGAAGCTGCTTCATCCTGACCTGCAGGGCTGGAGATAAACTGCGATATAGTTCAATGCTCCTCAGCTGGTACCTGAGCCAGTTTGCCCCTTGTAGGGTAAGGGTGAATCTGTTCTTAACCCGACTTCGGCGAGGGCTCCGATGAAACGCCCGAATCAAACCTTCTCGATACATAGTCCATACCATCCGCCGAACATAGGTCGAATCACGCTTAATAATACCACAGCGGGGCTTGGCTGGACTACACCTTTCTGCGATCTGGGCTAAGGTCATGTAGGGCTTTCGGCACCGGCGCTGGTAGCGTAGCAAGGCATGTAATATCTTGATACGCCGCCAGATACCGACTTTATTATGCCTCACGACTCAAACCAAACTGGGGTCTTGTCAGCAGACAAGCAGCGACCACAGGTAGGACAGCCAGATTCGTGAGCCAGTTTGCCCGCATCGACCGGACAAATACGTAGAGCCTGCTCGGTTAGCCAGCCACTGTCGAGCCGTTTAGATCCCATAATCTCGCGAACACGATTTCGGCCAGCCAATATCGGAGTTAGAAACTCCTGGTGGTCTACGAAGTTGTTTTCCCTGCTCATATAGCAGTAGCGAAGATTCGGGTTAGTGGTTCCGCCATTATCCTCATAGACCAGTAGGCCCCGATTGACATTGACCCGATCCAACGACATATACAGGATCAGATTATCAATATCCTTCAGGATGGGGATTACCGACCAGACACGGGTGTATGCCCAGAACTTGATTTCGGGGAAGTCCCGGATGGCCAACCCTACTGCCCGAGCATAGTCGTCATTGAAGAAGTCCCCAGCCCAGTGGATTCTATAGGTAAGGAATGCGGGCTGCTGGGTCCGGGCTGCTCGCCGGATCTCGGTATCCTTAAATCGCTGAAACTCAGCTCTCAAGACTGCTGTCATGCCCTCGACGGTCTCTGCCGACTTGAGCACACTGAAATTGTGTTCCAGCAATCCCTTGACGGCCGGACGGAAGTTCATCACGCCAGCTACATAGCAGGTCTGCAGTTTACGTCCCACAGGGATGTTCCAGCAGCCACCCTTCGTGGTAGTAGCGCCTCTACAGGAGCCACCGGGCCCCGGGGGGAGTCCGTAAGTGTTCTTCTGTCCGGGATAGAAGCGGGTTTTGACATCCGCGGTCGGCTTCAGATAATAATCTTGTTCCATGGCACGTCCTGTGTGGGGGCAGAGACGATCTGGTTAAACTTAGGACTGGGTACTATGTTGATAGTAGCCAGACCTACCTCCTGGGGAGGTTGGACCATACCAAGCAGTTTGGCGTAGTGGTCTGTAGTTATTTTGATTCCGATCGTCGCATTAGTATCAGGAAGCGTATCAGATCCGTTTTGTTCTTTGGTGATGCCGCGGCACAAATCCCAAGCACGGCCAATCAGTGACTCCCACCAGCTAGCGGCTCTACAGCCCGCTACAATAAAGTCGCCGACCACGTAGGCTTGGTTGGGTTCGACTGAATGACTTCTAATAACCTTCAAGTAGAATAATCGCGGCGGCTTATTCATTCGAATCCACCAGGTGAACCGAGAAGAGAGGTATCTGGTTACTGGGCTTTGGCGCCGTCTTCTTGGCGGTACCGTCTGCCTGCGCCTTAGCCTTAGCCTGCTTGAACTGATACTCCAGGTCCAGGACCCCCTTAGGGTACTCCCACGAGCCGGCCGGCACGTATCGGACCAGACTAGCTAGACTATTCCAGGTCCACTCCTTCCTGGTCAGATCGGCATCCAGTAGCTTTTGGAAGGTTTCGTTGGCATCTTCCGTGAGCTTCTTCCGCCAGATCTCCAGGGCGGCCTCGGCCCGCTTGATCAGGATGAAGCCGTCCATGGCACTAACCGGCTTAGCGGAAACAAGATACTCGTTCAGGTCACCCAGAGGGGCCAGGTTGCCCCCCGTAATCTTTTCGGCAAGTTTGTTCATAGAATGGACCTCGATATGGGTTGTTCAGACCAAAGCGTGATAGCTTGATCGGTCCCGCCCACATGCAGGACCGCCGACTCAGGCGTCACAAGGCAGCGACATATCGCCCCTACCGGGAGATTAGCAGCAGCCTTGCAGATGGCAAGGACATAGTTGTCCAGGAGCTGCTTGGGTAATCCGGGGTACTGAACCCGGAGACGTTCGGCCAATATATCGGGATCAATATTCTGGTCGAGGACTTTAGCGTGTGATGCCAGCCGCCAACTATCCATACCCAGGAAGGCATTCTGGACCGGGGCCGGGAACCAGGGGATGACGGGCTCACCGCCATCCGCCTGGATGTAATCTGCGGGAACCCCGGGCAACTTAATGCCCGGAACCGCAAACAGGTACTTCATCAGATGGGACGCCCGTTCGGCAACACCAGGCGGGACTCGCTCGGGAAGACCAGGTCGGGGTGAGACTGCTTGATCTTCTCTCGGAAGAGTTCGACCTGATTCTTAGCCGACTCAATCAGTGTGGTCACGTCAGCGTTAGTCAGCGTCGAGGTGGTCGACAGGAAGCCGAATCCACCGGCCTCAGCATCCCCAAATACCGCCGTGACCATGATGCCCTTCAAGGAGCTATGGTCAGACAGGTACATGGAAAGCCGCTGAAACTCGGCGATGGCTTGGGGCGGGGGCACTGACGACATCGCCAGCTTATGGGCAATTTCACCCATGACTCCTTCGGTCAGGATGATATGCGGGGTGCCGTCCTCTTGGAGGGGCTGATCGGCCGCGGCTTTGACCGTGATCCTGATAGTTTTCTCAGGTGCCGACTCTTCGACCGAGGAGATCTCAGCCAGGTATTTCAGGATCTCAGCGGTGCTTCGCGGCATCGTGGCAGTCCGGACTATAGCGCCGTCCTCAAGCCACTCGACCGTGGCGTTATTCTCGTATACTATCGGGAGGACCAGCTTGGGGGGCAACTTAGCCGCAGGTGCATCCTCTACCTGGACCTCGGGTGCGGGGGTGAACGGAATCGTGTTAGTCTCTACCTGGACCTCGGGTGCGGGGGTGAACGGAATCGTGTTAGTCTCTTCCATCTTGTTTTCCTTTGTGCTTTCCTGCCGTGACGGCATAGATCAGTATCAGGTTATACGTATTCCCGCCTGCAGGAACGAACGAGACTCGAACTGAGTCCCACACGATTGCCCTATCAGGATCGGCCAGGAGGCTCTCCCAGGCCACCCCCAGGCCCTTGACCAACTCATCCGCTCGTTGGAGGAGTGTCGAGATCGTAATCGTGACGATCGTTTTGGTCGCGAAGAAGATTTCGGGTAACGCATCGGGGCTAGAATTTCCTCGAATAGCGCTATCGAAATACCTCTTCTGATTCACCAGCTCACTGTTGCCCCGAAGGGCAAGCCCCATCATGGTATAGCCCATTGCCGACAGCGCTGCATCAAACAATTGATTGTTGATCAAGCACTGGAGCAGGATACCCTTAACATCTAGGACTGGCACCGACGGCGCTTCAGCTGCCGACATCGGTAGCTCCTGACTTGAGCATAACCTTGCCGTCTTGCCGGAAGCAGAGGCGATAGCGGGCCGTAACCTTTTTGGTCTTAGGGTCCACCAGGGCCACGAAGGGCCCCATACACTCGTTTCCATAATATACAGGATCAAGCGTCAGGGTACCCTTGTCTTGCCCCAGCAAAACCATATCGCCCTCGCTGGGCATCTGGATTTGTACCTGGAACATTATCGTTCTCCCGCTTCCTGAACCAATCCCTCTACGGCTGTGCTGAGGCTATCCGCGGCGTTACCCAGAGCCACACAGCAATAGATACGACATGAAGCTCCGTCGCCCAGCGCAGCCGTCAGGTCGACCGCGAACAGTTCGGTCGTGCGGCGGGCGGGCTGCTCGTCGCGCGTCATGTCCGG
>Ga0118677_10011112_pt1 | contig 13598 bp, 11 predicted proteins | sample AliMusrvi5mmetaG_FD_86154 | JGI IMG/M metagenome (GOLD analysis project Ga0118677, IMG submission 86154)
CTGGGGGAGGCGCGCCTGGAGGCCGGCGCTGCCGGATCCGCCGGCCGGGGCGCTCATCTCGAGCCGCATTCCGCGCCGTCGGGCGAGGCGCCGATCGTCGCGGAGCTCATGGGAATAATCATCGTCCGATCATACGGGTACGCCCATGACAGCCACAAGCCGGGGACCGTGCGCGAGGCCGGGACGCCGGCGCGGCACCGTCGTCGCGCGGCGACTTGTGTTAGGGGTCCGTCGACCCTATAAAGGCCCCATGAATCCCGATGATCCCGCCCGCGACGTCCCGAGCGAGCCGGGCCACAGCCTGGTGGTCGAGGAGGCGACGCCCCGCCTCAAGCGACCGCCGCTGTACCAGGTGCTGCTGCTGAACGACGACTTCACGCCGATGGAGTTCGTCGTCGACGTGCTGGAGCGGATCTTCGGCATGGACCGCGTCAAGGCGACGCGCGTCATGCTCGAGGTCCATACCCGCGGCCGCGGCGTCTGCGGCGTCTATACTTACGAGATCGCCGAGACCAAGGTGGCGCAGGTCATGGCCTACGCCCGCCAGCACCAGCATCCCTTGCTGTGCACGATGGAAGAGACCGACTGACCCGATCCGCCCACCCGAGGATCCACCCTTGCTATCCAGCGAACTCGAGTTCTGCCTGAACGGTGCCTTCCAGGGCGCGCGCGAGGCCCGGCACGAGTACATGACGGTCGAGCACCTGCTGCTCGCGATCCTCGACACGCCGAAGGTCCGGGAGATCCTGCGCGCCTGCGGCGCAGACCTGCCGAAGCTCAGGCGCGACCTCGAGACATTCATCGGCGAGACGACGCCGAAGCTGCCGAGCGGGGACGAGCGCCAGCGCAGCGGCGGTGCGGGCGTTTATTATCATTTCGATTATCACGGCAGCCCGCGTAATTACCAGTGGATCAATACCAGCCCGATTCCAAAAATCTGGGATCAGCTTTCGCTCGCCATGCAATATGGCGCGGATCGGATTTGGATCGTCAATGTCGGCCATTTCAAGGGCTGCGAATTCCCGCTGGAATTTTTCATGCACCTCGCCTGGGACACGGGCCGGTGGACCAACAAAAACCTCGACGAATACACGCGGCTGTGGGCCGAGCGTGAATTCGGCCCGGAACACGCGGCTAAAATTGCTCAGATTATTTCGACCTACTCCAAGTTCAATGGCCGCCGCAAGCCGGAACTGCTCGACGCGAACACTTACAGCCTGGTGGATTATGGCGAGTTTGAAACGGTCGTCGCGGATTATGAATCGCTCGCCGCCCAGGCGGAGAAAATCGGCGCGCAGCTGCCGGCGGATCGCCGCGAGGCATTTTATGAACTTGTTCTGTTTCCCACCACAGCGAGCGCGGGGCTGAACGCGCTGTATCTCGCCGCCGCGAAAAACGCGCTTTACGCGAAACAGGGCCGCGCCAGCGCAAACGATTTCGCCCTGCAAACCCGCGCGCTGTTCACCGCGCAGACCCCGAACGACCTGCTCGCCACCCTCGTGGCGTTCGTCTTCGGCCTCCTGCCCGGACTGGCGATGGGGGTCGCCGCGGCTCGTCGGCTCCGGCTGGGATGGGCCGCCGCGCTCGCGGGCGCGTTCGCGATCTCTGCCGCACTCGCCTCGGCGATCATGTTCGCCGGGGGTGCGCTGCATCTGACGCTCACGGTCGGCATCGCGCTCTACGCGGTGGGCGCTGTCGCTCTGACGGGCGGAGCTTGGCTGCTGTCACGAGGGACGTCGAGACTCTCATGCGACCTGCCGGGTCTGGCCCTGGGCGGGGTGGCGGTGCTGGCGGCGCTCGTCGAGCGTCCATGGTTCAAGGTCTCCGCGGACACGTTCTACCATCTGGCGGCCGCGAGGTCGCTCGTCATCCGCAACGCACTGGTCGTGACCGACCCGTTCCACGGCACGTCGATCGCGGTGGCGGATCCCTCTTCAGGCGTTCTGCACACCATGATGGCCATCTGCGCAAGGACCACCGGGCTCGACATGGCGATGCTCTTCTCGGGCTGGACGGCGCTCGGGGCTCTCGTCCTCGCGCTCGCCTTCTACGCGCTGGTCAAGCGGCTTGCGCCGGTCCGGTGGGCCGCGGCGGCCGGGACGGCCGCCTATCTCGTGGCGAACCAGTTCCTCGACTTTCGCGCTGCCGGGTATCCGAACCGCGTCTCCCTGGCGCTCGTGTTCTTCGGCATCCTGGCGCTGACCGAGGTCTTCGACCGGCCCTCCTGGCTGGCGGCAGCGCTCGCGGTCGCCAGCGGCATCGCCGTGTCCGCCATGCACGTCGGCAATGCGGAGCTCTTCTTCATCGTCGCAGGCGCGCTCGTCTTCTGGGCGCTGGTCGACGCGATCGTCGGGCGCTGGCGCGACCGGGCCTGGGCTTTCGACGGCGTGCTCGCGTTGGGCGGAACGGCCCTGGCGACAGTCGTGCTCGGACTGCCCTTCATCCTGCCCAAGTTCGGCGTGGTGAACGCGTCGTCGATGGTCGACACGGTGGCGGCGGTCTCGCGCAGCGATCTGTTCCAGATCGGCCCTTTCGTGATCGCGAAAGCGGGCCGCTTCTTCGACGGTGGCACCGTGACCTTCGTGCTGGTGACCGCGCTCGCGCTCTTCATCGCGGGCTGGTCGCTGGTGAAGCGAGACAGGGTGGCGCTGTCGGCGTTCGCGATCTGCTCGCTGCCGCTGATGCTGCTGGTCGACCCGCCGGTCACCACTCTTCTGGTGCGCTACTCGTTCTACAACCTTGCGAGGATCTCCGGACTCCTCGGTTTCACGCTGGACATCGCGATCGCCTGGACCTTCGCTCGGCCGAAGAAGAGTGGCGGCAGATCCCAAGCGGTGTTCCTCGCCGTGGTGGCGTTGGTCGCCGCGGTCGGCATCTCGCTGCCGTACCTGCAGACGACCTGGACCGACCAGGTCGCCGCCGTGCGCAAGGGGATGAATGTCTCGGTCTGGCTCAGCCGCGCGAGTGACGTCCGCAACCGCTGGGGCTACGACACCCTCGACCGGATGCGCGCGCTGTTCGGCGACAGCGTGCCGATGGTCGCCGCGAACCCCGAGACCGGCTACTACCTCGCCGGGCTCGCGAACGTGCGACTCGTCGCGGCGCCGCGCTCACACTCGCCGCTCGCCATCGAGGAGAAGAGCGGCCCGGCGCGGCGGCAGGCGATCGCGCTGCTCCTGTATCCGACGGCGACAGTGGCGCAGAGGCGCACGATCCTCGACCGCTACGGGGCCGACTACGTGCTGCTGTGGCGCTCCCTGCAGGTGGACTCGTTCGCGGAGCCGTCGGTGCTCGCGCAGACAAGTCTGCTCCAGCCGGCGATCGACACGCGTCACCTGGTCCTGCTGCGCGTCCTGCGCTAGGGGGCGAGCATGAGGAAGGGCCGCCTGCGGGCGGCCCTTCCTCTCCGCATCACTTCTTGATCAGGACCAGATGGTAGTAGCGGAACGTCACGTTCGAACCGACGTCGACCTTCGAGCCCGCCGCCTCGACCTGGTCCTCGACCTTGCCCGCCTGGGAGAGAAGGTGGGTCAGGTCGCCCGGATGACCGTCGGGAACGAGTCCGAGCGCGGTGAGCTGGGAAGAAGCGGCGCTCGTGCTGAGACCCACCAGGTTGGGCACGGTCACCTGCGCCGCCGGGCCGCTGGAGACTAGGATGTTCACCGTGCTGCCCTTCGAGTGCGAGCTGCCCCCTTGCGGGTCCTGGGAGATCACCAGCCCGTTGGAGACCGTGCTGCTCGAATGCATCGTCGCGATCACGCTGAAGCCGAGCGCCTTCAGGGCGTCGATGGCATCGTTCTGCGTCTTGCCCGTGACATCGGGCACCGTGACCTTCTCCGTGCCGGTGCCCCCCGACTGAGACGGCGCGCCCGTGGACACGAAGATCTGGACCAGACTCTGGGGCGCGACCGACGTGCCGGCCGCCGGGTCCGTCTTGAAGACGAGCCCCGCCTTCATGCTCGAGTCGTTCCCCTGGTTCACGTTCGTGGTGAGGCCCGCGGCCTGGACCGCGGCGACGGCAGATGCTTCGGTGGAGCCCACGACGTCGGGCACGACGCCTGCGGCAGGCCCGGTGCTCACCATGAGGACGACCACCTGCCCCTTGGCCAGCTGCGTCCCCGCCGTCGGGACGGTTGAGACGACGAGGTCCCTGGCGATCGCGGCGGAGGCGGTGGTCAGCTGGCTGCCAAGTGTGTAGCCCGCGGCGACGAGAGTCTGGGTCGCTGCGGCGACCGTGGAACCGGTGACGTCCGGGACCGTCGGCTGAGACGAGAACGCGCCCAGTGCGTATGCGGCGCCACCGCCGATCAGCACCACCAGCAGGGCGATGGCCACCCACATCCACGGGTCCATCCGCCCCTTGCGCGCCGGCGGCGAGGGCGGCTCGGCGCCCCTCGCGGATGAGGACGGCGCAGCGGCCGGCATCACGGAAGTCCTGTCAGCGTCCCCATATTCGTCCGCCATCGTGCGCGGCCCCCTTCGATCGCCTGCCATCGCGCGCCGCTCTGGCGCGCCCATACGTCGACCTTCTACCTCAGCGCCGGCGCTCCCTAACGGCATCGCGGGCGAAGAGAAGGGCCGCCTGTCGGCGGCCCTTCGGGAGGCGCAGTGCTCGCGACGCGCCTCGCTACGTGTAAACCTGGAACGTGACCGTCGAGTGGATGTCGACCTTGGACCCGGGTGTCTTGTCCTGGCTCTCGACCGTGCCGGCGGGGTGCGACACGTCAGGCGACGGGTCGCCGTTCTGAGGGTTCGGGGTGAGCCCGAGAGCGGTCAACTCATCGGATGCGTGCGAGCTGGTGAGGCCGGTCAGGTCGGGGACCGTGACCTGCTGCGGCCCGGTGGAGACCGTGATGGTCACCGAGGTCCCCAGGGGCTGCGCGCTGTCGGCCGTCGGGTCCTGGCTGATCACGTGTCCGCTGGCCACCGTGGAGTCCGAGTGGTAGACGGGCGTGTTCACATCGAAGCCCGCCGCCTTCAGCTCGGAGATCGCGAGGCTCTTCGACTTGCCGGTCACGTCGGGGACCGCCACCATCTGTGCACCCTTGGAGACGTAGATCTGGACGAGGGTCTGCTTCGTGACCATGGCGCCCGCGGCCGGGTCCGTCTTGTAGACGAGCCCCGCCTTCACCTTCGGGTTGTAGACCTGGTTCACGTTCGGGGTCAGCTGCGCAGCTTCCAGCGCCGCCGCGGCGGAGGCCTCCGCGGACCCGACCACGTTCGGGACCGCCACGAGAGGGGGACCGGTGCTCACGATGAGCGTCACCACCACCGGGCTCGTCGCGGACACCGAGCCGGCGGGCGGGTCCGTCCCTACGACGAGGTCCTTGGCGAACGTGTCCGACGCGGTCTGCTCCTGGCTGTCGGCCACGGTGAAGCCGGCACTCACGAGCGCCACCGTGGCGCTCGTGACGGTCTGACCGGAGACGTCCGGAACGGCGTTCTTGGCGGGAGTGAACAGCCCGAGAGCATATGCCGCGCCGCCGGCTATCAGCACCAGCAGGACGATGATCGCCACCCAGATCCAAGGGCTCGTGCCCTTGCTGGGCGGCGTGCCCGCTGCCGCGGTGCGCGCGAGGGGAGCCGCCGCCACGGCGGGCATGACCGTCGTGTCGTCCACCCGCGGCTGGGCTGCCACGCCCCGGCCCTGGGCCACTCGCTGCAGGTCCTCGCGCATCTCCTCCGCCGAGTGGTAGCGGAGGCGCGGGTCCTTCTGCATCGCCTTCATGATCACCGCTTCGAGCGCCGGCGGGACCGAGGGGTCGATCTGGCGGGGCGGCACCGGCGCGTCGTTGACATGCTTCAGGGCGACCGACACCGGGGTGTCGCCGGTGAACGGCAGGTGTCCGGTGGAGAGCTCGTAGAGCACGACGCCCAGCGAGTAGAGGTCGCTCTCAGGCCCGAGCCTGCGGCCCTGCGCTTGCTCGGGGGAGACGTACTGGGCGGTGCCCAGCACGGAGCCAGTCTGGGTCGCGTCGGAGTCGACCGCTCGCGCGATGCCGAAGTCCATGACCTTCACGACGCCGTCAGGCGTGACGATGATGTTCTGCGGCTTGATGTCGCGATGGATGATGCCGTAGCCGTGCGCGGCCGACAGCGCGGAGCACACCTGCGAGCCGTACTCGGCGACGAGTCGGGGGTCGAGCTTTCCCTGCTCGCGCAACACCCGCTTGAGGTCCATGCCGCGCACGAGTTCCATGACTATGTACGGACCGACGTCCTCGACCCCGTAGTCGTAGATGTTGACGATCGAGGGGTGCGAGAGGTTGGCCGCGGCCGACGCTTCATGACGGAAACGGTCCACGAAGTCGGTGTCGTTGACGTAGGTCGGATGCAGGACCTTGACGGCCACGGTGCGCCCGAGCGTCTCGTCGATCGCCTTGTAGACGTCGGCCATGCCGCCGGAACCGATCTTCTCGGTGATCCGATACCTGCGGCCGAAGATCATCTCGTCCAAGTCAGGTGCTCCTGCCGATCCGATGGTCGGTTGGTGCCGGACGAAAGCGCTGGTCGTCCCCGATAGTCTACCGCAGGCGGGGTGCTCCACTTCCGGGTCGCGGGCCGCAACGTGTCATCTCCCCAGTGCCGTGACGAGCACGGAACGTGCCGCGGGCGCAGCCACGACGCCGCCCACGCCGCCGTTCTCGATCACGATCGCCATCGCCACGGTAGGCGTCTGGCCCGCGGCAGCCGGGGCGAACGACACGAACCAGGCGTCGGGGAGCACACTCTTGCCCACCTCCGCCGTCCCGGTCTTCCCGGCGACGGTGACGCCCGGTATCGCTGCCCGTGTGCCCGACCCGCTGCGGACGACCTCGGTCATCAGGTCACGGACGGTCGTGGCGGTCTGCGGGTCCGTGGCCGTGCTGAAGGGCTGTGGGGTGGCTGAGGTGAGCACGCCGCCCGAGGGGTCCATCGTCCGGGCGACGATGTAGGGACGCATGACGACGCCGTTGTTCGCGATGCCCGCGCTCACCATCGCCATCTGCAGCGCCGTCGCAACCGGGCCCTTGACCAGCTCGGCGCCGACCGGCTGGCCCACCGCCGCCCAAGCCGTCTCCCACGTGGTCATCCGCGAAACGGCGGGCATGAGCGACGGCCTCACCGGGAGGGCGAACGGCACAGCCTGATCGAAGCCGTAGCGGTCCGCCTGGTCCACGAGCGCCGCGGCGCCCATCTGCACTCCCAGCGGAGCGAAGACGGTGTTGATGGAGCTGGCGAAAGCGCGCCGGAGTGTCGCCGAGCCGCCGCCCTCGCCCTCGAAGTTGGTGACCTTCCCGCCGCCGATCGTGAGCACGGTGGGAGCAGGAAGCACGGTGTCGGGAGCCGCGATGCCGCTCGAGAGCGCGCGGGTGAGCGTGACTGTCTTGAATGTGGAGCCCGGCGGATACAGGCTCGACGTGGCCCGGTCGACGAGCGGCCCGGCGGTGCTCTTCGAGTAGACGTTCCAGTCGGTGTCGATCAGCGCGGGCTGGAAGGTGGGGGACGACGCGAGGGCCAGCACCGCGCCCGTCCGCGGATCGAGCACCACGACGGCGCCCTTCCTGCCCGCGATGGCCCTCTCGGCCGCCCTCTGGATGCGGCTGTCGATGGTGAGCACGACGTCGTCGCCTGCCACCGGCCGGCCGAGCGCCTGGTCCAGCACGCCGGAGAAGGTGCTCTGGTCTGTGGTGCCGGAGAGCGCCGAGTTCATTGACGCCTCGATCCCCGAGCGGCCGTAGCGGACCGAGAAGTAGCCGGTGACGTGCGCGGCGAGGGTGCCTGAAGGATAGGTGCGCACGAACTTGCCGCCCGGTTGGGCGACGGAGCGCGCCAACACCACGTTGTCGCTGGTGAGGATCGCACCCCGCTCGGCCCTTGCCTCCGCCGCGAGTCTGCGAGTGTTGGCAGGGTTGTTGTCCAGAGCGGCCGCGTCCACCGCCTGCACCCACGTCAGGTTGAGGACGAGCGCGAGGGTGAGCCCCGAGACGAGCCAAGCCACCCCGGTCGTCCTGCCGGCCAGCGCCGACTTTCCCAGCGTGCCCTCCGTGTCCGGGAGCGCAGACCGGTCCGCCTTCGCGGGCGCGTCGTCTCCCGCGCGCATGAGCAGCGCGAGCAGCACGAAGTTCGCGACGATCGACGATCCGCCGTAGCTGATGAAGGGGAGCGTGATGCCGGTGAGCGGGATCAGCCGGCTAACGCCGCCGATGATCACGAACGATTGCAGGCCCAGCGTGGCGACGAGCCCGGTAGCCGCGAGTGAGGCCATGTCCGAGCGCGCCCGCACCGCCGTCGCCAGCCCGCGGAGGCAGATGATCAGGTAGGCGGCGATGATCGCGGCGCCTCCGATGAGTCCCAACTCCTCGCCGATGGCCGAGAAGATGAAGTCGGTGGCGACGAAGGGGATGCGCGTGGGCAGGCCCTGACCGGGTCCCACTCCGATAAGCCCCCCGGCCGCCAGGGCGAACAGGGACTGCACCAGCTGGTACCCCTTGCCCGCCGCGTCGGCGAACGGGTGAAGCCAGATGTCGACCCGCACCTGCACGTGCCCGAACAGGTGGTAGGCGGCCGTCGCGCCCAGCATGAAGAGCACGATGCCCACCAGCGTGTACGACCATCTCCCCGTGGCCACGGTGATCATCACGAGGAACACCCCGAAGAAGAGCAGCGACGAGCCGAGGTCCTTCTCGGATACGAGAAGGACCAGAGAGACCGCCCACATGAGCACGACCGGTCCCAGGTAGCGCGCGGCCGGCAGGTGCAGCCCCATGACCTTGCGTGTGGAGACCGAGAGCACCTCACGGAACTCCGCGAGATAAGCCGCGAGGAAGATCACCAGGAGGAGCTTCGCGATCTCCACGGGCTGGAAGCTCAGAGGACCGATGCGCAGCCACAGCTTCGCCCCGTTCACCTCGCGCCCGATGAGGGCCGGCAGCACGAGGAGGATGAGGCCCGCGAGCATGATCGTGTACTTGTAGCGCCCGAGGCGCTCCAGGGAGCGGACGCCCGCCAGCGTCGCGATGAGGCACACGACACCCACCAGGATCCACAACGTCTGCGATGCGGCGAGCGTGTGGTCGAGGCGTCCGACGAACGCGAGTCCGACGCCGGAGAGCATGAGCGCGATTGGCAGCAACGCCGGGTCGGCGCCGGGCGCAAGGAGGCGGGTGGCGAGATGGGCCACGGCGAAGGCCGCCAGCAGTATCACGGGCACGACGAAGTCTGAGAGCTGGAGCGTCGCGTTCGCGGCTCCGGCGACCAGGGCGAAGATGAGCAGGACTGCCGGGGCCGCGGCGGCGAGGAGGGCGAGTTCGATGTTGCGGCGGGAGCCCACGGGTCGCCTCCCTACGGCGTCGAGGTCGTGACCGGCGTCGATGACGCCGGCGTGCTCGGGCCGGTCTCGCCCTGCAGCTCCGACGCCCTCTGCAGCGCGGCAGGCAGCCCATCGAAGACGATCCCGGAGCGGAGCCTCGCCTGCAGAGGGACCGGCAGCTCGTCCGTCACCACGCCGGTGCTCTGCGCCCGCCAATGCAGCGACACGCCGGCAAACGAGCCGGGGATGCCGCGGTAGACGGCGACGCGGCCGCCCTCGTCGATGAGGTAGGCGCGCGCCGAGGCGTAGGAGTAGGCCCCACCCAGCGCGATGGCGATGAAGGCGACGGCCGCGACGACCCAGAGCAGTCTGCCCGCGACCCGGCGGCGGGCCTCGTTCGTTCCTCGCTGCGGCGCCGCTGCTGCCGCGGAGACGTCGTCGAGATCGACGACGACGACGGTGATGTTGTCGTAGCCGCCCGCGCGGTTCGCCGCTTCGATGAGGCGCGCAGCCGATTCCGTCGGGCTGCGACCGTCCACGAGCAGGTCGGCGATGTAGTCGTCGGGGAGCATGCCGGTGAGCCCGTCGGTCGCCAGCAGCAGCCGGTCTCCCGGCTCGGCGTCGAGCTCGTAGGTGTCCGCGGCCATCTCGGGGTCGGAGCCGAGCGCCCTCGTGATCACACTGCGCTGCGGATGGAACCGGGCGTCTTCCTCGGTGATGGTGCCCTGGCGCACGAGGTCGGCGACCATCGAATGGTCCTCGGTGATCCGGGTCAGCTTCCCCCCGTGGAGCAGGTAGGCGCGCGAGTCGCCGACATGCGCGACGGCGACGTGCGTCCCGTCGACGATCGCGGCGGTCAGAGTGGTCCCCATGCCCGCCCGGGAGCGACTTCGCTGCGCCGACTCGATGACCGCTCGGTTGGCCGCGCGCACGGCGCGCGCGAGCGCCTTCGGATCCGCGGCGCGCGGCGCGCTCGCCAGCAGCTCGTTGACGGCGACCCGGCTGGCGATCTCGCCCGCCCGATGGCCGCCCATCCCGTCCGCGACCGCGTAGAGCGGCGGCTCGACGATGAAGGTGTCCTCGTTGGCCGGTCGGGTGAGTCCCGGATCGGTCAGGCCCGAGCCTGCGCTCACGAGCGGGTCACCCTCATCTTCACGGTGCCGATCTCGATCACGTCGCCCGCGGCCAGCGGGACAGGCTTGACGACCCTGCGGCCGTTCAGGACCGTGCCGTTGGTGGACGCGAGGTCCTCGAGCAGAGGGCCGTCGGGCGTCGGGACGATGCGCGCATGCGCGCTGGAGACGAAATCGTCGGCGATGACCAGCTCCAGACCGGCAGTGCGTCCGATCCTCGTGAGAACGTCGAGCGGCAGCCGGACGCCCCGGAGCTCTGGAGGTCCCGCCTCGACGGACAGCATCAGCGTTCGCACGGCGGCCGCGGGGGTGCCCCGGCGGATCAGCCCGAGACCGGCCCTGACCGCGGCAAGCAGGAAGAGGTAGACCAGCGCGAGCAGGAGGACGCGACCTGTGAGGAGTGCGACGGCGACCATCGTCTCACCGGCTCGCGCGGTGGTAGACGAGCCGTGTCACGCCGATCTCGACCGCGTCGCCATCCTGAAGGACCTCGTGAGTCACGGGCTGCCCGTCGAGCAGCGTCCCGTTGGTGGATCCCAGGTCCTCGATCGCCCACTCCTCGCCTTCACGCACGAATGCGGCGTGCTGACGCGACGCGTTCACGTCGGCGAGGCAGATCCCGCAGTCCTCGAGCCGCCCGATCACCACGCGGTCGCCGTTCAGGACCACTCGGCGCCCGTCCTCGCCGACGGTGACCGACGCGACGCCTGATGGCGCATGTGGCGCAGCCGCCGTGGCGCGCTCCGGGATCGGGGCCGCCGCACGCAGGGGCGGCGTGCTCGGCGGCTCATCGTCGGGCGCGGACGTGAGATCCGCGCTCACGCGGAACCTGCCCAGGCGAAGGTCGCGGTGGACCTTGAAGGTCACCTTCGGCTTGCCCGGCAGATGGTAGGAATGCTCCCGCGCGTGATCGGCGAGGAACGTCGCGAGCTCGCCCGCGAGCGTCGCCTTGAACGTCCCCAGCTTCTCCGAGTCCTGCGGGGAGAGCGCGACGACGTAGGATCCCGGCGCGTAGACCTTGTCTTCCACGCCTTTGGGCTGCCAGAGCCCAAGCTTGACGGTTCGGACGCCGACTTCGGTTTCACCGGTCGTATGCGGAATACACCCGCCGAAACACAGAACCCCCATAAATAGCAGCGTAATCGAGCGAATAATCTTCATTCCGAACCTCCTTTGGGGACATCGAACAGCTTTAACGACTTGTTCAAATCCAGCGGATTAAAGCCCGATGGGCCGTCGCTGGGCAAAACAATCATATCCAGGCCGCTCAGCACTTCGGCCATCTTCAGGCCCACCATGCGTTCCGCTCCCACTCCCTTCATGGCATCGTTTTTCAGACGAATCTTTTCAGCTTCGGCCATTTTGACCAGAAGGTTGGCCTCTGCATTTTTTTTCCGTGCATACAGATCCCTTTCCGCCAGCTTCAGTGTCACGTAAGCCTTGCCTTTTTCCATTTCAACATCCACCGTCACCCGGCCTTCCTGTTTCCCGGCCCGACCACGGGCTGGCGGGAACGGGGTCAACCTGTTCAGCGGTCAGACAGGCACTTGAGCATTTCGGCAGTTCAAAACACCTTCCGGCTGGCGCGGGCGGCCAGCGGTCTGCCCGCGGAGGCCACCGTGCACACGCTGCGGCATTGTTATGCCACGCATCTGCTCGAAGAGGGCGTGTCCCTGCGGCTGATCTCCCAGTATCTGGGTCATGCTTCGCTGGAGACGACCTTGATCTACACCCACCTGACGCCTCTCAACGAGGCAAGGACACGCACCGCATTGGAAGTATTGCGCCGGGCCGTGGCGTGATGCTGGCGGAGATTTTAACGGCGCACTGGCCGGGGTATCTCGTGAAGTTCGGACGGTTGATTCCGTCCGAACAACGGGCCGCGGTGCGGGCGATCCTGCGGTGCCGGACTCCGGCATTGGGCGGGCAGCGCTACCGTTGCGCCTGTGGCAGGGAACACTTTGCATATCACTCGTGCAATCATCGCGCCTGTCCCCGCTGCGGACGCGATGACGCGGCGGCGTGGCTGGCGCAGCAACACACCCGGCTGTTGCCCGCGCCATACTTCCTGGTCACTTTCACCCTGCCCGAACAGCTGCGAGAACCCATCCGCCGCGCGATGAAACCGTGGTATGGCGCCTTGTTGAAAGAAAGTGCCGGCGCGTTGCAGGACCTCGCCGCCCAACCCAAACATCTCGGAGCCGAGCTGGGACTGACGGCAATGCTGCAAACATGGACTCGGGATCTGCGCTACCATCCGCATGTGCATCTGCTGGTGCCCGGCGGCGGACTCACCCCCAACCGTCTGCGCTGGGTGCGGGTTCAGGACCCGGAGTTTCTCGTGCCGCAGGCCAAGCTGGCGGCGCGGTTCAAGGACCGGCTCAAGACATGGTTGCAACAGGACGAACCAGACTTGTTCCAACACGTCCCCGCCAAAGTGTGGTGGCTCAAATGGGTGACGGACATCCAGCCGGCGGGCAGTGGCGAGGCGGCGTTGAAGTATCTGGCCACCTATCTGTGCCGTCCGCCCCTGCACGAAAGCCAGATTGAGCGATGGGATGCGCAGACCGTGACGTTCCGTTACCGCGACAACGCCCGAAGCCAGCACCGCAGCACTGTGAGCGGGCAGGAGTTCGTGCGGCGCTTCCTGCAACACGTCCTGCCCAAGGGCTTTCAACGCGTGCGCCACTACGGCTGGCGCGCGGCGGCGGCCAGGACGAAGTGGGAACGCATTCTGGCCCTGCTGGATTGGAAGCCTCCCGCCGTCGTCAAGCCTGCGCCCGCACCGCCGCCCCAATGTCCGGGCTGCGGCAAGACCATGCTCTTGATCGGAACATTGCCGCGTGCGCCGACGGGAAGCCGGTGGCAGGCGACCGGTTGGGCAAAAGACAAAAGCGCGACGCCATCGCGCTGAGGGCGGGGTGTTGTCGCGTCACGGGAAAATCCTGATTTAACCCGTCCCCGTTCCGGTTCCCGTTCTCGAAACGGGCGGACGAAAGATGAAACGCCCAGTCAAGCGCCAGAATGCAGTCAGTCAGCATAGGCCGGTGCAAGGTTCAGTCAGGAAACGGAAGGAAAAGCAAAAGGCAGTAGGGACGATTTCAGAAACTTCGACGGGCGGGTTCAACACCGGATTGAAATGACGCTCCGCTTCGCTCCGGTCATTTCAATCC
>Ga0118677_10011113_pt1 | contig 13597 bp, 10 predicted proteins | sample AliMusrvi5mmetaG_FD_86154 | JGI IMG/M metagenome (GOLD analysis project Ga0118677, IMG submission 86154)
ACCGAGACCACACCGATGAAGAAGGTGACGATAGCAAAGCCGATGAAGGAGGGGATGAGCGCTGCGGCCACTGTGCACAGACCGGCGAGGCCAAAGATGATCGTGACCAGGCGTCGCCGAGCGACGAGATCACCAAGTGGCACGACCAGAGCTAGGCCAGCGGCGTAGCCAACTTGGATCAAGGTCAACAGGACTGTTGCGGTCGCCACGCCAATGTGAAAGCTGCGAGCAACGTTATTGAGGAGTGGCTGGAGGTAATAGAGATTGGCAACGATGGCGCCCGTGGCCACGGCCATGGCGAAGAGGAGACCCCTCGAGATCTTTTGGTTGGCCACCTAGTGGAGTGTAGGTGGCAGGGTCTTAAATATTGCCGCCTCGACGACTTTCAGCAGTGAAGCCGATCATGGCCGAGAGGCCGAAGGCGATTGCTGGAATCGCAAGCCACGTTCCAAAGACTAAGGCCAAGACTCCGAACATGCACCCAATGGCGAAGATCATGGGCCAGATCGAATTATCAGGGAACGCATCGATCACTCCAGCACCCTCCTCGATGGAAGCATCTGGACGGTCTTCGGCACGGAGGTGGTAGCCACTGCGTCGGTACCAGTAATAGAGATACAAGCCTGGGATCAAGCCGAGGAACACCGAACCAGCGAGCATCACCGCACCGGTGACGTCACGGCTCCAGAACCAATAGACCACTCCCATCAATCCCCAAAAGACCCCAAGGAAAAGAAAGAGAATCGATTCTTTTTTCATGACCCGGCCTTCGCCTTCTCCTTGTCGCCGTGACCAAGGGAGAGGTGGTCGGGGTGGTTGTAATCCCAGGTAGGTCGTTCGGAGTGAATAGGAGGCAAGCTCACGAAGTTGTGGGCTGGCGGAGGTGACGAGGTATACCACTCGAGTGTCTGGGCGTCCCAGGGGTTGTCACCTGCGGGTACTCGCTTTTTGAATGAGTAGAGCGCGTTCACGATGAAAAAGACCATCGAGATCCCGATCAGTAGAGCGCCAACGCTGGCCCACTGGTTCAAGGACTGCCAGCTCGGGTTGTTGGGGTAGACCGCCATACGACGGGGCATTCCCTTGAGACCCACGAGGTACATCGGGAAGGTGAACACTTGTGTTCCAATAAACAAGAACCAGAATTGGAACTTACCCAAGCGCTCGTTCAACATGATCCCCGACATCTTTGGGAACCACAAGAAGATGGCCGACATAGCGCCGAGCACTAAGGCCATCACCACACTGTGGAAGTGAGCCACGACGAAGTAGGTGTCGTGGGTAAAGAAGTCGATCGGAGGCGAGGCCAAGTAGATGCCGGTAATACCGCCGACCAAGAAGGTGAAGAGGAAGCCCATCGCCATCAACATTGATGTGGAATAGGTGACTTTCCCTCCCCACATGGTACCGATCCAGTTGAACATTTTGATTCCCGTTGGCACGGCGATAAGAAGACTCATGGCTGAGAAGAAGGGCAGGAGTACGGCACCGGTGGTGAACATGTGGTGGGCCCACACGCCCAACGAAAGTGCGCCAATCGAGATTGTGGCAAAGACCATGCCGCGATATCCGAAGATGGGCTTCTTCGAAAAGACGGCGAAGACTTCGGTCACCATGCCGAACATCGGCAAGGCCAAAATATAGACCTCAGGGTGGCCCCAGAACCAGAAGATGTGCTGCCAGAGTAACGGGACACCACCTCCCGAAACGGTGAAAATGTGGGTGCCGAAGTGGCGGTCGCAGTAAAGCATGACCAGTCCACCGGTCAAAATTGGGAACGCTAAGAGAATGAGAATTCCAGTGATCAGCATGTTCCACGTGAAGATGGGCATCCGGAACAGGGTCATACCGGGCGCTCGAAGATAGAAGATTGTGGCCACCAAATTCACGCCTGAGAAGATCGCCGAGAACCCTGTCAACATCAGCGCCACGATCCAAAGGTCAGCGCCAGATCCAGGCGATGCAGTGACGTTCGAAAGGGGGGCGTAGCCAACCCACCCAAAGTTTGCAGCGCCACCGGACGTCAAGAATCCGGAGAGCATGACCAAGGACCCACTGAGATACAGCCAGTACGACAAAAGGTTCAATCGAGGGAAGGCCATATCAGGTGCGCCGATTTGAAGAGGCACGAGGTAGTTGGCTAATCCAGCGAACGCAAAGGGCCCGACAAAGAGGTAGATCATGACGCTGCCGTGCATCGTGAACAGTTCGTTGTACTGAGCAAACGACACCAGGGTTGAGGTGGGGGAGACAAGTTGCGCACGAATAATTTCAGCGAACGCGCCACCGATGATCATCATCGTCAGACTGGTGACGGTGTAACTGATACCGATCACTTTGTGGTCGGTACTGGTCATCCATTTTACGAGTCCGGACGGTCCGTGGTGGTCGTGACCATGGTCGTGTCCATGATCGGGATTGACTGGGCCTTGGTCATCCGAGTCGAGGTTTACTGGTCGGTCAATTACGTCAGTCATGTCACTGAGCTCCGTTGCTATGGGATGGGATTACGGGGATTCCAGGATTGTCTTGAATCACAATCGCCCCATTGGCAGCGATGGCGGTTCGTGCGGAAGTGCTTGCGTTCTTTGAGGATATCCAGGCTTGGTACTGGCTTGGAGAAACGACATCAACTCTGAAGTACATCAGCGAGTGGTAGAGACCACAGAGCTGTGAACACTGGGCGCTATAGAGCCCAGTTTTATTGGCATGGAAGGTAAAGGTATTCACCATTCCTGGTTGGGCAAAACGCGAGAAGTTGAACTCTGGTATGTAGAAGCCGTGGATCACGTCGGAGGAGACCAGATTGATCCGCACGTCTTGATTCACCGGCATCACCATGATCGGGCTTGCCGTTGTTTGTCCGACGACCACAGCCTTCGTCCCTGGGTAGGTGAACTTCCATCCCCATTGGAATGCCGTCACATTGATCGTGGCGTTGCTCATCAGTGTGAAGTTTGTGCACACGATGTAGACACGACCGTCTGGAACCCACTGCCCCGATGCGTTTGTCGTCGTTGCCGCGTTGAGCGCATGCGTGAGGTTACTGTAGACGACCACGTTCGATGCCGTGAGCTGGGCCGCCCAATTGGTGAACGTGATCGTCCCGTAGTCCGTTACCGTGACGAGATTGCTTGACGGCTGGTCGAGGATGACGTTCACCCCGTTACTGATCACCACCGAATCGCCATCGCCGGGATACGGATGCCCCCCCCACGTCGCCGTATCCGTCCAGTAACCGCTGTTGGTTGCCGTGCACAGTGTCCCCGCGTGTGCAGATAGAAGGCAGATGGTTCCGAGCAAGAATAGTCCGATCCATCCCTGTAGCTTCTTCATTCTTCTCTCCTTTCGGTCACCGCCCCCTGCCTGCTGGCCACCTGCCAACCGGAACAGCACGCCCCCCCCCTCAAAGGTCCGCCAAACCCCATTCGTCGCGAGGAACGCACCGTTGATCGTCGAGAAACGAGGGGATATGGCAGAAAAGGGTGGTCTGCCACAGTCGTCGCAGTTTTTCCATTCATTGATTTCCACTCCTTCATCGAAGGAGCGAATGGCCCGTTGGCGGCAACGTGTAGCGCACGCCATAGTCAAGCCGAACGCGCCCCGTTCATGCTTGATAAAATTATCACATCGGCCCGAATTCCGTCAAGCGTTACATGTTACCATTTTTTATACCGTAGAATCGAAGATGAAGCCGATGCAACACGGTCGCATTCCCGCAGGATGAGCTACTGAATGGCAATTAACGCCTGTTACGAAGAGGCTTTGGAAATGCTTCATGCTTGAAAAGTTGGCTGAGTATGGTTTTCAGTATATAATTTAGTAGACTCTTTCGCCACGTATGACCTGTCTCGGGATTGACTGTGGAGGCTGTGTTTTATTATACTGAGCGCCGCTTCCGAGTATGGGCCCTATACGAGGTCCAATGTGTGACGTTACATGTCAGTTACGGCGTTTCAATGGACCGATGAACAGGGAAAGGACTGAATGAACGGCGGCAAGAACAAGAATGTGCTGGTTTACCAGAACTTGGTACGGCGTCTTCAGCAGGTAATCGCCGAAAAGACCTACGACGACGGCGGGTGGCTGCCTTCGGCGCAGACCCTCGCCTCCCGGTTCGGCGCAAGCCGTCTCACCTGTCTTAAGGCCATGCGATTTCTCAAAGTGGAGGGGCTGGTGCGAAGTTCCCCGCCGCGCGGCTTCTTTGTGACACCCAAGCAAATGCGTCACAGGAAAATCGCGATTATTTATGGGGCCGGCGAATCGTCTCCGTTCTTCCGCCAGGGCGTGGTCTCGGAGGAAACCCGGAAGAACTGCGACATGTCGGCGGCGATCGACTATATTTCCCAGCATGGCTATTATGCCCAATTGATCCAGGCGAGCCGTCCCGATCAACTGGCCTCGATTGCGGGGGCCTATGGCGTCGAGGGCGCCTTGTGGTTCTTCCCCCACCTTGATTATGAAGACGCCGTCCGTGAACTTCTCCAAAGCGGCATCCCCACCCTCCTGGTGAATCCTGAACCGACGGGCGGATGGCATAGCGGGCCGGAAGTGAGGTACGATTTCCATTCCGTGAGAAAGGAGCGTATCCGATTCCTGCTCGCACGCGGGCATCGCAACGTTCTTTACATCGGGTCGCACGATGACGCCAAGGAGACCGGCGTGGAATCGGAAATCCTGAAAGCGGGCGGAAAATTCGGGAAAGATCACTGCCTCATCGACCTCTTCAAGACTGGCGCCAAATTGGCCACAATGATCGGGAAGTTGAAGATCACGGCGATTCTCTCCGCCGTCTCGGAGGAGGAGAACGCCTTCTTGCGCCAGGCCCTCAGCAAAATCCCATACGAGAAACAGCCGGAGACTTTGATAGGGGATGCTGAGCGTCTCCCGACGATGGGCGATTCATTCGAACCGGTGAGGACGGTTCAAATGAATCGCAGGATGGCATCGCTTCCCGGTCTTGTCGCCGCCCGCGAACTTCTGCGACACCTTGAGACCGGCGATCCGCTGCGCACGGTGCTCATCGGGTACGCCTTATTCCAGGATCAACGCACCGACCGTTGAGTGCCAGGTCGGTGGCGGCCAACCGTCGACCAACCCCTGCCAGGCGGCCGTAATGGCGTCGGTTCTTTCCTGAAACGGCCGGAACGGCTCATCGGGCGCCTCCGTCCACGCCCGGATGATGCCGGTGGAACCGCGCCCCGACTGTTGCTCCTGAAGGCGCGTCGGATGCAGACGCCAATGGCCCCGCTGGATGCCATACGGGTTATCGTCGATGGGACCTTCGACCGCCGTGGCCAGAACCGCGGGCGTCGGGTGGAACCAACGATCCAGGTCGATGGCGAAGCGGGGACCGATGACATGGTAGGTGGTGAAGCCATGCGGCGCGAAACTGACGGCGTGTTCGAGCCGTTCGACCTGCCACGGGGGGGTGCCGGTATTCCATTGCGGGGCGGCCAAGTTGAACCGGAGAATCGCGAGTTCGTCCCTCCGGCATTCCGGGTGCCACAGCCACGCCGCCGCCTCGGCGGGATGCCGCCGACGAATATTGGCGTCACCGATGCGACCGTCCAGCGGGATCGAGATGCGTTGCAGAAGGACCGGCAGTTTGATGGCCGCGGTACTCATCTGGATTTGACAGCATGAAGGGACAAACGCATCTGCCAAGGATGGCAGAGCTCGCGCATTTGGCGTTCGTAATCAACGACCTGCCGCTCCGCCTTCTCTCGAGCCTCCGGGTTCCCATAACTTATGTAAGCCTTATAGAGCGAAGCCAGATAACCGGTGTCTTGCTTCTCCAACACCATCTTCATGGCCGGCACAGGATCTTCCGGAAGGGTAATCCCCTTAGCCTTCCAATTGTTTCGATCCCCGCCCAGAAAGCAAAGGGCTGCCACAGGATCGCGAATCTGACCGCATTCCAACGCCCGTTTCTGCTCCGCCAACCCATCCACCTGTGCCGCCGAGATGGAGCAACGCAAGCCCGGCAGATCGGCAAGATCCAATCCTTCGGCCAACTCCCGGGCCGTATAAGAACCCGCCACTTTGCCATCGTCACTGAGTTCATAACGGCCTTCCTCCAACCCCTTGACCCGCAAGAGAAACGGCGCCACTGTCCTCGCCAATTCCTTCAGTACAGATTGAGCGAGAACACCGCCTCCGGGCGCAAAAGGGTAAATTCCAGACGCAAGAGAGAAGTTCAAACCGCCGTCGTTTCGCGCAACACCCGACACCCGGCAATTCGTGCAGACCACCGAACCGTCCGCCGCGTCAACCTCTGCCCGGGCCAGAGAGTCCCCATAAAGCTCCCGGTACAACGTCATGCCGACCACCAGATTGCCGGTCGCCCGGGGATGCACCCGGTCGTAACCGATTAAACTTTCGGAGGGATTGACCTTCAACACCGCACGAATGGCTTCGAGGAGCGGGGTATGCACATCGATATAGCCACACCCATTATTGGCGGCAACTTCCGCCCCCACTTTTTCAAGCGCTTGCAGGCCGGCATCGCATCCGCGATTCACCTCGGCAACGGTCGTCTGTTGCCACTCATCGTATGGGGTCGGCGTGAGCAGCACCACCGCGCGCGGATTCACCGCCTTGATCCGGTCATAGAGGAACTGCAGGTTCTTTCGGTAAGCGAAAGCGGCCTCCCGTGTATGGGCCGCATTCTGATCAGAACTACTCGATAAAGTGTAATTGTCCCGCCCGACATCGTTCATCCCCATCATAACGAAAACATAGTCGGGCTTATGCGCGGCCACATCGGAGGCAAACCCTGGCATGAGACTGGTGATAATCTGGCCGCTGATCCCGCAATTGACAAAGTGTACCTTGATCCCGGGTTGGCGCAGAATCGCCAGTTCCTGGAAGTATTTTATGTACTCGCCGCAATGCGTGATGGAATCGCCAATGAAACATACGGTATCGCCATCCCTGAAGACTGGCGGCCGATTCGGCCGCGCCGTCACCGCTGTCGCGGGAACCCGTTCCAAGACAATAGTGGCCAAGTCAAAGGTCCCATCATTCTCCAAATAAAGGAAAAAGCCGGAATCGGCGGCCGGAGTCTGATCCAGGGAAAAGTCCGCCACACGAGTCTGCCAGTTGCCATCGCCCGAAAACGATTGACGCCAGTACATCCGATAGGGCGCCGTACCCTGCCGCAAGCCGAAAGCCAGGGATGCGCCGGTAGCGGTGCGGTACTTCACCGTCAGTCGGAGGCATTCGCCTGCCTGTAGAATGAACTGCCCGGCCAGCGCATAAAATTGAACCCCTTGATGGTTCTTCACGTCGAACCGAAAGAATTGACTCCCGGGCTCCTCGTGAAGAGCACAGGCAACCTCGCCTGGCGAGCCGAAGTTATCATTCCACCCCAGCGGCAACACCCCCGAGAAGGTGGCCTTCTGCACCGCTGGAGAAAGTCCTTTTGCATCGGACTTGATGAGGGCCTCGCCGACAACATCCGAAGCCCCCGCCTTAACCAGAACCATGCCGGACACTATGAGACCGATCACTACTCTTGTGACTATTTTCATCATCATCCCATTCCTCTCAAAGATATATTCCTGTCATCGCCCCAATCACCATGGAAGGCTTCCAGTCTCACACGCGCCCTGCCGTCTTCAGGTATAATTGTTCTTTTCCGTAATAGCCGCTGTTGTAGAACAGCGCGACTTTTCCGGAAGCCATCTGCAAGATATGGTGCCGCCACAGGTTCGTGCCTTCACCCCAAGCGAGCGCCTCAGCCGGAATGTCCTCAATCCGTTCGATTGGCTCAGAAGCCCAAGTCCACTCTCCTGTAGGCCATTCGCTATCGCAAAATGCAAAGCCCCCCAAACTGGGTGCAGGCTCCTCCCGCGAATTGGCGTTATCGGACGGATCCGGGGCCGTGGGAGAGGCGTTCACCAACCCCACCCACCGGTGCGATCGCCCCGGCAGGAGCTGCAGTCCACCAACCCAGCCGGAAGCCCAATGCCCGGATTGTTGGCACGGGGCCAGGGTCATCCCCAGTTTCCTGGCCCGAACCTCTCCGACGCGACGCACAGCCGCACCTTGCGCCGAACCAAAAGGGCTAATCGCCCTCGGTTGAGGTTGTAGTGGATAACCCATGTAGAAATAAAGGACCTCATGTCGATCCGCAAAATAGTAAGCCGTCACGGCATCCACATGTTTGGCATCGAAATCACTTCCCGTACCGGGTGACAAAACGGCTTCCGGCTCGAGTTCCCAAGGCCCCTCAAGACTCTCCGACCACGCCTGCTGGACCACCTTGCGGCCAGCCAACGTACTGACTGTCACCAACCCGTAGCGACCGTCGATAGTTGTCGCCCGGTTCTCGCCGTCGGGAGTCATGATGATGAACGGTTTGTGCGTATGCCCACCCAGAATGGCTTCCGGATTCGAAAACCGGAGAGGCCCCAGGAATTCCCAACTCCCGGGTCCCACGTTGTCCGGCGTCCGGCAGATTGCCTGTCCGTGCCCCGGTGGTTCATAGAAGAGCACCATCCGCCATCCCGGCAGCGTGTCGTCCCAAACAATGCACGGATCACCCGCCACACTCGAATTGGCACCGACCTGTTTACGCGGCACCACCACACCCGCATGTTGCCACGTAGAAGGAACTTCCATTTCTGTCATAGATGTTCGTCCTCTATTGGGAGAGCAAGATTGCCTGAAGCTTATCGGCCGACAACCTGGAATCGACATAGATCAGACGGCCTTGGTATTCAATCCTCCCCTTGAGAGGGTTTCCGAAGAGATCCATAACGGAGAGTTGCCTGGATTTCGGAAGTACATAGCGCCCCGTCTTCGAACTGCTGAGAACCGCGACAGCTCCATCACGGCCCTCGAAAAGTGTCGCAACGACCTCCCCGCCAAGGGGCACATTGCGCACAAACTTCCGTCCTTCAAGGAGCCAGGCCATATTGGAATATGCCGCCAGCACGGGTAGCGGATACCCATCGCCGCAGACGAGGGTGCGAAAACCCGAAGACCCCAACCCCGTATAACCATGTGCCGAATAGAGGTTGATGCGCTCGCAACCGAGCGCGAGCAATCTGATAACAAACCGGCATTCGGCATCGGCCGGAGCAATGTTGGCATCCGGTTTTGGAACAGGCCAGGTCAGGGTATGATTGTACAGTCCCGAATTTGAGGTATTTGAATAATCGATGGCCTGCCCTTCGCTCATGTGAATGGGCTTTTTGAATCCGGACTTGCATAAGGGATCCAATGCCTTGTGGAAGTTCTCCTCCACGCCGTCGCCGTAAACATGAAAGTCGGCAAGGTCGCAGAATTCAGCCGACCCTGCGGCCATCAGATCCGTCGTCCATTTGGGACACCATCCCGCGGCATTGAAACCGGAAATCCTGATGTCAGGATCAGTTGCTTTCGCAACCTTGTAGGTGACTTCAGAAAGTCTGGCGTAGTCCGCCGCCGGTGATTTCCCCGGTACATGCAGCTTGCTGACCGGATCATAACCGGCATACCAGAAATCATTGCCCCACGGTTCGTTCCAGATGTAGTAGCCTGCGATCACCCCTTTGTAACGGGCACAGACGGCTTTGACATAGTTGGCCCAATCATCCAGGTTCTCCGGCTGAGAATATTTTCCGAAGAAATCTCTCGGGGAGTTCTTACACTTTGCGGCCCATTGGGGTGTGGTCTGAAGCGTGCCAAAGATTCCCAGTTTGCCGTCCCGGTAACGAAGGAGGTCGGCGTCGTGGAAGGTCCATTTGCCTTTCTCCTGCTCCAGGAAATACCAACCGATGTAACTGACCCCGGCATCATGGAGGCGCACCCAGTTCACGCCCGCCGCCTTCACGGTTGGGATCATGAGCGGCGAAGCCAGAAGATGGCAACCAAATGGCGAATCTGGCGGCGCATCCTTGCCCCAGAAATGCGGCTTCCGGATACGTGTGACCAAGGCCTCATTGAAGGGCGAGATACGCTTACCGCCGCGCTCCGCCCAGACTTCGATGCGGAACTGACCATAGGGCTTTTCGGGAAAGACCGCGAAGTCGAGTTCGCCGGAAGAGGCGGTTAGCCGGACGTCAGGCAGGGGTTTCTCATCGCCGTAGGCGGTAACGACTTTGCTTTTCAACACAGCCCCCTTGAAGTCGCCTGTCACACAATACCTGAGTTTGGCCGGCTCACTGTCAAACTGGATACGGGTCTGCGAGATTTCAGAATGGGGAAGTGCCAGCGCGACTTCGCATTCACCGGCTGAGACATAGCCTTCTCGGGGATCACCCGCCCAAACGCGAAGGGAATCAATGTGCAAAGTTCCCTCCCCCTCGAAGGCAATATGGAAACGGTTGGCGACCATGTCCGGCTTAAAATCGACAGTGACGGTCGTCCAGGCATTGGAAGTGGCCTTGAGGTCTCTGACAACAAAGGGGTATTCCGACTCATCCTCCTTGACAACCTGCACTTTCCAGGATCCTTTCGCCATGTAGGACAAACTGACATGGTTAGTCGTGAAAGGGTTGCTGGTCTGGAAGGGTTCGGAATGCAGTTTCGATTTCGCCGGAAAGTCGATTTTCAGCGACGCCACACCACTCGAGCCGGGCGCCCTATCGTCGGATTCGACCGAACCCGCCGTAAACTCTCGATCGAGGTTCCAACCCGCCTGTAGTCCAAGCGGAAAACGCGAGTTCCGCAGGAAATTCCGACACGAAGCGTCGGGACGGTTGAGTGAGGCACTCATTTCCTCAGGCGTGAGTCTGACGAGTTTTACCCTGGCAATCTCAGTCACACCGACTGGCAGTTCCATGAACAGCCCCACGGGCTTGCCCCAATCCGCCTCGCCAAGGCTCCATTTGGTGGAACGTACCGGAATAGAGCACCGGGTCCATGCTTCGGGCCCCTTATCGGGTCTGGCCCTGATCCCGCAAACATCGCTCCAGGGCGCTGTGCAAATACGGGTGTAGAGCCGCACCACCTCATGAGACTTGAACTCCACCTCAAAGCGATAGTAGGCGTCCAAATCGTACGCCCCCGGCGGTAATGGGGCAACGACACGTAATAGCGCCGCCTGATCGAGTTTATCCACATTGAAGCGAATGAATGACTTTCCATCACCGGCGATCTTCTCCGCTCTCACGACGGAGGTGTTCCAACCCGGAAAATCAAGTTCCATCCCCACGGGGAGCGGACCGTCGAAGGAGCCTTTCTGTTTGACGTGAAGGTCGACGCTCGGCCCGTCAAAATCGACATTAACGAGGATGTCCTCAGCCCTCGTCGGCGGCGCCAGAGCGCAAAGAGACAGAATAGTGGCCGTAAAAAGTAGTCTCATAAGTTTACTTCCGTCAGAAGTTGAATGGAACTGAAGCCAGAAGGACGGAGTTACTGGACAATGAGCAATGTGCCGCGCGGCACTAAGTAATCCGTAATTCTGACATTGTAGGTCGGACCGGAATTCCGAAAGTGAATCCATCCCACGTTTTCAGACCAGGCGTAACCGTCAAACCGGCCTGTCAGCGAATCAATGGTAACCTGGCTGTGAGTCGGCGAGAAATTGATCCAGCCGCAGTTCTCGCCCCAGGCATACCCCGACAATAAAACCACTCCACCGCCAACGTGGACATTGACGCCCCAATCCGACGGCGCCGTGTTTCCGTAGGGGCCGCTCCCCGAACCCAACTTGATCCAGCCGGCATTCTCAGCCCAGGCATAACCCGACAGGCCTGCCGTGGTGACCGCCACTCCGCCATCTACCGGATTGAAATTCAGCCAACCTGCGTTTTCCGCAAAGGCGTATGAATTACTGGTGTCGATGTTCGGTAAGGTCTCGTTTGACATTTTCACGTCATAGGCCGGACTGGCATTCTGAAAATGGATCCATCCCACGTTCTCGGACCAGGCGTACCCATCGAATAGGCCCGTCACAGGGTCAATGGTCACCTGGCTGTACGTGGGATTGAAGTTGATCCAACCACACGTTTCGCTCCATGAAAACCCTGACAGGTTCTTAACCCCTCCGACGATCTGAACATTGACGCCCCAGTCGGATGGGCCGGTGTTACCGTAGGGGCCATCACCCGAACCCAACTTGATCCAACCCATATTCTCGGCCCAGGCATAGCCCGACAGGCCTGTTCCGCGAACCGCCACGCCGCCACCTGTCGGCCTGAAGTTAACCCAACCTGCATTCTCCGAACAGGCATACTTATGCTCGGGATCTATATTCCCCGCCGCCCAACTCAACTGGCCGACCGCAACCAGCACGACCGAAAGAGTCAGCTTCGATGCAAAGCAACAGAATTCTCGATACAACTTGTGTGTCATGCTGACTCTCATATCCTGCTACCGAAATAGAAACACCGTTCCCAAGGCAATCAAGCGATTCGTTATCTTGACATTGTAGGCAGGACTGGAATTCCGAAAGTGAATCCATCCCACGTTTTCAGACCAGGCGTAACCGTCAAACCGACCTGTCAGCGAATCAATGGTAACCTGGCTGTGAGTCGGCGAGAAATTGACCCAGCCGCAGTTCTCGCCCCAGGCATAGCCCGACAAGAACACTCCACCGCCACCGAGGACATTGACACCCCAATCCGACGGCCCGGTGTTCCCATACGGAGCGCGCCCCGAACCCAACTGGATCCAGCCGACATTCTCGGCCCAGGCATAACCCGACAGGCCTGCCGTGGTCACCACCACTCCACCATCCACCGGATTGAAATTCACCCAGCCGGCGTTTTCCGCAAAGGCGTATGAATTACTGGTGTCGATGTTCGGCAGTGCCTCGTTCGACACGTTCACCGTATAAGCTGGACTGGCATTCTGGAAGTGAATCCAACCCACGCTTTCAGACCAGGCGTAACCAGTAAACTGGCCCGTCGCCGGATCCATCGTAACCTGACTGTGGGTGGGATGAAAATTGATCCAGCCGCACGTCTCACCCCACGCATACCCTGACAGGTTCGTCGTACCTCCAACAATCAGGACATTGACGCCCCAGTCGGATGGGCCGGTGTTACCGTAGGGGCCGCTACCCGAACCCAACTTGATCCAACCCATATTCTCGGCCCACGCATAACCCTTTAGTCCTGTTCCAAGAACCGTCACGCCACCACCTGTTGGTCGGAAATTAATCCAACCCGCATCTTCCGAACGGGCATACTTGTTGTTCGGATCGATGTTCCCCGCCGCCCAAGTGGACTGGCCAAACGCCACCAGAACGACCGCAAGCAACATCCGGAAGACCAAAGGCCATCCGTGATAGGTGAGACGTTCCATGGCCTAGCGAGAGACAAGATCGGCACCCTGTTAAGGAAGATACTTTGGCTGGCGCCCGCCCAAAGGTCGACGAGGACGTCGACCCCACAACGTGCTTTGCGCGCTCAATGGCAAAACGTCACGAGATACATCCAGTTGGCCAACACGACGACGATCGCCGCGATTCCCAGGGCACACTTCTCGCGGCGGGTCGCCGACACCGCAAAATACGGCCACCCGAATAACACCGGGCCCCAGGCGTAGACCAACCCTAGCAGCCCGTTGAAAAATCGGTTGTTTTGATTTTCACTCGAAGTCACGCCGCCGAGAAAGCGGGCGGATAAGTGGATTGCGGAAGGCGAAACATTCGCCAGAG
>Ga0118677_10011114_pt1 | contig 13595 bp, 13 predicted proteins | sample AliMusrvi5mmetaG_FD_86154 | JGI IMG/M metagenome (GOLD analysis project Ga0118677, IMG submission 86154)
GCGTGACCGCGCCGTAGACGGTTTGACCCAGGTTGCCAACGATGAAAAAGCGATGATGGCACTTGTTCAAGGAATCGGTGACAATGAGCGTGACGTGCGGATGCATGCCATCCAAGCCATTGTGAATGCAAAAGCCAGCAACTCATTGCCTCTGCTGACGGAGATTCGCCATCATGCCAATCCAGATGTCCGCGAAGCAATAATGGAAATTTTCGGGCGGATTGGTGGTATAGATCAAGTTCCACTGATTGTCGAAGCCACTAGTGATGCAGAGCCGAAAGTTCAACTCGCAGCTGTTCATGCCTTACATCGGCTTAGAGATCGTGGTGGAATGCGCGCCTTGTTTGCCCAATTGACCGTTCGCGACCCACATCTCCGAGCAGCGGCAGCGCGTGCACTTGGTGATATGGGGAGAGACAAGAATGTCACACAAAAAATCCTACCGCTACTGCACGATGACAGTGGTTATGTGCGTGGTGCTGCCGCAGAAGCATTGGGGAAACTGGGCGATCACAGTGCCATTGGTCCTTTGATCCAAATTCTTACAGGGGAAGGACAAGCTGATTCAAACACTGTTGGACTGGTAATTGGCGACAACCCAAAATTTGCGGCCACATTGGAACTTACCAAAACCCAGACAAAAATCCGCGCTGTGGACGCATTAGGTGTTCTTGCTGCCACCGAAGCAGTGGACGCTCTGATTAATATTGGTCTGAACGACAAAGATCCACTTCTCGTTGCAGCTTCAGCCTATGCTCTCGGACGGAGTCGTGACATCCGCGCAGTGAATCCCTTGATTGAAGTTGTCAAGCCCTACTATGTCAGCGAGATCCCAAAATCGGATGGCATCGTCATTCTTTCTGGCCCCGGCCAGATTCCAGATGAAACCCGTCGCAGTTTTGAGAAAGCAGCTCGTGTGCGCGCCTCTGTGGCTTACGCCTTGGGACAAATTGCTGATCCGAAAGCTACTGAAATACTTCAAAAAGCTGTGAACGATCAGAATAGCCTTGTTCGTGATGCGGCCATTGAAGCGCTTGCCCGAATTATCGAAAAACAGGAACGCGAAGAATTTGCCGCATCAAGCACCAATTCCAACACGACTACAATCGATAAACCGTGACGTGGCCTTACCGTCGTGACCCTGGACACAAACCGTTGGGTGACCGGCGAATAAACTCGATAAACTCCAACGCCTCCGCCGTTTGAAACATACCGGCCTGTGAGATCTCGGCCAATGCTTGCGTGCCGGTCAGATTGGACAGATACACCAATTGAAATAGCCGCTTTAGCTCGCTGATGGCCGGCAGTGGTATCTTTGCCCGGCGCAGCCCGACAAGATTTAAGGCGTGAATCTCATTGCGTTCCGCCGCCAGTGTGAATGGCGGCACGTCCCGCGACACGCGCGCGTTACCGGAAAACATCGCCAGCCGGCCAATGTGTGTGAATTGATGAATCACCACACCGCCTGAGATAAACACCCGGTCACCGACATGCACGTGACCAGCCAACAACGCGCAATTGCAAATGATCACACCGTTGCCGATGACGCAATTGTGACCGATGTGCGACAAGCCCATCAAAAAACAATCGTTTCCAATAACCGTCGCACTTTCCGGTTCCGTGCCGCGGTGAACCGTGCAATATTCCCGGAATACATTCCGGTCGCCAATCCTTAAATAACTGCGCGTTGCCCGGTCAAACTTCAAGTCTTGCGGCTCATGTCCGATGACTGCACCCATGTGAATCTGGTTGTCCCGGCCAATCTCCGTGTGCCCGGTCACAAACGCGTTCGCCCACACCTTCGTGCCGGCGCCAATCTTCACGTGCTCCTCAATAATTGTGTGTGGCCCGACAACGACGGACGAATCAAGTTCCGCCTGCGGGCTGATAATGGCTGTTGGATGAATCAGCATAATGACGGCAAGTATAAAGCAACCTGCTACGCGTGGGAAGTCTCACTTACCGGCTGCGCGCAGTGATTGACCGACGGTGCCGGCGTCGCTAAAGTGCCGGGCGGCATGACTGGCTGGGAAGTATTTCTGCAACAGCTCATCATCGGGCTGTCCAACGGCATGATTATCGCGCTGATCGCATTGGGCTACACGATGGTGTACGGCATCATCGAGTTGATCAACTTCGCGCACGGCGATTTGTTCATGCTCGGCTGCTTTGTCGCGTTGACGTTGGTCAGTCTAACTGGTGGTTTACCCGTCTGGCTTGTGCTGCTGCTCCTGCTCGTCCTTACGCCGGTCTTCTGTGGTGGCTTGAACTGGCTTGTCGACCGGCTCGCTTACCGGCACCTGCGCGACACCACCAAGCTCGCGCCGTTGGTATCGGCCATCGGTGTGTCGTTTGTGTTTTTGAATCTCGGTCTATTCTGGGGTGGCCTGCCGCTGAAAGTGTTCGGCTTTGGTAAAGCCGCTGCCGCGCCGAAAGATTTTCCAACATTGGTTTCCAACGCCAATCTGCTGGGCAATTCCAACGTGGAATTCACCACGAAAGATTTACTCGTGCTGGTGATAACAGTGCCGTTGATGGTCGGGTTAACATTGTTTGTCAAACGGACGCGTGCCGGCAAGGCGATGCGTGCAGTGGCGCAAGACCGGCTGGCGGCGCAGTTGATGGGCATTGATGCGAATCGCGTAATTGGCCAGACGTTTCTACTAGGTGGAGGACTGGCCGGTGTGGCGAGCGTGGTGGCCGCGCTTTACAACAATACGATTTATTTCCAAATGGGTTACCGGGCCGGCATGGACGCGTTTACGGCGGCAGTCCTCGGCGGCATCGGTAGTTTGCCGGGCGCAGTGCTGGGTGGTTTGTGCATCGGCTTGGCACGCGCGTATTCCGATCAATACCTCGCGACACGCTGGACGAATGTGATCGTGTTTGCGATTTTGATTTTGGTGCTGGTTTTTCGCCCCGCCGGCTTGCTCGGCGCCAAACACCGGGAGAAAGTATGAAGCTCCGGTTTCACTGGGCGTTTTTGTTAATCGCGGCACTGGTGCCGGTCATCGGACTCTTCGTGCCGGCCGCGCGCACCCTTGGCGAATTGCTGCGCCCGATTTTCATCATGGCGATTCTCGCGCTCGGCTTGAACATCTTGACCGGTTTCACCGGTATCCTAAACCTCGGTGTGGCGGCGTTCATGGCACTTGGCGCGTATGCCTACGCCATTCTGACCTGCGACATTTACCCGTTTCAATTCGGCTTCTGGCTGGCGGTGCTGCTGACGGTGTTGGTCGGTCTCGTGGCCGGCGTGACGCTCGGCTTGCCGACAATCCGGCTGCGCGGTGATTACCTCGCCATTGTCACGCTCGGCTTCGGCGAGATTGTGCAGGACTCGCTCAAGAACATGGACGTGATCACCAAAGGCACGCAAGGTATTAATCCACTGCCGGCGCCGACGTTTGCCGGCTACGCGTTCCGGTCCGAGTCGTACGCGCCATGGTATTACCTGTTCCTCGGCTTTCTGGCGCTGGTTGTGTTGCTCAACCGCAACCTCCAGCGGTCCCGGGTCGGCCGCGCATGGATTGCGATCCGCGAAGACGAACTCGCCGCGTCCTGCATGGGTGTGAACCCGATGAAAATGAAACTACTCGCCTTCTCGCTCGGCGCGGCGCAATGCAGCCTGGCCGGCGCGTTATGGGCAAGCTTTCTCGGCTCCAGCGGTGAACCCGGCAACTACGATTTTCAAGTTTCGATCATCGCGCTCTGTATTGTCATCGTCGGCGGCATGGGCAACATTGGCGGCGTCTTGCTCGGCGCGCTCGTGGTCGTGGGTTGCAATTCACTCGTACTCGAAACCATCACCAATTTCCTGAAAGCCCACGAGCTCATCAGCAGCACCAACGTCTATACCGCGCCCGGTAACTGGAAATATATGCTCTTCGGCCTCGCGCTGATTCTGATGATGCGCTTCAAGCCCGAAGGCCTGTTGCCATCCCGGCAAGTCAAAGCGGAATTGCATCCCCATGAGCCTCCTCCAAGTTGACAAACTCACGATGCGCTTCGGCGGTCTCGTGGCGGTGGACGCAGTCACGCTGGCCATTCCGCCGCGCGAAATTGTTTCGCTGATCGGCCCCAACGGCGCCGGGAAGACCACCGTCTTCAATGCGATTACCGGCATCTACGAACCGTCGGCCGGCCGCATCCAATTTGCCGGCCACGAAACTCGCAGCGAATTCCACTGGACCACCGCCGCCCTGTTGCTGCTGACCGGTTTCCTGACCGCCACGTGGCTGACGTTGCTTAGCAACATCGAACCCCTCTGGGAATCCGTCATCACCGGCAACTATCAATACCGGCAGGCGTTTTCGTGGCAACTGGCCGGCACGACATTTGGCAGTTACTTTGCTGATAATCCCGGTATGCGTTTGGTTTTACCGGCAGTCATCGGTTTGCTCCTTGGCCTCGCCGGCGCGTGGGCGGTCTGGCAACGGTCCCGGCGCGCGCCGGAAGTTGCCGCCTATGCTGGGATCGCCCGCACCTTTCAAAACATCCGGCTCTTCAACCAGATGACCGTCCTCGACAACGTCCTGCTCGGCATGGACACGCGACTGCGGACGCGGTTCTGGCACGCCGCGCTACGATTGCCGCTGTTCTGGCGCGAACGCCGGGAAGCGACCGGCAAGGCCATCGAGATTCTCCGATTTGTCGCCTTGGACCGTGAGGTTAATCAGCTGGCGGAAAACTTGTCATACGGCCACCAGCGCCGTCTGGAAATTGCCCGCGCACTGGCGATGCAACCGAAACTGTTGTTGCTCGACGAACCTGCGGCCGGTTTGAATCCAGCCGAAAGTCAGGCGTTGATGGAACTCATCCGGCAAATCCGCGAACGCGGCATCACGGTGTTGTTGATCGAACACGACATGCAAGTGGTCATGGGCATTTCGGATCGTATTGCCGTCCTCGATTACGGCGAGAAAATTGCCGAAGGATCACCCGCTGAAGTACGCATGAATCCAGCCGTCATCGAAGCCTATTTGGGGAAAACCGATGTTAGCGATTGAGAACCTCCACGCCGGCTATGGTCCTGTCGATGTCCTAAAAGGTGTTTCGCTGCACGTCGGCAAAGGCGAAATTGTGGCGATCCTCGGCGCGAATGGCGCCGGGAAGAGCACGACGCTAATGACCGTATGCGGGGCAAATCCAACCCGGCAAGGCATAGTCACTTTTGACAGTCAACCAATCACAAACTTGCCGGTCCATGAGATTGTGCGGCTTGGTATTTCACAGGTGCCGGAAGGACGGCGAATCTTTCCGCGCCTGACTGTCCGTGAGAATCTGGAACTCGGGGCGTTTCAACGCCACGATGACATTGCCGGTGATCTGGAACGGGCGTTTGATTTATTCCCGATTCTCCGGGAACGCACCGGTCAACTCGGTGGCACGCTTAGCGGCGGCGAACAGCAAATGCTGGCAATTGCGCGAGCGTTGATGGCGCGGCCGAAACTGCTCTTGCTCGATGAACCGTCGCTTGGGCTCGCACCGTTGATGGTGGCCAAGATTTTCGAGATCATCCGCACGATCAACCGGCAGGGCACGACGATCCTGCTGGTCGAGCAAAATGCGAACATGGCCTTGCACATCGCCCAACGCGGCTACGTACTCGAAACCGGACGAATTGTGTTGGAAGATTTGGCGGAGAACCTGATGCACAACGACCAGGTAAAGCAAAGCTATTTAGGCGGATAGAACTCCGACGTACATCATTGAAATTAGGCACATGAACTTAAAAACCTTACTATACAAGTTTTTTAAGTTGGTGCGGACGAGAGGAGTTGAACCTCCACGCCCTTGCGGGCACAGCCTTCTGAGGGCTGCGCGTCTGCCAGTTTCGCCACGTCCGCACAGTTGGACAAAAGACTATACCGGAGCCATTTCGGTGGTGCAATGAGAATCAAATGTTGTGTGTGTAGTTTTCAAAAGTTAGTTTTACATATCAGAAAAATACATTTCTAACCGTGGGACTGGCCAGATTGGTGAACCACGCTAGGCTTTGATATTTAATTTTCGCCGGTGTGGCGGACTGCCGTTTCCCGGATTGGCTTTTTTATGCCGAACCGATAGTATTTGAGTCGAGTCAGCCATGTTCGATATTTTCTTCCAATGCGGCTCTTGCGGGAAACAGCAAGTTGTTAATGTTGCCGGCACTCAGTCGCAGCTTAACTGTCCGGACTGTGCCTCCAAACATGCAGTCCCGCAAACTGCCATTGTTCAACACTGTCCCCATTGCAATCAGACAGTTAAAATTGACCCGGCCCTGAAAGGCGAGGTGCTGCATTGCCACGGATGCAACAAATCGATTCTACTGCCAATGCGTCGAGGGGATCAGATTCTTTGTCTTTGCAAACGGTGTGATAAATCAATCGAGATCTCGGTAGCAGAAGCTGGGAAGCTCTTAGCCTGTCCCAAATGCGAAGGTTGGATTACGGGGCCGGAATTGAAAGATGTTGTCGATGGCTTGCTCGCCGGACAGACCACCGGCAATCCAAAGAGTGGTCTTGTTCAAACCGCTGTAAATCTAAAAACGGAGACTAAACTCACCTCTACTGTTAGTGCCGTGACGAGTGAGAGGGCAACCTTCACATCTGTCCCCACCGATGTTCGACGGACGAAAACGCCGCCCAGTAGTGCGCAGGCTCTATTGCAAAAACTGGAAGCCGAGGCATCGCACCTCGCTTCGAATAACTGCTTCTTTTTGGCGTCGTTTGTGCTCAAGTACTATGAAGGTGAATATGCTGAGGAAACGCTGGTGACCCGCCTCGAACTTGCTAGCCGATATTTCGATGCAGCGATGAAGAATGATGCGTAAACGATGAACACTTCCATACGCCTAATACTGATGCTGTTTGTCGTGTTACTTGTGACGGGATGTTCTACCGTTTCTGATGACGACAGAAATTTCTTTTACAATGGCTGGTTCAATTCACAGACTAACAAGGATAACAACCCAGTACCGTCCTCAGATTACTATGAGAACCGACGTTGAACGACCATCAGCATTTGGTTGGCTACTTCATCGCTAATTCATGGCCGCTGTCATCGCATTGACATGGGTTCTTGGCGTGTGCTGACGACGCTGTCAGACTGTGGCAAAAAACAAAACCTCTGCAACTGGTTTAAATTGCAGAGGATAGGATGGAGGCGGGTGTCGGAATCGAACCGACTCATAGAAGTTTTGCAGAAAGACAAATGCTGTTTCTGCACTTTCCTGACCTGTTTAAATTTTCAGCACAATTGGTTTTCAGGCAAGCAATTGTGTCCGTCATCAACAGGGGCGTAAATGGGTTGAAATAGCCCCCAATACTTGCGAATGCTGGTATCAAGGCTGGTATCAAGTTTTTTGGAGACGTGAAGTCGACCACTCTGCTAGAGCTGGGCAATTGCTTGGAGTCGGAGAGTCAAAATTTTCAGTCGCTGTTGATTGCTTTGATCCGGCGGCATATGGCCGGAGAGTGCTTCGACGAAGTTCGTGTTGCGCAAAAATTCTTTGATCGCGGCAATCAAATAATCGCGTAGAGCAGGTGTGACCTGTGCAATCTCATTAGCCAACTCGGGCCGACCGTTGACCACCACAACAATATCCTCAAGATCGGTGCTCATGATAAAATCTCCCTTGCCCCGATCTCTGAAGGCTTCAATCTTGGTCGCCAAGAAATAAGGCGCAGCAATCACCTTGGCAACCAGTGTACCCTCCATGGGGATGTCGATAGCCGTTTCCACAGCCTCTTTGAACCAGCGACTCTTCATCCCGAAAATGACTTCTTCAGATGGCATCAGGTCAACTTTTACACCGTCAATTATCCATCGGCAAATGGGGGCCTCTTCGGAATGGTCGTGCTTAAAGCCCTCGGCTCGCAATTGCGCTTCCACCGCTGCAAATTTGGCGTTTGTCGTCGCCACGATTATCGCATCGACATCTTTTGTGGGCCGTATACTCATTACCGGAGACTCGGTGATGAGCAACTCGACAATCGCGCCGCCCAAAAAAGCATACGGTATTCCCACCCGATTGAGATGGGGGATGACTTTGGCTAACGCTTCAAGATTGGGAGATTTCGTCATTTTTCAAGAAGTGCTTTGAGTTGCTCGCCAGCCAGAGCCCGCTCTCTGGCGCGACCTTCGCGAACTGCATCCACCAACGCCAAAAGTTCGTACAGCAATTTATCTTGGCGGACGGCTTTTGGCACCGATGGGTAAAGAGGAAACAGCGCATAGCCCTTCGTGGAGCCTTCTGGATCGGGCCAAACCGGTGGCGGTTCATTTGCCGATTGCGAAAAATGTTCTGACAGTGGCGGTGCCGCGTAGCCAGTTGGGATGCCTCTGGTAATTGGGCCGCGCTTAGGTGGATAAACAAATCGGAGGCCATGTAGCAGAAATTCCTGCAACGCTGCTCGGATGGGCATGTTGCTCACTGGATCCAATAAGCCAGATTCGGTTGCCCGCCGCATACCCGCATGAACTTCCGATGCACTCATGGACAACTGACTTGCCAAAGCTGAATATGAGGACGGCTGGCCTTGGGAGACCAGCTTTAAGAGAACAACAACATCCTGTGGTTTCAGATTCATTGAGGCATATACTATTCGCGAATAGCGAATATGTCAAATAGTAATTATGTATGGCATTCTACTAAAGCATGATACGCTATTCGCGAATAGCGAATATTGCCTTTATCAGGTCAGGCGGCGGTGGGTTTGTCACCGGCGGACGCATCCGTCCATTCCGTCGCCAACAATCGTACCCGTTTCGCCTGTGCCATAAGATGATCGCCCGCGGTTACGATCTCGAGAGTCATCCCCAATAGTTGGTCAGATTCTTCCGGAGGCCAAGCGATTTTTCAAAGAATCCTAAGGAGTGCTGAATACATTCCGTGCGCGGTCAGCAGCGGTGGTGGATTCCACCGATTCCACGCTTCCACGCAGGGGTGTCGCCAGACTCCAAGATTATGGCAAATTGCCAGAAGCTTGGCTACAGACTGAGACCAAGCCGCGTGCCGCACTTGCAATTGCAGTCAAGATCGGCACGCCCCGGATGCTGGCGGACGAACTGGTGCAGCAAGGCTGGCTGTAGTACGGCTGGCGGCTGGCGTTGCCATGATGAACACCATGCAACGTGCTTGAGGCGATTGCCAAACCGAGTGATTTCAGATTGTTCAGGCACTGAGGGCGGCAGGCTTTTCACGCGTGGAACTCAATACTGGTAGGCGCATCCCAGCCAGAATCGCAAGAATTGCAATCACAACCAACGATTCAATCAGCGTAAAGCTGCTGATTCGATTTGTGAACTCTTGTTCATGTCGGAACCTCCCCTTCAGTCTTTGTTGGTCGCCATACATGAATAGTGGCGACAGCGTTACTCGTGCACTGATCCGCTTCCAGAAAGTGCTGGGCTTGTTGGATGGCACGGAAAGCCACTGCGTTGTCGGTGGTCAGGACGGCAATGCTTAGTACGTCGGCATCGCACGAACACAGGTGCGAACTTAGGATGCTGACTCCGGCCCGCTCCAGAGTGTCATGCAATTTTATCAGCAGGGCCGGGTTGTAGGGTTTGATTTCAATCAGGATGACCGCCTGGCTTTTGTATTGATGGCCGGATTTTCCCAGCACGTCCAACGTGTGGGCGGGATCATCAGCGATCAATAGCGCCATCTGCCCGGTGGGTTCTTGGTAATAAGTGCAGGTGCGTATTTGGATGTGCGCGTCACGCAATTGCGAGAGAATATCCGCTGTTCCCTTTTTGTGCGCTGGTAGCAGAACGGAAAATTCGACCTCCTGCTGGGCGGTGAACATCGCTGGCCCTTAGACTCCCTTCCCCTGGCCCGCGCGAAGTCCACAATTCTTGACGCCGGTGGCGGTCACCGTAATGAACAACTGAGTAATCGGGGCGGACTGCATCGCATAGAATACCCGCTCCGCTTGGTCCGGGGGAGGTGGTGAAGTTGTCTGTCGGTTTATCGTTCTGATTCTCCCGTGTGATTGGTGGTTGGTCATCATCAGTTTACGCTACGACTGTAGTCGCGCTAGCAGGCTGCCACAATCAGATGGCAGCCTGAATCCGAGCTAGGACGAAATCCTATTAGAAGGTCTGTGTCGCGTTAAACGGTAAAAAATGGTCAGGGGGCGCGGCGCGCACCGGCTTGGCCCGCGGCTTCATCGCGGAGGAACTCGATGGCGTGATGCAGCAACGCGGAGGAGCCACGCAAACCGAGTTTCTTACAGATGTTGGCGCGATGGGTTTCAATGGTTTTGACACTGAGATGTAATTGCGCGGCGACTTCTTTCCGTTGCATGCCCTCGCCAAATAGACGAAAAACCTCTAACTCCCGGTCAGTGAGCAGTTCGATGGGCGACGCCCCGGCGGCACGGCTTCCTGTCGCCGTCCGCGTTAACGCGCGGTTGATGATCTGGCGACCCACGGCGATTTCGCCGGCGAGAACCTGATGGACGGCTTGGATCAATTCTCTCAGTCGGCGCGCTTTTCATGACGTAGCCGCGTGCGCCAGCCCGCAAGACTCGCTCGGCGTACAACGACTCGTCGTGCATCGAGTAAACCAGCACGACCGCATTGCGATTTTGGTACTGGATGTCCTTGATTAATTCCAAGCCGTCGCGCCCCGGCAGAGTGATGTCCACGATCGCCAGTTCCGGTTTCAAGACGCTGATCCCGGCCAACGCTTCGATGGCATCGCCGGCCTGGCCGCAGACGATCAGGCCCGGCTCGCGATTTATGCGCTGGGCGATACCGTCACGCAAATAAGGATGGTCATCTACCAGAAATATCCGGGTCTTTGTGTTTTCGGTTTTTTTCGCGGTCTTAGTATGCATGTTTATTATCCTGCCGTTGCCCCCGGTTCGCTACCAGCGAACAACTGACAATCGTGCCTTTGCCTTTTTGGCTGCTTACGCTGAGCGTCGCGCCAATGGTGCTGGCCCGGTATTTCATAATTTCCAAACCCAATCCTAGTTGCGACGCCTTGGTTTTAGGCAAACCGCGACCGTCGTCTTTGATGATGAGATTAATTTGGCCAGCGCGTTCTTGCAAACTTATCCAGATATTCTTTGGGTGGCCGTGCATGCCGGCGTTGCGCGCGGATTCCTGCGCAATTCGGTACAGGTTCGTGGCGGCTTCATTGTCTGTGACCAGCACCGGCTGGTGGCAGTCGAACTGGCAACGCACCTTGAAGTTTCGCGCGATGGTGTCCGCCAGATCCATCAATGCCGACATCAGGCCTTCGGCTTCGGGCTTGACCGGATGCAGGCCGCGCGCCAGCGCCCGCGTCTGCTGCAACGCTTCGTGGATATTGACGCCGATCTGGTCCGCGTCGCCGGCTTCGGGGCGCCCGGCCAGGGTGAGTTGATTATTCAGCGCTTCAATTTTAAAAGCGATTCCGACAAGCCGTTGACCGAGGTCATCATGCAGATCGTGGCTGATGCGGCGCTGTTCGCGTTCACTGATCTCGAGGACCTGCTGTTCGAGCTGCCGCCGATGCTCCATCTCGTTGCGCAACGACTCGTTGCTGGCGGCGAGTGCGAGCGTGCGTTCGGTCACGCGTCGTTCCAATTCTTCGTTGAACCGTTGCAGCGCCTGCTCAGCCTGTTTGCGGGCGGTGATATCGCGTAACACGCCGTAGGTACTGGTCAGCTGTTCGTCGATGTAGACCGGGATCCGGCGGTCTTCGATGCAGCGGCGGGTGCCGTCTTTGCATCGCCACCAGGCTTCCCAGTGGTCCGGTAACACCTGAAACGCCAGTTGCATGTCAGCAAATTTGCCATCCTCAACCACCTGCATCATGAACGCGTTGCGCCCGCCTATTCCAGCTACGTCGGCCAGCGTGTAACCGAGCAGCCGTTCAAAGGCGGCGCTCACGTAGAGGAACTCACCGGTGGCACCGTCGACGGCGTAGAGTACGTCCTCAATAGTGTTCGCCATCTGTTGAAATCGCGCTTCGCTGGCGCGCAGCGCGACCTCGGCTTGCCGGCGTTGGCGGCGCACTTCGGCGTCGCCCAACTCGCGCGCGATCGCTGGTATCAGGCGGGTCAACTTGTCCTTGAGCACGTAATCGTGCGCACCCGCTTTCATAATCGCCACGGCCTGTTCTTCGCCGATGATACCCGAAACGATGATGAACGGCAGATCCAGGCCGGATTCGCGGATTAGTTTCAACGCCGCGACGCCGTCGAACTGCGGCAGCCGGTAGTCGCTGAGCACGATGTCCCATTGTTCCTCCGTCAGCGCCGCCGACAAGGCGGCCGCAGTCTGAACGCACCGATGGTGCACCGGTTCGTAACCGCCATGCCGCAGCGTCCGCAACAGCAACAGCCGGTCGTCGTCATTGTCTTCGACGATCAGGACTCGGAGCGGCAGGCTCATTAATTGCTCCGGCTTTTCGGGGCGCCGATGTTGATCACCAACCAGTACAGCCCGAGTTGGCGGACGGCCTCAGTGAACTCGGTGAAATTAACCGGCTTGCGCACATAGCTATTGCAGCCGTTGGCGTAGCTCTCGACGACGTCGCGCTCCTCCAGCGACGAGGTCAACACGATGACAGGCAATAGCCGGGTGCGCTCGTCGTTGCGGATGCGGCGCAACACTTCCACTCCGTCGACCTTTGGCAGTTTCAGGTCCAGCAGCACCAGCTCGGGCAATTGCTGCGGCCCGCGCCCGGCGAACTTGCCGGTGCCGAACAGGTAATCGAGCGCCTCGACGCCGTCGCGGGCGACTGCCACCTCGTTGCGGATGTTGTTCTTCTTCAAGGCGCGCAACGTCAGCGCCTCGTCGCCGGGGTTGTCTTCCACCAGCAGGATGATGCGGTTTTCAGTGGCGGAATTGTTCATGTGATTCTCCGATCTATTTTTGTTGTGGCAACTTCGCCGGTTCGGGTTCAAGCGTGAAATAAAACGTCGCGCCACGACCGACCGCCGCGGCGGCCCAGATCCGGCCGCCGTGGCGCCGGATGACGCGGGCCACCGTGGCCAGACCGATACCGGTACCGGGGTATTCATGAGTTGTGTGCAGCCGCTGAAACGCGTGGAACAGCTTGTCGGCGTACTGCATGTCGAAGCCGGTGCCGTTGTCGCGAATGAAGAAGACCGACGCGCTGGGGGCCGCGCTCGCTTCAACTCCAACTTCAATCACGGCCACGGGGCATTGGGCGGTGAACTTCCAAGCGTTCTCCAGCAGGTTGAAAAGCGCGGCGCGCAACAATGGGGCGTCGCCAACGGCCGCCAATCCCGGCGCGATGCGGACTTGAACGTTGCGCGCAGGCGCGCTGTCGCGAAGTTGCTGGACCACCTCTTTGGCCACCGCCGTCAGGTCGACAATCTCACGGTGCATCTCGTTGCGGGTCACGCACGAGAGATTGAGCAGATCGTCAATCAATTGGCCCATCTGCTGGCAACCGCGGCGGATGCGGTTCAGGAAATCCTGACCGGTGTCGTCGAGCCGGGCGTTGTAATCTTCGAGCACCGCCTGACTGAACCCGTCAATCGTCCGCAGCGGCGTGCGCAGGTCGTGCGAGACGGAGTAACAGAACGCCTCCAGTTCCTTGTTGGCCGTTTCCAGTTCGGCGGTCCGCTCGCGCACGCGCTGTT